>JACXTT010004225.1_pt1 | contig 21413 bp, 18 predicted proteins | sample 9270951 | NCBI WGS metagenome assembly JACXTT01 (sample SAMN15532306, study PRJNA645909) | rock metagenome | isolation source: weathered quartz diorite | place: Puerto Rico | collected 2017-06-21
GGGCGAGCGCCGCGCGGCTTAGTAGGGATCGACGTAGCAACCCGGATAGTATTGGTAATTTCCGTAGCGGTCGTAATAGCCGGGCGGGTTGCAGTAGTTGGGATTGCCGTAGCCTTGGTTGTAAGAGTAGCCGGGATCGTAATAATAGCCGGGATCATAGTAGTAAGGACTGCTGTAGCCGTAGACGTAAGGTGCGCTGTAGAAACCGAAGCTGAAGCCCCGACTGCCATACGATCGACCCTCATACGATCGCCCGCGATCCCAGTCGCGATAAGATCGGCCGCGATTCCAATCCCGATCATAACCGCGATCACCGCCCCGGTAACTCCGATAACCGCCGCCACCGCCGTAGAAGTTTTGTCCATCGGAGAAGTTACGTCCGCCGTTGGAGTAACCGCCTCCGCCCGAGAAATTGCGTCCGCCACCTCCGCCCGAAAAGGCGCGGCCATTCGACCCATGACGCTCCCCTCCGTGGTCCCTCGCCAAGACGGTGACCGGGATCAACAGCGTCAGCCCCGCGCCGAGAGCCAGCGCCTGGAATGCGGATTTCTTGAGCATGGTTACCTCTGTGCCCTTGGACGCGCCGGGCGCAAAATTGGTTATCCAGATTACGATTTCTTAAACGTGAGAAGAGGCTACTTCACCAGCGCGCTCGAGTTGCGGGCGAAGTTCAGCAGCAACGAGGGGAAGATTCCGAGGATCAGCGTGCCGAGCGCGGATGCCCAGAGGGTCGCTTGAATACCCGGCCCGAGCGGTTGAACGGTCGCAGTGGCTTCACCTGGCTCCTGCATGTACATGACGACGATGATCCGCAGGTAGTAGTAAGCCGCGACAGCACTGTTGAGCAATCCCAGCACGGCCAGCCAGACCAGGTTGGCATCGAGAGCGGCCTTGAAGATGTAAAACTTCCCGAAGAATCCGCCCGTGAGCGGGACGCCGATCAACGAGAGCAGAAAGATGGAAAAAAGGGCGGCAGTCACGGGCTGTCTCCAGCCGAGGCCGGCGAGATCGGAGACTTCGACATACTTTTCTCCCTGCCGTGAAAAATGCGTGATGATGGCGAACGCGCCGATATTCATGAACGCGTATGCGGCCAGGTAGAACATCGCGGCCGCCACACCGACGTTGTTGTGCGCGGCCACTGCGACCATCACGTATCCGGCGTGCGCGATCGAGCTATAGGCCAGCATGCGCTTGATGTTGGTTTGAGTAAGCGCGGCAAAGTTGCCGATGATCATCGTGAGCAGCGCCGATGACCAGACGAACGGCTCCCAGCGATCCGTAATAGGCGCGAACGCCGTCATGAAGACGCGCAGAAAAACAGCGAAAGCGGCGGCTTTCGGGCCGGCCGACATGAACAGGGTGACGGGAGCGGGCGCGCCCTGGTAAACGTCCGGCGCCCAGATTTGAAAAGGCGCGGCGGACACCTTGAATGCGAATCCAACGAACATGAGCGCTGCCGAAGTACTCGCCAGAATCACGTTGCGCTGCGAGCCGGGCGTCAGCAGATAGGTTCGAATGTCGCTTAGATTGGTGCTGCCCGCGGTGCCATAGATCCAGGCGATTCCATAAAGCAGGAACGCCGTGGCGAATGATCCGAGCAGGAAATATTTCAGCGCGGCTTCATTGTTACGCCTGTCATCGCGGAGGTAACCGGCGAGTATATAGGTCGCGATGGACGAGATCTCCAGGCCGATGAAGATCATGATCATCTCGTTGGCGGTGGCCATCACGCACTGGCCGGTGACGGAGAACAGAAGGAGCGCGTAGTACTCGGCCGACGCGGCGTGCTCGCGCTTCAGGTACTGCGTCGAGGAAAGCACCGTTAACATTCCCACGCCGATCACGAGTACCCGGAAGAAGGTCCCGAAGCCATCCACCAGCAGCATTCTTGAGAATGACGCGCCGGGATTGCCGCTCGCTATCACAGCGGCGATGAGAGCCGCGACGAATGCGACGAGCGTCAGGAAACTCAACCCACTTTTTTTGTTCTCGCCGAGCAGCGGTTCGATCAGCATGATCAGCGTCGCGGCGACGATCATGATGATCTCGGGCAGGAAGCGCAGATAATCGGCGGCCGTGGGGATGAAGCTAGCGGGCATCGGCCAACTCCTTCCGCGGCTGCGAGCGAGGATTTTCGGCCGGAGATCTTCTCACGTGGACGTCGCGTTTAGCGTCGATCGGCCCGAGGATGACGCCGTTGGACGCCGAGATCGGCGGAAGGAAGCTTTGTGTGAAGGTCCCCATCCAAACCATCAGTACGATCAGAGGCACGATGATTGCGTATTCGCGGAGGTTCAAGTCCGGCATATGGTGGCTCAGATCCTCCGACGCACGGCCAAAAAACAAACGTTGGTAGAGCCACAGCATGTAGCACGCCGAGAGAATCACGCCCAGGGCGGCGAACACGCTCCAGCGAAAATTGACGATCGAAGCGCCTTGCAATACCAGATACTCGCCGACGAAATTGTTAAGCATCGGCAGTCCGATGCTGGCCAGCATGGTGATCATGAAAACAGTGGAGAGCTTGGGCGCTGGCGTCGCTACTCCGCCATAAGATGTGATTTCGAGCGAATGACGGCGCTCGTAGAGGAAACCGACCAGGATGAACAGCGCGCCCGTTGAAATGCCGTGATTGAGCATCTGGTAGACCGCGCCATCGAATCCCTGCTGCGTGAAACTGAAGATGCCGAGGACTACAAAGCCCAGATGGCTCACCGAAGAGTAGGCGACCAGCTTCTTCATGTTGGGCTGCACCATGGCCACTAGCGCACCGTAAATGATTCCGATGATCGCGAGCGTGTTGATCCATCCGGCCGAATTGTGGGCGGCGGTTGGAAACATCGGGACGCAATAACGCAGCAATCCATAGGTCCCCATTTTCAGCATGACGGAGGCCAGCATGACGGAGCCGGCTGTTGGCGCTTCGACGTGCGCGTCCGGCAACCAGGTGTGCAGCGGAAAGAGCGGAACTTTGATCGCAAAGGCGATGAAGAAGGCCAGGAACAGGAACAGTTGCTGGGGATACGTCAGATGGATCGCGCCACTCTGCAGCCCGGCCAGGATCTTCGAATAATCGAACGTGCCCGACTGATTGTAGAGGTAGATGATGGCCACCAGCATCAAAACGGATCCGGCCATCGTGTAGAGAAAGAACTTGACCGCTGAGTAAATCCGCCGGTCGTGCCCCCAAATCCCGATCAGGAAGTACATCGGGACCAGTGACACTTCCCAGAACACGTAGAAAAGGAAAAAGTCGAAGGCGCAAAATACGCCGACCAATCCGAACTCGAGCAACAGCAGGAACGCGAAGAACTGCTTGACGTGCTTCTCGATATATCGCCACGAAACCAGGACGCAGATGGGCGTGAGCAAAGTGGTCAGAATCACGAGCCACAGGCTGATGCCATCGATGGCGACGTGATAGCGAATGGCCGGCGAGTCGATCCACGGGATGTCAGTCTCGAAAACGAATTTGCCGGGAGAGTTGAACCAGAATGGTCCAATCAGGCCGAGAGACAGCAGAAAAATCGCGGTGGATGCAATGAGGCTGAATCTTCGGATACCCTCGGCGCTCTCTTTCGGCAGAACGAGAATGATCAGGAAGGCGATCAGGGGCAAGAAGATCACTACATCGAGAAGCGTCATCGCGTGGCTCCTGCAAACCCGATGGCCAGCAGCAACACCACCGATCCGAAAACCACCCAGGCCGCGTAGGTTCGGATACTGCCGGATTGCAGCAACCGTAATATGTTGCCCACGCCTCGCGATCGTGTGCCAACTCCGTTCACCATGCCGTCAATTAGACCGGCGTCAACGCCGCGCCATAGAAGTGTCCGCGACCCTTTGACGAGCGGCAGTACGACCGTCGCGTCGTAGACTTCGTCGATGAAATATTTGTTGTAAACCAGCGTGTACAAGCCGCCGATGGATTTCGCAACGGAGTCCGCCAGACCGGGCCGCGCGATGTAGAACACGTATGCCAAGGCGATGCCGATGACGCCGGCTGCGACCGAGATGTATACCAGCGACTCATTGGCGCCTTCCGCCTTGGCAGGGAACATCGGTTCCAGCCAGCGGGGGACATTGATGAATCCGCCGCCAACGGAAAGGAGCGCGAGCACGGCCAGCGGACCAGTCATCACCCAGGGCGATTCGTGAGGATGATGATGGCCGCGGTATTCACCGAAGAAGGTGAGGAACAGTGCGCGGAACACGTAGAACGCGGTCATCGCGGCGGTAAGCACGCCGATCCAATACATCCAAGGGGCGCGCCCATACGCAGCCGCCAGAATCTCGTCCTTGCTGAAAAATCCGGCGAACGGCGGGATACCGGCAATCGCGATGCCCGCGCACATCAGCGTCAAGAAAGTAACGGGCGTGTACTTGCGAAGGCCGCCCATCTGCCGCAGGTCCTGTTCGCCGCTCAAGGCATGAATTACGCTGCCCGCGCCAAGGAACAGTAATGCCTTGAAAAACGCGTGCGTCATCAAGTGGAAGATGCCGGCGGAGAACGCGCCCACGCCGGCGCCCAGGAACATGTAGCCGAGCTGCGAGACGGTGGAGTACGCGAACACTTTCTTGATATCGTTCTGCGCCAGGCCGATGGTCGCCGCAAGGAACGCGGTTGCGAGGCCAATCACGGCCACCGTATCCATCGCGATCGGCGCGTGCGTGAAAAGCGTAGCCGAACGCGCGGTCATGTAAACACCCGCCGTGACCATCGTGGCGGCGTGGATCAACGCGGAGACCGGGGTCGGGCCGGCCATGGCGTCGGGAAGCCAGACATACAATGGAATCTGCGCCGATTTACCGGTTGCGCCCACGAGCAGCAGGAGACTGATGGCCGTCAGCAGTCCCGCCGTGGCTTCCACCGGCATGCCCTTGGCAGCGTCGAACACTATGGTGAAGTCGAGCGAGCCGAATTGGCGCACGATCAGGAAAATGGCGAGTGAAAACCCGAAGTCGCCGATGCGGTTTACGATGAAGGCCTTGTTTCCCGCGTTGGTCGCGTACTTCTCCAAGAAGTAATAACCGATCAAAAGGTAGCTGCACAGTCCCACGCCTTCCCATCCGACAAACAGCAGCAGGAAGTTTTGCGCGAGCACCAGCACCAGCATGAAAAACATGAAGAGATTCAGGTAGGCGAAGAAGCGATAGTAGCCATCTTCGTGCGCCATGTAGCCGATCGAATAGATGTGGATCAGTAAACCGACGCCGGTGACCACCAGCAGCATCACAGCGGTGAGGCGGTCCACGGCGAAATCGATCCCGATGTTGAGCGCTCCGCTTTGAATCCAGGTGAAGTAATGCTCGATGTACTTGGTTTCGAGCGCTCCGAGCCCGAGCAGCGTCTTGACGGCCCAAATAAACGACAGCGTCACGGACCCGATGGCGAAAAGATTGACCATCGATTTGGACATCCGCCGGCCAAACAGGCCGTTGATCAGGAAGCCGGCGAAAGGGAGCGCGGGAATGAGCCAGAGATTCATGGTGTCAGTACTTCATCGAGCTCACGTCGTCGATCATGAGCGTCTGGCGATTCTTGAAGACCGTAAGAATGATCGCCAGACCGACTGCCGCCTCGGCCGCCGCCACTACCATCACAAAGAAGCTGAAGATGTGGCCGTCCACTTGCTTCAGTGTGTAGGAAAAGGTTATGAACGTCAGATTCACGGCGTTCAGCATCAGCTCAATCGACATGAAAACGGTGATAATGTTGCGTCGATAAATGAAGCCCGCCACGCCGAGCCCAAACAGGATCGCGCTCAGAATCAGGTACCAGCTCATCGGCACGCTTGTCGGCATCCGCTAAATCTCCTTTCGCGCAAGAACCATGGCGCCCAGGATCGCGATGAGGATCAGCACCGAAGTAACTTCAAAAGGCAGCAGGTAGACGGTGAACAGCTTCTTGCCGACGTTCAGCGCCGTCCCACCCTGGAATGCGCCGAAGACAACTCCTTCGGTTTTCGGCAGCATGGCTTGGATGATGAAGCTGATCAATCCCAGGAAGGCCGCGAGAAGCAAAATTCCCATGTACTTCACGGAGCTCGACACTTGCAGCGACGTACCTTCAGCGCCGGCATTGAGCAGCATGATGACGAAGACAAACAAGACCATGATCGCGCCCGCATATACGATGACCTGAGCGGCAGCGATGAATTCTCCGCCGAGCTGCAGATACAAAATTGCGAGTGATCCCATCACGCCGATCAGCGACAATGCGCTCGCGATGGGGTGAGTTTGAGCGACCAGGCTGATACCGCAAAATACCGCGATACCGGCGAAGAGGAAGAAGATCAGCGCAGTCATAATTTATTTGGATGTCAGAGCCACGATCAGGCCGGTCACGAGAAGGTTGACCATCGAAAGCGGAAAAAGGAAGATCCAGGCGAAGCGCATTAACTGGTCGTAGCGGAAACGCGGAAGCGTAGCGCGGACCCAGATGAACAGAAAGAGAAGGACTCCCAATTTTCCGCAGAACCAGAACAGCGCCATCAAGATCGTTTTGAGCGTCGGGACCATTAACGACAGACCGAACAACGCTGCGATGCCCAGGAAGACGAGCGCCGTGGCGGGCAGTGTGTACTTGTCCATCCGGCGCGCCGGATGTAAACCATGATAGAGCGCCACCAATCCGCCGGCCGCAAAAATGAGGATGGGAACAACGTTGGAGTAAGGCTCCGGAAAAGGTGGCTGCCATCCGCCCAGAAACAGAAGCGTCGCGACAGCCGTGACAGTCACCATGTTGGCGTACTCCGCCATGAAGAAGGCGGCGAACTTCATGCTGCTGTATTCGACGTGGAATCCCGCCACCAGTTCATTCTCGGCTTCCGGCAGATCGAACGGCACTCGATTCGTTTCTGCGAATCCAGCGATCATGAACACTACGAATCCGATGATTTCGGGAAAGACGTTCCAGCGCGGTATGAAACCGAGCCAATAGCCGCTCTGGTAGTTCGCCATTTCACGGAAGCTGAGCGTGTTGGCGAGCAGCAGTGGCGCTGCAATGGCAAGCGCAAGCGGCAATTCGTAACTGATCATCTGGGCTGAACTGCGTAATCCGCCGAGCAGGGAATACTTATTGTTGGACGCCCAACCTCCCAGCGCCACGCCGTAGACGCCTACCGACGAAACCGCGAGCACGAACAGGATGCCGATGTTGAGATCGGTAAGTTGCATCCACGTGGTTACAGGCCCAATCGTGATTTGCGGGCCGAAGGGTATCACGGCGATAGAGATGAGCGCCAGCGTGACGGCCACAAACGGCGCCATGATGTAGAACACTTTGTTGACATGCGATGGGATCACGCCCTCTTTGGTGATCAACTTCACAACGTCGGCGAGCGGTTGCAGTAGACCATGGGGGCCCACGCGATATGGTCCGACACGAAGCTGGATGTGCGCGATCACTTTGCGCTCGATCCATTGCAGATACGCGAGCGTGGTGAGAAGCACGAAGGCGACAAGCGCCGCCTTGATCAGGCTGAGTATGAGAAAGTCCATGGATGACTTTACGGCCGCGGTCCGGAATACAACCCGCCCGGCGCTTCCATCACAGATTTCAACGTCCTGGAATAACGTCCCAGCGTACCGGAAGTGAAAAGCGTGTCGCGCGCGGACTGAATCAGCTCCGGTCGCGAGCTCTCCGGCACGTGGCCGTTTACTGGAGTTGTCTGGGCTGCTCCTCCCGTTGCGACTACAGGCAAAGGAATATTATAACCACGCACGTTTTTTCGAATCTCGTCGAATACCTTGTCGGGCGACCAGATGCCAATGTTCACGCCCATTTCCTTCGACAGCAGGCCCATGATTTCCAGATCCGGCTTGGGGCCCATCACCTTCACGCCCGCTTTGAAATGCTGAACCTGGCCGCAGACGTTGGTGACGGTGCCGCTCTTTTCATAAGCCGACGCGGCCGGGAAAACTACGTCGGCGCGCTGCGCGGTCTCAGTCAGAAACATATCCTGGACGACGACGAATGCTGTTCCCGATGCGAGTGCGACGCGCTTCAAAGGATTGGCGCCCACTACCCACAGAACATCCAAATCCGGAGCACCGAGGATTTCGTCATACGCGAGCCCGTTCCCGCGCGAGGGTTCGTATCCCGGTCCAAGCGAAGGCAAAAGACCCATATCCGAGGCGCCACGCGAATTCGAATAGTCGACCAGGCAGATGTACTTCACTGGAATGCCAAGCGATGATCCGAACGCGACCAGCTTGCGCACCGCATCGCCTTTGATGGCGTCGCCGAACACGATCACCAGCTCTGGCTCGGCCTTCAGTTGATCGCGCAGCGTTTCGAGATCGGCCAGCTCGCGCCCGGGAACAGTGATTATGCTGCGGACGGCTTGCTTCTGCTCGCGCACCGGGCCGGGCGTGATGGTGTAGATGTGCGCGCCATGATGCCGGTAATTCGCGCGGATCTGGTACGCAAGGAATGGATGCTGCTGCGAAAGATCGCTCGATATCACAAGCACCGCTTTGCGTTCGTACAGATCGGATGTGGTGGCGAGCGCTTCCGTCTTGCCGCTTAGTGCGTCTAGCAGCGCCGGCAGATCGCCTGTGCGGTGATGATCGATGTTGCTGGTCCCGAGTACTTCCCGAGCGAATTTCTGTAGATAGTAATTCTCTTCGTTAGTCGTGTGATTGGAGCCAATCACTGCGAACTTGGCCCCGCGCTTTCTTGCGTCGTCGAATTTCCGAGCGACTGCGGTGAGCGCTTCCGACCACGATACCGGCTGCAACTCGCCGTTCTTGCGCAGCATCGGCGCTTGCAGCCGATCGGAGTGATGAACAAAATCGAACGCATAGCGCCCCTTGATGCAAAGGAATTCGCCGTTGATGCCCGAATGGTCGCGATTGTTGCCGCGAATGATTTCGTTGTTGCGCACGCCGAGTGTGGTCTTGCAGCCATCCGAGCAATGCGTACAGATAGTGCCGACGTGCTGCATTTCCCAGGGCCGTGTCTTGTAGCGATATGTTCCGCTGGTGAGCGCGCCAACCGGGCAGATATCGATGCACATGCCGCACTCGTCACACTCCAGGTGATCGAAATGATTGGGCGCGATTTCAGACGGCGCCCCGCGATTGATGACGCCCAGTGCGTTCACGCCCATGCCTTCGTCGCAGATTCGAACGCAGCGATAGCACAGGATGCAGCGCGGCTTGTCATAGAACACCACCGGCGACCATTGCTGCTCGTCGCGGTGCGCCTTCTGCTCCAGGAACCGGCTCTCGCCCATGCCGTAACGGAAGGTCATGTCCTGCAACTCGCACTCGCCGCCCTTGTCACATACCGGGCAATCGAGCGGATGGTTGGTGAGCAGAAACTCCACCATGCCTTTGCGCGCTTCGTGCACCACCGGCGTGTCGGTACGAACCACCATGCCTTCGGCGACCGGAAGCGTGCAGGCCACTTGCGGCTTCGGTGTCTTTTCAACTTCCACCAGGCACATGCGGCAGGCCGCCTGGAGCGTGAGGCCGTCGTAATAACAAAACGACGGGATCTCGATGCCTACTTGCTTAGCGGCGTTGATGATCAATGTCCCGGGAGCCGCCGTCACCGCCCGGCCGTCGATTGTCAGATGGATCAAGTCGCTCATTGTCTCATGCCATCGCCAATTCAGCCGAGTGCTGATAAGGGCATGGCCTGCCGCTCAGATGTGCCTCGAAGTCTTCGGGAAATTTCTCGACGATCGAAATGGTCGGCATTGCGGCGGCGTCGCCCAGGGCGCAGAAGGTCCGGCCCAGCATGTTTTTCGATAGCTCGCCGATCAGTGCTATGTCGCTCTTCTGCCCGCCACCATTGTGGAAGCGATCCAGCATCTTGCGCAGCCAGGTGGTGCCCTCGCGGCATGGGATGCACCAGCCGCAGCTTTCGTGCGCGTAAAATTTCATAATGCGCAGCGCGAACTTCACCATGCAGGTGTCTTCATCGAGAACCACCGTGCCGCCCGATCCGAGCATGCTTCTAACTTTCGCCAGAGTGTCGAAATCCATCGGGATATCGCACTCCTCGGCTTTCAGGACCGGGCACGAAGAACCGCCCGGCACCACGGCCTTCAGCTTCTTGCCGTTTCGCATTCCGCCGCCGACTTCATAGATGATGCGTAGCAAATTAAAGCCCACTGGCAACTCGTAGACGCCCGGTTTATTGACGTGCCCCGATAGACAGATCATGCGCGTCCCGCCGTTCTTCGGAGTCCCCAGCGCCGCGAAAGCGGCTCCCCCGTCACGAATAATCACGGGCACGGCCGAAAAAGTCTCGACGTTGCTCAGCAGCGTCGGAGCCTGCCACGCACCGACCACTGCCGGAAACGGCGGCTTCATCCGAGGGATGCCACGCTTTCCTTCGATGGAATCGAGCAGCGCGGTTTCTTCGCCGCATTCGTATGCACCTGCTCCGCTGTGCGTGTACAAATCGAAATCGAAACCAGTGCCCTGAATGTTCTTTCCCAGGTAACCGCGCGAGTAGGCTTCCGTGATCGCGCGATCCATGGCATCGATCAAGTAACGATATTCGCCCCGTATATAAATGTAGCCTTTGTGTGCGTCCACCGATCGGCCGGCGATCAGGATGCCCTCGATCAACTGGTGCGGATCGTTCTCCATTAGCAGCCGGTCTTTACAAGTGCCGGGTTCGCTTTCGTCGGCGTTGATGATTACGTACTTCGGCTTCGGCGACGTGCGTGGAACAAAGCTCCACTTCATGCCGGTCGGAAAACCAGCTCCGCCGCGCCCGCGAAGCGCCGAGACTTTCACCTCTTCAATGATCTGCTCGGGCGTCATCTCCATGGCTTTGAAAAAAGCCTTGAAGCCGTCGGTGGCGAGATAGGCGTCGAGCGACGCCGAGTTGGGCAGGCCAAAACGCCGGGTCAGAATTTTGACTTCGAGCGGGCTCGGTTCGTTATAGAGCATGGTTAGTGACTTACTGCTTCCTTCTCAATTCCGCGATCAAGCCATCCAGCTTCTCCGTCGTCACAAGATGATGGAAGTCGTAGTTGATCTGGATCGCGGGCGCCCACGAGCACGCGCCGATGCACTCCACTTCTTCGAGTGAAAACTGGCCGTCCGCTGTCACTTCTTTGTTTCCGATACCCAGTTGTTTCTGCGCATGCTCCAGCAGTTCTTCTCCGCCACGCAGCAGGCAACTGATGTTGGTGCATACCTGCACATGGTGCTTGCCTAGTGGCTTGCGATGGAGCATCGAATAGTAGCCCACCACTTCGTCCACTTGCAGCGGCGTGACCTTGCAGCGGCGTGCGACCTCTTCGATCAGCGCGTGCGAAATATGCCCGACCTCGTCCTGCGCATAGAGCAGCATCGGCACCACAGCCGAGCGAGTCCGGCCGGGAGGATAGCTGTCCAGCATCTTCGCGAATTTGGCTTCCAAATCCGGTGAGAACGTCATTATCGATCCGTGTCTCCCAATACGAAATCCATGCTGCCCAAGGCCGCGATCGAGTCGGCCAGAAGCCGGCCTTCGAGCAGTGCGGGAAGCGCCTGCAAATTCCCGAAACTCGGCGTGCGCATGTAGACCCGGTACGGTTTCGATGTGCCGTTGCTTACTACGTAGTAACCGATTTCCCCGCGCGGCGACTCGACCGCTTGATAAGCCTCGCCCGCGGGAACGCGGAAGCCCTCGGTCACGATCTTGAAGTGATAAATCAGCGCCTCCATCTGGGTCTTCATCTTTTCGCGCTCCGGCAGCACGATTTTCGGCGCATTGGCCTGCCAGGCGCCTTCCGGCATGCCTTCCACCGCCTGTCTAATGATGCGCGCGCTCTGCCGCATTTCTTCCAGACGCACCCGATACCGTGCATAGACGTCGTTCTCGGTCCGCGTGGGAATGTCGAAATCGAATTGGTCGTAACTCGAATAGGGCTCGTCCTTGCGGATGTCCCACTTGACTCCGGCGGCGCGAATCATCGGTCCAGTGACGCCTAAATCGAGCAAATCTTCGAGCGGCGCCAACCCGACGCCCTGCGTCCGGCGCTTCCAGATTGGATTGTTGTCCAATAGTTCTTCGTACTCGTCCACCTTGCTCGGAAAAGCATTGATGAATTTCCCGACCACTTGCTGCCAGCCACGCGGCGGCTCGAGCGCCAGGCCCCCGACGCGGATGTAGCTGGTCATCATGCGCTGGCCGGAGAACATTTCCAGGATTCGGAGAATGTCTTCGCGTTCGCGAAAGCAGTAGAAGAATACGGTCATCGCGCCGATGTCGAGCGCGTGCGTTCCGAGCCAGACCAAATGGCTGTTCAGGCGCGAAAATTCGGCCATCATCACTCGCGTCCACTGCGCCCTCGGAGGAATCTCGATGTCGCCAATCAGTTTCTCCACGGCCAGCGCGTAGACCAGGTTGTTCGAAAGATTGGCAAGATAATCAACGCGATCCGTTAGCGTGACGACCTGCTGCCAGGTCTTGACCTCGCACTCCTTCTCGATGCCCGTATGCAGGAAACCGATATCGGGAACCGCCATGATGATCGTCTCGCCGTCCAGCTCCAGCACCACTCGGAGCACGCCATGCGTGGAAGGGTGCTGCGGTCCCATGTTCAGGGTCATCCGCCGGCTGGTTCCAGGTGGCGGGGCGACGACAGTTTGCTCCGCTGCTTCCGCCGTGATCGTGTCGGTATTGAGTGTGAGCTCTTTCATGCGTACCCTATTCGTCCTGATAACTGTATTTGTAGCCGTGAACCGGGTAGTCTTTTCGCAGCGGATGGCCTTCCCAGTCGGTCGGCATGAGAATCCGGCGAAGGTCCGGATGGTTGCGGAAGCGCACGCCGAAAAGGTCGAACACTTCGCGCTCGTACCAATTGGCCGCGCGCCACACTCCCGTTACGGAGTCGATCTCGCAGTCCGATTCCGAAACCCAGCACTTCAGCCGCAGCCTGGCCTTGCCCTCCAGCGAATGCAGCAGGTACACGATTTCAAAACGCGGATCGGCGGGATGCCAATCGACTGCCGTGACCGCGCTCAACCGGATGAAGCCCAGTTCGTTCTTGAGCACGCGGCACACTTCCACGATTCTTGAGGGCAAAATGAACAGAGTTGGCTCGCCGTGCTCGGCGTGACCGCCGCTAACGGCTTCAGGCAGCCGCGCATCGAGCGCCACGGCAACCGCATGGTCTTTCAGTTGGTCAGGAAGCATCTATTTTTTCACGGCGGCGCTTGGCGCCTCGCTCGACCAATCCAGTGCGCCCTTCTTCCACACATAGAAGAAGCCCGCCAGGATCAGTACGACGAAGAGAAGCATTTCGACAAAAGCAAACATCTTCAGTTCACGGTACACGACGGCCCACGGATAAAGGAAAACCGCTTCGATGTCGAACAGGATGAAAACGATTCCGACCAGATAGAACTTGACGCTGAAACGCTCGCGAGCCGATCCGGTCGGCGCAATGCCGCATTCATAGGGCGTGTCCTTCACCCGATCCTTGACGCGTTTGCCGATCAAATAGGAAAGAGCCACCAACGCCCCGGCCACCAGGACCGCGATCGTAATCTGCACTAGTACCGGGAAGTAGGTCTCAGGATAAGTAGTCGGCATCTGGTGAACGTGAACTGTGAAACCGTAAGGTCTACAATTTGACTATAATGAGATCCGGCCTCGGGCCGCAAGTTCGTTTCTGATTTCTTATTTCTGGTTTCTGGTCGAAGATCATGAGTGCCACAACAAAAGACATTCAAATTGTTGTAAACGGACAGGTTCGGAAAGCGCCGGAAGGCCGGACTCTGATCGAAATGCTGGCTTGGCTGGAAGTGGAACCCGGACGCGTGGCCGTGGAACTGAACCGATCGATCATCCGCCGCGACGAGTGGGCGAATACCATCGTCACCGATGGCGCGGCCGTCGAGATTGTACAATTTGTCGGCGGCGGCTGAGTTTGCACCAAAGTTTCCTATTGACACCCCCGACAGGTCGGGTAGAATTTTTAGTGGCGTCCAGTTAAAACGTTAGCGGGGAAACATGTTCAAAACAAAGAAAACTCGTTCTGAAAGCGAAGATGGAGCCCGTGCCTTCACCAGCAGCGACGTCTCCCGCATCGCGCAAGTCAGTCTGCGGCAGTTGCAATGGTGGGATGAGCGCAAGGTGGTCTCCCCGCGCCACGAAGGACACAAGCGCGTTTATCAACCGGAAGAAGTAATCGAAATTACAGTCATCGCGGAATTGCGGCGGAAAGGCTTCTCTCTCCAGAAAATCCGGCGCGTCCTAAGATTCCTTCAGCGCGAGATGGGTAAGCGCTTGAGTGAAGTGCTGCAATCCGATTCCGACCTGCACTTGGTGACCGACGGAAAGTCTATCTTCCTCGAAGATCAGCAAGAACGAATCATCGACATCCTCAAGAACGCCAAGCAGCCCATGTTTCTGGTTTGCGTGAGCGACCAGGTGCGGCGCTTGAACGAATCTCCTCGCAAGCCCATGAAGGCCGAGGCAGCGGCAGCCGCGGCGCGACGGTCGATTCGAAGCGCCTGACCGCCCGGCAAAGCGTACGATCAACCTGCCCACCCGGAACTCCGATATACTGGTGTCAGTGAGGTGGCGATGGCTAGTCGACTGAAGCCGCTCTTTTTTGCTCTTTTCGTTATCGTCTTTTGCTCCGTGGTCGGAGGTGTTTTCGGACCAGGTCTGACCGGCGTCTCCGCTGCTACCAGCGGCCCCGAAGAGGACCTGAAATCGGGGATCAAGCAGTTCACCAAGGTGTACGAGGTCGTCGAGAATAACTTCGCCGACAAGGTTAGCGCCGACAAGGCCATCTACAAAGGGTCGATTCCGGGCATGCTTCGCACCCTGGATCCTCACTCCAATTTCTTCGATCCCAAAGATTTTCAAGCGCTCCGCGACGACCAACAGGGCCACTATTACGGCGTCGGCATGACGGTCGGTCCGCGCAACGGTAAGACCATCGTGATTGCGCCGTTTGGCGGATCGCCGGCTTATAAAGCTGGACTACGTCCGGGCGACGTTATTCTCGAAGTCGACGACAAGCGTACTGACAATCTTTCGACCTCGGAAATCGCCGACCTTCTGCGCGGCCGACGTGGAACCCACGTGACTGTCACCGTCGGTCGCGAAGGCGCCGACAAACCTCTTGCTTTCGACATCGTTCGCGACGAAATTCCCCGTTATAGCGTCGAGTCCGCATTTTGGGTGCGGCCCGGCATCGCCTTCATGAAGGTGTCGCAGTTCAACGAGAATACCAGCCAGGAGATGGAAGAGAATCTCAAGAAGCTGGGTGAGAACAATATGAAGGGCCTCATCCTAGATCTGCGCGAGAATCCCGGTGGGCTGCTCAACGAAGGTGTAGCGGTGGCCGGCCATTATCTGCGTAAGGGCGAGGTGGTCGTTTCACATCGCGGCCGCGCATCGGCCGAGAAGCCGTACTACGCGCGAGGCAGCTCCAACGGACAGAATTATCCGATCGTTGTATTAGTGAATCGCTACTCGGCTTCGGCTGCGGAGATCGTAGCCGGCGCACTTCAAGATCATGACCGCGCCTGGATTCTCGGTGAGAATACGTTCGGCAAAGGCCTGGTCCAGACTGTCTATCCGCTGCCCGAAAACACCGGCCTCGCTCTGACCACGGCGCACTACTACACGCCCAGCGGACGGTTGATCCAGCGCGATTACTCGAATATCTCGTTCCTGGATTACTATTACGGCAAACGGACCGACACCAAGAATCTGCAGGACGTCAAGAGCACCGACAGCGGTCGCACGGTTTACGGCGGCGGTGGAATTACGCCGGACGAAAAGTACGAGCCGGTCAAGTACAACAAGTTCCAGACCGACATGCTGCGCAAGTTTGAGTTCTTCAACTTCACCGCGAAATGGTTCGGTAGCCGGTCCAGCGCCCAGCTCCCCAAGGGTTGGGACCCGGACAGCGGCGTACTCAACGAGTTTCACGAGTACCTCTTGAAACAGGCCGTGCCATTCACCGAAGCCGAGTGGACCGAGAACCTGGCTTGGACCAAGCAGCAGCTGAAGAAGGAAATGTACGCAACCGGGTTCACCATCGAAGAATCGCAAAAAGTCGCTTCGGAGAGCGACCCGATGGTGGTCAAGGCGATCGAATCGCTGCCGCAGGCCCATGCGCCCCTGGACAAATCGAAAAAGCTGGTCGTTCAGCGAATGAAACGCGACGATCGCCAGTAGGATTTGAACACATCACCTCCGCAAATCACCGTCCTCGACGCGGGCGGGCAGTACTGCCATCTCATAGCTAGAAAGATTCGCGACTTGGGCGTGTACGCCGACGTCCGCCCCAGCGATACGCCCGCCGCCGAATTGCGTGACCGCAAGGGCCTCATCATATCCGGCGGCCCCGATAGCGTGTACGAGAGCGACAGCTCACGCATCGATCCGGCGATCCTTGCCCAGGACTGTGCCGTGCTCGGCATCTGTTATGGCCAGCAGCTCATGGCCCATGAATTGGGCGGCCACGTGCGAAAAGGCACCAAGGGAGAATATGGGCTGGCCGTGCTCGAGCGTACGCGCCCACATTCATTGTTCACTGACTTGAATGGCGACTCCCAGGTTTGGATGAACCATCGTGACCAGGTGGACACGGTGCCGGAGGGTTTCGAAGTGCTGGCCCGCACCGCGACCTGCGGCATCGCAGCCATGGGCCATCGCGAACGTCCGCTGATGGCTGTGCAATTTCATCCCGAAGTTGTCCACACGCAGCAAGGCCACAAGATCCTCTCGAATTTCGTCTTCGGCGTTTGCGGTTGCGTGCGCGATTGGGATCCCAAGGATCGCGTCCGGCCACTCGAGTCCGAAATCCGGAGCATCGCCGGCGATCGCAACGTGTTCTTCTTTGTCAGCGGCGGCGTCGATTCCACCGTTGCGTACACGCTATGCCTCCGTGCCCTCGCGCCGGAACGCGTTTACGGAATCTACGTCGACACGGGCCTGATGCGGGAGGGCGAGACCGCTTACGTGCAACGCCTGTTCGAACAACTCGGCGCCACGGCCTTTCATGTGGAAGACGCGCGCGCCCAATTCCTGGGCGCACTCCAAGGCATCTGCGATCCGGAGCAGAAGCGCCACATCATCGGCGAGCAATTCGTGGCCGTCCAGGAGCGCGTATTGAACACCGGCCATTTTCTGATTGGCCATTGGATTCTGGGGCAAGGTACCATCTATCCCGACACCATCGAATCAGGTGGGACCGCGCGAGCAGACGTAATCAAAACGCACCACAATCGCGTTGCCGGGATTCAGAAGCTGATCGAGAGCGGGCGGATCATCGAGCCGTTGGCATCTTTCTATAAAGACGAGGTCCGCGAGATCGGCGCCGAACTGGGAGTTCCCGGCGAGTTTCTGCATCGCCATCCTTTTCCAGGACCCGGGCTCGCAATTCGCTGCCTTTGCTCAGAGACGGAGGCTTCCGTCGAACGCTTGGACCCCGGCTGGCTCCTGCCGATTCGATCGGTCGGAGTGAAGGGCGATTCGCGCAGTTATCATTCCGTGCTGGCATTGGAGAACTTGCCGGAGGACGAGCTTGCCACCGAGCTGGTAAATCGCACCATGGAAATTAATCGCGTGGTGGGCCTGGTAAGGTCTCGCGTAGCTCTTCGCTCGATGCGGTCCACGATCGGTTCACTGACGCCGGACCGTCTCGGACGCTTGCGTCACGCCGATGCCATCGTGCGGAAGCTTTCGGACGAGAGTGGATTCGAGAACAAAGTCTGGCAATTCCCAGTCGTGCTGATCCCGATTGGCGCGGCCGGCATACCGGATTCCATCGTGCTGCGCCCCATCCACTCGGTCGACGGAATGACCGCGCAGGCCGTACGCATGCCTGATGAACTATTGCGCCGCATTGCCGATGATGTGCTAAACGTCGACGGAGTGGGCGCGGTCTTTTACGATCTCACGCACAAGCCGCCGGGCACCATTGAGTGGGAGTGAACCGCTCAGATTCTGTGGAAGCTTTTTAGGATGTCGCGCGTTGAATACCGCAGCGCGATCGGACGGCCGTGTGGGCAGCTCATCGGGCAATCGGTCGCGGCCAGTTGAGTGAGCAGCCACTCCATCTTGGCGTGATCGAGCCGCATGTTGATCTTGATCGCCGCCCGGCAAGCAATGCTCGCGGCCATCGCACGGCGCAGGTCATCGAGCGAAACTTTGCGCAACTCGCTTTCGGCGATTTCGAGGATTTCGAACACTAGGTTTTCAATATCCGCCGGCCCGACGCCCGCCGGCGCAGCCTTGACGGCGACGGTGCGCTGGCCGAAGGGCTCGGAATCGAACCCGGCGCGATCCAGTTCGTCCGCGATACTCGCGTACTCGATCTGCTGAGCGGCGCTCAGCTCCAACAGAATCGGCATGAGCAGTTGCTGTCGCTCGACGCGGCCCTCGGCTTGCTGCCGGAGGACCCTTTCAAACAGGATGCGCTCGTGGGCAACGTGCTGGTCGATGATCCAAAGCCCATCGCGGCCGGCGGCGATGATAAAGCTGTCGTGGATTTGGCCGAGCGGCCGCAGGTCGGATAGCGCAGATAGGTTTTGCGGCGGCTCGCTTCCGGAAGGCAGTGGGCCGTGCGTTTCAGGGACATGTGGCACAGGTATTTCTGCCTGCGTAGCTTCCTTGCTGAAATCGAACCGCGATTCCGGCGCCACGCTCGGTCTCATTGTGAAGACCGGCAAGTCCTCGGGGCGCTCTGGTTCCGCCATAAGATCCGGAACCGGCTCGAATCGCTGATTCTCGATCCGCTGCGTGAAATCGGAGAACGGCAAATCGGCGGCCGGTTGCGGTTGCGTCGGCACAGGAAGGCTAGAGGCCGGCCGAGCCGCGATCAGCTTCTCACGGATCGCGTCACGGACGAAATCATGCACGAAACTGCCATGCCGGAAGCGCACTTCCGTCTTCGAAGGATGTACGTTCACGTCCACTTCTTCGCAATCGCAATCGAGAAACAACAGCGCGAACGGATAGCAGCCCGATGGCATCAAATTGTGATAGGCGGACGAGAGCGCGTGCAACAGAAGCCGATCGCGGATCAGCCGGCCGTTTACGAAAAGAAAAATCGAATTACGGTTTAGCTTCTGAACCTGCGGCGCCGAGACAAATCCGCGCACGGCGAACACGCGCGACGCCCGCTCTTCGGCCTCGACCACATCGAGCTCACGCTCGACCATATCCAGATCGATCAACTCGTCCAGCACCTGATTGCCGAACACCTGGTAAACGCGTTCCCGCAATGTTTCGACCGGCGTCACGTCGAGCAATTCGTTCGCACCGTGCCGCAATTGCACCGACTTCTGCGGATGCGCGAGGCTGTAATGAGTTGCGAGCGACGCGATGTGCGCCAATTCAGTTTGATCGGACCGCAGGAACTTCTTGCGGGCGGGAACATTGAAGAACAGGTCGCGAACCGTGACTGTGGTCCCAGGTGCGCCTGGAAACTCGTCGCAGCGCAGGAGCTTCCCGCCGTTGATTTCTACGGCCGCTCCGGTGGACTCATCCGCTGACCGGGTCTCCAGCACCAGACGAGAAACCGATGCGATCGATGGCAACGCTTCGCCGCGAAATCCGAGCGTCGCGATCGAGAGCAGATCCCGGACATCGCTGAGCTTGCTCGTGGCGTGACGCTCGAAAGCCAGCAAGGCGTCGTCCCGCAACATGCCGCAACCGTTGTCGGCGATGCGAATCAGACGGCGGCCACCACTTTCGACATCGATGCGAAGCTCGGTGGCCCCGGCGTCCAGAGAATTCTCGATCAGTTCTTTGACAACCGAAGCGGGACGTTCCACCACCTCTCCGGCGGCTATTTTGTTGGCAACCGTATCGGAGAGGACGCGAATCTTTCCCACTTGCGCTATCCGCTCATCGACGAGAGGAACTCGGCGTTGCTCCGCGTCTTGTTGAGCTTGTCGAGCAAGAGCTCGATCGACTCCACCGGCGACAGCGGACTCAGAACCTTCCTCAGCACCCAGACCCGGTTGAGCTCTTCCTTCGGCAACAGCAGTTCGTCCTTGCGGGTACCGCTCTTGGTGATGTCGATGGCCGGGAAGACACGCTTGTCCATCAGCTTGCGATCGAGATGGATTTCCATGTTGCCGGTGCCCTTGAATTCTTCGAAGATCACGTCGTCCATGCGGCTGCCGGTGTCGATCAGCGCTGAAGCTACGATCGTAAGCGATCCGCCTTCTTCGATATTTCGCGCCGCACCGAAGAAGCGCTTTGGTCGCTGAAGAGCGTTCGAGTCCACGCCGCCCGAAAGCACTTTGCCCGAGGGCGGGACGACAGTGTTGTAGGCGCGCGCAAGGCGGGTGATGGAATCGAGCAGAATGACCACGTCCCGCTTGTGTTCCACCAGGCGCTTGGCCTTCTCAATGACCATCTCGGCCACCTGCACGTGGCGGGAGGCGGGTTCGTCGAAGGTTGAACTAATCACTTCGCCCTTCACCGATCGCTGCATGTCGGTGACTTCCTCCGGCCGCTCGTCGATGAGCAGCACGATGAGCGCGACTTCGGGATGATTGGTGGTGATCGAATTTGCGATGCTCTGCAGCAGCATCGTTTTGCCGGTTCGCGGCGCCGCCACAATGAGTCCGCGCTGTCCTTTACCGATGGGAGTCAGCAGATCCATCACGCGGCCAGAAAAGTTTTCCTTGGCCGTTTCCAACCTGAACCGCTCATTCGGATAAAGCGGCGTCAGGTTGTCGAAGAAAATCTTGTTGCGCGCTTCCTCGGGCGGCTCGAAGTTGATGGCGTCGACTTTGATGAGCGCGAAGTAGCGTTCGCCTTCCTTGGGAGGTCGAATCTGTCCGGAGATCGTGTCGCCGGTTCGAAGATCGAAGCGGCGTATCTGCGACGGCGACACATAGACGTCGTCCGGCCCAGGCAGATAATTGTATTCCGGCGCTCGCAGGAAGCCGAAGCCATCCGGCAGGCATTCCAGCACGCCTTCAGAAAAGATGAGGCCGCTCTTTTCGGCCTGCGTCTGCAGGATCTTGAAAATGAGTTCCTGCTTGCGAAGGCCGGCGACTCCGGCGACGCCCAGGTCCTTGGCGATCTGGTTGAGCTTCTGAATGCTCATGTCCTTGAGCTCCACCAGGTCGAGCGTGCCGTTCTTCTGATTGGCTTGTGGCGCGGTGCCGCCATGACGGCGGCGCTGTCCTGTTGGCGGCGGCGCAGCCTGGTCGGATGCTTTACCAGCTTGATCGGCCGGCTTGGCAGCATCGTCAGTTTTGGCTTCCGCCTTGTCGCCCTTGTCGCTCGCCGCCTTGTCGCCGGCGGACCGCGACTCGGGGGGCTTGGCCTCGCCGGCCTTGCCATCGCCCTTCGCTTCAGACGCTTTGTCTTCGCTCTTGGCTTCCGGGTTATCTTCGGTGGGAGCAGCTACTTCTGCTGGGTCCTGGTCTTTCATATCGCGTGCCAAATTTCCCTCCCTCCC
>JACXTT010004226.1_pt1 | contig 21413 bp, 22 predicted proteins | sample 9270951 | NCBI WGS metagenome assembly JACXTT01 (sample SAMN15532306, study PRJNA645909) | rock metagenome | isolation source: weathered quartz diorite | place: Puerto Rico | collected 2017-06-21
GCAGCCTTCACAAAATGATTCCGCACATACGCCAGGCCGTGTCCCCAAGCAAATGTTCCAGCTTCAGCCTCGCCCGCCGTCTTAGTCCTCTCCTGAGCCAACCCGGGAGCAGCCGCCACTGCGAAGACGCAACCCAGGGCTACAACTAAGAGCATCTTCATCGTTTCCTCCTCCTTGATCCGACCTCTCGCAAACTCCGAACGCAGGTCCTGGCAAAGATGATCATCCCGGCGATGATTCACCTGAAGAGGAGAGTAATAGGGCAGCCGCCCTTGCGCATGTGCCAGTGGTCAGTGTCGTGTCCCATGACTTTCGGCAGGGTAATTGTCAAGAGCTGGGGCTTATACTTTGAACATCGGATGAAGCTTAGTCCAAGCTCGCAGCGCCTTTTCCAGGTGGCTCTGCTGGGCACCATGGGCACTCCCCTGCTTCTCGTACTTGTGAGCCTGGTCCGGCATCCGGCTTCGTTTGGAAAAGCGCGAACCCTTCTCTGGCTCGGTGCCTACACGACGTTCAGCCTTGTTTTCTGGCTCACCGCCAAGCGAGGCGAGAAATTGTCCCGAGCGTGGCTAGCAATGTCACTTACATTTGAGACCGCACTTGTTCTGCTGATGGTCAACGCCATCTGCAACGGTTACGAGGGTGCGCTGCTCGTTGTGGTGGCCGGCCAGCTCGCCCCGATGTTCTCATTGCCAGTGTCGCTGAGCTGGGTGGGCGGACAAACACTTCTCATGGGTTTCGTGATTCGTTCACATTTCACCTTGGAAATCGCGCTCGCGCTCTCTGCATCGTGGTTCGGCTTTCAGATATTCACAGTGCTTATGTCCCAGGCAGCTACGCGCGAAGCGACGGCAAGAGAAGAGCTTTCCAAACTGAATGCGGAGCTCCGTGCAACGCAGCAGTTGCTGGTGGACAGCAGCCAAGTGGCGGAGCGCATGCGGATTGCCCGAGAATTACACGACTTGGTTGGCCACCATTTGACCGGACTGAGCCTCAATTTGGAGGTAGCCAGCCATCTCACCAGCGGCAAGGCGCAAGAGCATATTCAGACGGCGCAGTCGGTGACCAAGCTCCTCTTGCAAGACGTGCGTGAGGTAGTAAACACTCTGCGCGGTGATGACAGCTTCGATCTTGGACGAGCGGTCCGCACTCTAACCAAAGACATTCCAAAGCCGCACATTCATCTGGACGTGCCAGAGGATTTGGGGATTTATGATCCGGTTCGCGCGGAGACGATTCTGCGTTGCGTCCAGGAGATCATTACGAATGCGGTGCGACATTCCGGTGCCCAGAACTTGTGGATTGAGTCGGTCAAGACGGAAGAGGGAGTAGAAGTCCGTGCCCGCGACGACGGTAGAGGCGTCAAGCAACTACGGGCTGGCAATGGTCTCACCGGGATGCGCGAGCGCATTGAGCAAGTCGGAGGACTCTTGGAAATCGAATCTACCCCCGGCACGGGATTCCGTCTGAAACTGCGGATTCCTACAGCAGCGAGTTCAGCATGATTCGCGTGTGCATTGTTGAGGATCAAACGCTGGTTCGTCACGGCATCCGCAGTCTGCTCGACCTCACCCAAGACATGAAGGTTGTCGCCGAGGCCTACGATGGAGAGGAAGCCCTTTCAGTCATTCCAAAGGCCAAGCCAGATGTTGTTCTGCTGGATGTTCAGCTGCCCAAACGCAACGGAATCGAGGTGCTCAGGAAGCTGAAAGAGTCCGATCAACTCCCTCCTACCTTGATTCTCACGACCTTCGATGATGACAAACTTGTCCTTGAGGGAATTCGCGCGGGCGCGCGTGGTTTTCTACTGAAGGACGTGACCCTGAAACAACTGACCGAGGCCATCCGAACGCTGAAAGCGGGAGGCACTCTCATCAAACCAGCAATCACCGAGCGGATCTTACGGGGACTAGAGCGGGCCAGGCCTGAGTTTCCTAGCCTAAATCCTCCCGACCCGCTCACGGAGCGCGAGACCGAAGTCTTGCGACTCATGGTTGCCGGCCACAGCAATCGCGAGATCGCGGATGCGTTTGGGATGTCTGAGGGGACAGTGAAGAATCACGTCTCCAGCATCTTGTCCAAGTTGGGAGTACGCGATCGTACTCGGGCTGTTCTTAAGGCCCTTGAATTAGGCTTCATCTAAATCGTTCGGGGCGGTGAAGGTGCTGTTTAAGGGGAGCCGGGCTGCAAGAGCTTTTGCAGCTGAGGAACATCGAACCCGACCACGACCTCGCCATCGATCACCGTCACCGGCGTTGTCATGTAGCCGAGCTTTTCCAGTTCCGCGAGTGCGGTCTGATCGGCTGCAACGTTTCGATCCGTGAACTCGATCTTGTTCTGTGAAAGAAACTCCTTCACCTTGCCGCAGAACATTCAGCCGGGCTGGCTGAAGACGACTACCTTTTTATTAGTCATTGATCATGTTCCTCTTCTACTGCAAAACGTCTCGATATTGCACTTCGTTCTTTAGGCGCGCCAGAGTGTGCGCTTCCTGCATTGAAAGCATGAACGTTTCTGGATGTTTCCCAGTCCAACTCTCACCCGCTTCCCGCGAGGGAAAGAAATGAACGAAATGACAAAACGAGGTTATGACGTTCTTTTGCATTTCCTGGGCGTCCGGTACAAGCACGGACATCTGACTCCCAATGGGTTCGACTCGCTCCACTTTTTGCGGTGTGATCGTGAGGCGCACAATCCCAGCGTCGCTGGGACTCGCGGACTCGACCTCCGCTATATGACCAACCAGTTGGGGCAGGAACAGCGTGTCCCATGCGCACCAAGCCGACAGACGTTGGCCGTTCATTGTCAGTGTGTGAGGGCTGCTGTAAGCTGCGAGTAGGGAGAGACCCCAGTAGCCGACAACCCGATGCTGCCTATCGGAGAACACACCCGGCCAGCTTTCCAAGATACGGTTCACCGTCTCGACGGAGACTCGCACTCTCTCGGCCAGGACTGCCTGCGGAACCGGTTGCCCCTCAGCTAAGAGTCGATATAGGTGCAAGGACAAGCGCTGCTCCTCTACATTGAGGCTCGGCAAAGATCTGACAATGCTCGTGGCCAATTCGGCGAGATTCAATTTTGAAGATGTGGTCATAACGCCTCGTTATCCATTAGTGGCTACTTTGCGACCTTGGCTACGGCGATTGCACATGCCGCAGACAGTCTTGAGTTTCGCGCGTGACGCTTCCCAGGCAGCACTTGCCCGAGGGGTTTTTCACTTCGCAAGCACAATTGCCGGATTTTATTTCTGTCGTAATCTGCTCGGCGATCGTCGAGCGGCCCGTTTTAGCAATCTCGTCGTGAATGTCTCCGCGAGTGAAGCCAAAGCAATAGCAAACTGGGATCGGGTCCGCGGTCTCTTTAACACCCACGCGCACTAGGAGGTCCGCGCGACGAAAGATGGGTGCTTGCGAGTCCAGAGCGAAATAGACTACGTCGCAGTCTTGTGCTTCGCAGAAGTAGTACTGAGTGTGTGGCATCCCCAGAGGTAACTGGCGAACCAGGCTTTTGACCGTCAGCATGTCCACCCGTTTGGAACGGGCGCCGTTCAGGAGGCAAACGGCCACCACCGGCACACCGGAGTTACCTTTCACTGAACAGCAATCCGACATAAGTGTCCTCTACCTGTTTCGACCAAATGCTCCCTGTAAGGGCGAATCGCCTCCGCCTACTTCCTCGCCTGTTCAGGCTGGGATGGATAACCAGCATTGGTCGTGGCTTTCACAAGTGCGTCGGTATTGGTTTTTGAATCGTCGAACGTGACCACGACCTGTTTCTTTTCGTACAGCACATCGATTTTTGAAACCCCGGGCACTCGTTGGAGGGCTTTCTTCACCGTGATTGGGCAAGCCTCGCAGGTCATCCCTGAAACGTTTAGTGTCACCGTCTTGGCCGCTGCCCAAGCCGGAGCGGCCAGAGCAATCATGGCAACAACTGCTGCAACCGAGGTTTTCAGATTCTTCATGATCATTCCTTTCTTTCTTGAGACTCAGTAAAAAAACTTGATCACGTACGGAAACACCACCGCAATCAGGACAAGTACGAGAACTGCCACAAAGAGGATCTTGTAGACGCGGCGTGTCCTCGGAACGGCACACACCTCTCCCGCACTACAAGTCTGCGGCGGTCGAAAGATTTGCCGTCCCCCAAAGAACAGAGCAACAAGCGCGCCCGCAATGAAAAACGGACGATACGGTTCGAGTCTGGTCAGGTTTCCGATCCACGCGCCGCTTAATCCCAGCGTTACCAGAACCAACGGTCCGAGGCAACAAGTCGACGCGAGAATAGCCGCTAAGCCTCCGACAACGAGCGCGCCCGAACCCGTCCGTTCGCGTGAGTTTTCGACGGCTCGAACACTCATTTGTGCTCCCTTGGCTTGTTCTCGTCTCGCAGAATCGGGCAGTGCCCATTCTTCTTTCGCAGCTCTTTATCGCAACTCTGTAGAGCCGAACGCAACTCGTGCTCAAGTTTCTGGAGGTCTCGAAGCTTCCTTCGCACATCGATGAGCTTTGCCTGCAATCGACGCCGCACAGGTGCGCATGGCTGCAAACGGCTTCCCCTCAGATCCAGCAAACTCCGAATCTCGCTGAGCTTGAATCCCAAGCCCTGTACCCGGCGTATGAAGGCTAGCCTTTCAACGTCGCTCTCGTCGTACAGGCGGAAGCCTCCCTCCGTTCTTGGCGGGCGTGGGAGCAGCGCATTTCGCTCGTAGAACCGAATTGCATCGGGAGTGAGTCCGATCCTCCTTGCCACGCTACCAATCTGCATGACCTCGCTCCTCCATTTACAAATGTACACTCTGGAGTAAGGTCCAGAGTCAAGCCCTTTTCGGTCTCGATGCATTCGGGAGGATTACAGCAGGTACGGCACATCCGAGGCGTGGGTGGGATAGGAAAACACCATGTGCCTCAAGTCCGTCGCGCGCATGCCGGATCGTATTGCCACAGCAAAAAGATTGATGGTTTCCGCAACTTGGTCACCAAGCAGATGAGCCCCAAGAATGCGATCTGTCCCGTCCTCGACTAAAACCTTGTAGCCCGAATATTTCTCTGCGATCCGGCGAGACGAATACCACGTCGACGTCAGTTCTTTCTTGACCTGGTACTTCAGCCCCTGCTCGCGGGCCTCGCGTTCACTTAGACCCACGGAAGCAAGAGGAGGAATAGTGAAGACAACCGTCGGAATGCCCACATAATTTCCTTTTTGATGATTTCCCTTCACCAAGTTGGCGGCGACGATCGTACCTTCGTAGCCTGCAACTGGCGTTAGAGGCAGGCCACCACTTGCAGCGGCGTCGCCGGCTGCATACACAGCCGGATTCGAGACGCTTTGCAGGAATTCATTCACCCTCACGCCACGTTGATCCCATTCGATGCCAGCGCCATCCAAGTTCATATCATCGATTTCGGGAACGCGACCCGCAGCGTGAACAACCATATCTGCCTCGAACACCTGCGGCTCACCCGCCTTCGAGGCGTGAACAACAAATTGACTTGAGTCCTTCTCAACTTCTTCTGCTTGTGTTCCCAGTTGAACGTCAACGCCAAGCTCGCGGCTTTTGTTTACGATTTGATCGACCAGGTCTGGGTCAAATTGCGGAAGGGGACGCGCACCACGATGCACGATGGTGACTGTCGATCCAACACGCACGGCCACGTGAGCAAATTCAAAGGCTATGTACCCGCCGCCAATAAATAGAATTCGTCGTGGGAGCTTATCAAGCTCCAAGAACTGCTCGCTTGTCGCAAGGTGCTCGATTCCTGGTATCTTTAAGTCCGCTGGTTTTTGGCCGGCGGCAATGACGACGTATCGGCCCTCCAGAATCTCGTCGCCAACCTGAATCGTGGATCGCTCAACAAAATGAGCACGGCCATGGAATGTTGCAATGCCAGCCTTGGCAAACGCAGCTTCGCTTTTCTTCGGAACAGGTTCGGTAAATGTGCGTTTGAAACGCATCAGCTCGGGCCAATCAATCTGCAACTGCTCGGCCCGGACTCCATTCCCATTCATTCGCCGGACCCAATCAACCACATCCGTAGCACCCACAAGCACCTTTTTAGGATCGCATCCGCGCAACGCGCACGTACCACCGAACGGCCGCGAATCAACTACGGCCACTTGCCATCCGGCTGCACGACACCGATGGGCTATCGCAGTTGCTGCGGTGCCGGTTCCAATTGCTATCACGTCAAATTTCTTAGTCACGCTTTCACCTCCAGCTCGACGAGGCTGTTGCCCAACAAGTCCACCTGCTTGCGAACAACCAAAACCCGTGCAAGCCGGGAACCATTCTTTTTGCATCCCTGATCTGTCATCACCGCGATCACCTTACTGCTGTTGGTTTGCGGGGGGTTTATTTATGTAATTCTTCTCTCATTGCTACACCCTGAAGCCGCTCCAGAGTCAAGCACAGACAATGTACGGGAGCGGTCTTGAGCGCGACGATCATTAATTGACCACAATACTTTCGAATGGCATAGCATCTTTGCCGCAAGCGGGCCGACGCCCGAAAAGCGCGCGGCCGTCAGTAGTCGCGTCAACTGACGACAATCGACAGTCGGAAAATGCATTTTTCCGCGAAATCTCTTCGTCGAGTACACGGTTCGCTTTGGCTTTTTGGTAGATGGCTTCCTAAGGCTTCAACAGAGATTTCCCATAGCCTATCGGTATGGCGAAATTCGATCCTCCGAAATCACGCACCATGGCACTTCGTAATTCGATTCTGGGCGACACCGTCCGCGTCAAACTGAGAAGCGCAGTGCTCTCACGATATCCGCATGGAAAGCCAGAGATATGCGAGCGCGCCTAGTAGCAGAACTATCATGCTCACGCAGATAACGAGGGCGGTGCTGGTTTCGTCGTTGGTTCCTTGACCACTTGGATTCGGATCGAGGTAACGAATTGTCGATGCTATTTCTTCGTCTGTAATGTGTTGGAGCGACGCTCTCCTTTCGTTAGTCTCCCTCATTGGGTTTCCTCTAAATTGACCCCAGGCCCCTTCTTTTCGTTGCGCAGGTCTTGGCCAAAGATCATGAAGCTCATCAGCTGAGCCTACTCGCGTCAAATCTTCGCTCATCAGGCGGAGCGTCGGCTTCTCTTACACTGAGGGGCGACCCATCGATCAGGTCACTGAGGTGCCTTTTGCTGCGATGGGCGAGTTGTTGAAGTATGAGTTTGGCCAGCACACCGTCAGGACGGAACTTTGCTCCGTGGTTGATGAGTTGCAAGAGAGCGTTCTCGCCTTCCTGACTGATGAGCATTACGTCCTTTATGTCAATTATCAATGCGCGTCCTTTGAGTTCGGATTTCAGACGAGCACAGATTGTCCTTAATTTTGTTATCCCGGTCCCAGCTATTCGTCCCTCTAGAACCACTCGACATTGGGTCGACATCTTTGCTAGCTCCGGGCGCGGCCTTTTGATCTGTTGTGTTCATACGACACTGGGATTTTCCCAGGATTTCGCCTGCTCCGGTTATTCGCTCTTGTTCTCGCGGAGGATGGCTTTGCGGCCGAAATAGCTGACCAGGTAAAAACATGCTCCAAGGGATATAACGTCCTTGAAAAGGAAGAGGCCCAGGAAACTCATGTACCTGATCCCGTGAACGGGAACAGTTGTACCGGGGGTTGATATCACCATGGTGCTGGTTATAAAGAACATGAGCGTTCCGATAAATCCGCCTACGATACCGGCTTTGGGCTGAAAATGGCCTGCGATCATCAAGAGCGCAGCAATGATCTCGGTGAGGCCGATAATGTCGGAACCGATGTAAGGACCGAACAATTTGAAGTGCCACCAAATCAGTGGGCTGTTAGAAACCAAGGGAATGATGCCTTCGGCTCCTGGAGCGGTCATCTTATAAGCTCCGGCCCAGAGCAGCATAACAATCATGCCGATGCTGATGACTCGGAAAGGGAGATTAATATCATTTGTCCATGCAGCCAGTTTGGTTAACATGCTTTTGGCTTCTCCCGAAAGGCCGGCAGAGGAAGCCAGACTCTCTTTTTCGCGCCCATTGCTTGCCCCGACGATCCCAGACTCATCATTACTTCTCCTTGCTATGGCAGCTGCGGCTGCGCATGGGTGATCTGCCGATAGGCATCCTTTTGATACGCCAGTGATTGCCCGTCAGCATAGAGTAGAATTTAGGTTGGTCTTGTGGGGCCTGCATCTAAGCTGTACGACAGAGTTTCGCTTGGCACGACCCCAATTTCTTCGTACTTTCGTCAGATGTGCGACCGTCGAAAACGTGACAAGACAGCAAGCTCGCAACCGGCAGCAGCGCCGTCTCGCTATCGCATTGCTTTCGCGAGTCCGAGCGCAGTGACTCTGCATCTACTAAAGGCGGTCCTGTGTTCAAGAGTCATTTGGGTGCCACATGGACGATCTTTACGCGATCAATTTCGCCAAAACAGAATTTCGCGAGGCGTTCAACACTGACGATCCTGAGCGACTGATCACATTGCTGGATCCGGAGTTCGTTTATATGCCGGATGGACTTAGCCAAACGATGGGGGCTGCCACCGCAGAGACCATTCGCATGCAATGTCGAGAACTCGCAGGGCGCTATTATGTAGAATTGCAACCGATCATCATCGAAATTCGCATCCAGGACAACGTCGCCTACGACTACGGCTGGCACATTTGGAAGAAGACACCACGCGACGGCAGCCCGCAGATCACCACAAAAGACCGCTATGTTGATATCTGGCGGAAGAACGAGAAAGGCGAGTGGAAGCTTTGGATGTACATGAGCAACGCTGACATCCCAATGCAGGTGCCAACAGCGGCTTGATCAGCGCAGCTTGTTGAAGAGCCGTTCGCCGAATCCGGCAGGCACGTCAAATGTTTGCCCATCCCCGATCAACTTCACGATATTTTGTGTGCCATCGAGAACGGCTTTGCAGTTGTTGCAGACTGCGAAATGGGCTTCCATCCGCGCCCGCAATTCCGGGTCAACCGATCCCTCCAGGAAGTTGGAGATCTCGCGCCATACTTCCCTGCAACTTATTTCAATCACCTTCATCGTGTTTGTCCCAAGCCGAATTGCCTACAATGGCCGTACTTTTTCCCAGTCGTGGCCCCGTATTCTTGCGCCATCGAAGCCAGGAGCTAAGGCGTCACGCATGCGTAAGCGTGCGCGATGTAAGCGCGTCCTGACGTTTGTTTCGCTGATACCCAAAGCTTCCGCAGTTTCAGCGATGCTGAAGTGCTCAATATCACGCAGTACCAAAACCTGACGGTACTTCGACTCCAGCGACGCCAGCGCCTTGCTGAGCGCTTCCCTCAGTTCCTTTAGCTGAACAGCCTCGATCGGGATCTCCTCCCAGTCAGTAAAATCCTTGGGCCAGTAATCGCCCTGCTCATCGGCCGTCGGCTCATCCAGTGATTCATAGAGTCGGCGATGCTGCTTGCGGAGCATCATACGTGCCTCGTTGATGGCGATGCGGACCAGCCAAGTGCTGAACTTGCTCTCGCCACGGAAGTCACCGATATGCGTGAATGCCTTCAACACTGCGTCCTGCGCGGCGTCTTCGGCATCGGCGTCGTTTTCCAGCACCGACCTTGTCGCAAAGAAGACTGCCCTTTGGTACGGACGAACTAAGCTATAGAAAGCTTCCTTATCGCCGTCTCGCACTCTGCGGATCAGGTCCTGCTCCGCCAAATCAGCTTGCGGCTCTGGCATCAGCGACATGCTTGCCCTTCTCTGTTGAAACTGCCTACTGCCTTGTTCCGCTAATGCGGCTGCGGCGCCAGTAATTATGAGGGACTTTGTCATGATACAGTGTCCTGCCGCCAAAGTAGCGAAGGCCGGACACACGGTCTACGCTTCCATGCGTGACCGCAACGGCAAGAACAAGAACCACGCGGACGAACTCTCCAAACAGGGCATCAAGGTCGTCGACCTCGACGTTACCAGCGATGCTTCGGTTGACAAGGCTGTAAGCGAGATCCTCAAGAACGCAGGCACAATCGACGTGCTGATTAACAACGCCGGCATCGGGTCGGCCGGGGTAACCGAAGCCTTCACCGCGGAGCAGGCGAGGGTCATCTTCGATACCAATGTCATCGGGCTCCTTCGCGTCACCCGCGCCGTACTCCCCTCCATGCGCCAGAAGCGTGATGGCCTGATCATCAACATCGGCTCAATCCTCGGCCGCGTGACGTTCCCCTTCTTTGGCATCTATGGAGCGAGCAAGTTTGCCGTCGAAGCGCTGACCGACAGCCTCAGGTATGAAGTCTCGCAACTCGGCGTCGAGGTCGTAGTGGTGCAGCCGGGCCCTTTCCTCACCAACTTTTACACCAGCATTCAGATGCCCGCCGGCAAGGAAGTAACGAAGTCCTACGGCGAGGTCGGCCAAATCCCCGACGCCATGTTCAAGGCCTTCATGTCAAAGTTTGAGGGCAAGGACGCCCCGAATCCACACGATATCGCGGAGGCCGTCGCCAAGCTCGTGGGCCAGTCCAAGGGCAGCCGTGCTACCCGCACTGTCGTAGGCGCAGCGTTTGGTTCCGACAAGGCCAACGAGGACATAGCGCCTGTCCAGGCGAAGGTGGTCGAGTACCTGGGCCTCAGCCATCTCGAAGAAATCGTCTGATGAATCGTTCCGGGGCAGCGGCCTGCCGCTGGCCCGGCTTCGCCTGCAATAAGGGAGAAAATCATGCCTACATTCAATCTGATTGTGCCCGAGGGACGTCTCTCAAGCGAACAGAAGACCAGAGTCGCGGTGGCAGTTGGGCGCACCTACAAAGAACTGACCGGGGTGCCAGAGAATCTCACCCAACTGATCTTCATTGAGGTGAAGCACGGCAACTACTTCGTTGGTAGCGTGCCGCTCGATACCGATCAGATCAGTGTGGAGGGCCATCTCCGCACCGGTCGCAGCGTAGAGGCCAAGCGTTCGCTCGTTGAGCGAATAGTCGAAGCAGTGGCGCAAGCCGCTGCGATACCGAAGAGCCACGTGTGGGCACATCTGGTGGATATGCCGGCGAGTCAGATCGTCGAGTTCGGTCGCGTGCTGCCAGAGCCCGGCGGAGAAGCGGCTTGGATTGCTGCGTTGCCCGAGGCGGAGCGAAACGAGATTGAGGCCATCGGCCCGCGTCCGTCGGGCCGCGGCGCCCGTCGCACTAACTCGATCATCTCGCGATAGCATCAGGGTAGCGGGCCCCAATTCGGGACGAGGCCGCCTGGAATAATTCGCTTCTTATGTGATCCGTCAGCGTCCATCACATAGGTATCAAAGGATCCTGGCGAAAGCCGGTCGCTCATGTACAGGATCTTGGTTCCATCGGGCGAAAACACGGGCAGCGTATTCACATGGCTCATGCCGGTGAGGCAGCGTACGCCGGTCCCATCGAGGTTCATTTTGAAGACGCAGCTGGTCGGCAGCGGCGTATTTTGATGATTGTAGAAAACCACCTGCTCCTTTCCGTCCGCTGAGACGTCAGGGGCGCCCGCTTCCAGTTCTGGTGCTGTCAGTCGCCTCTGGTGCTTGCCGTTAGTGTCCATAATCCAGAGCGCCGCCACATATCCGCCTGTTGTTGTACTGAAGACGATATGCTTGCCGTCGCCCGTGTACATCGCTCCTAAACTGTCCCAAACCGGGCTGCTGAGCACCCTGAAATCCGTTCCGTCGGCCCGGACGGTTGCGATCTCGCCGACGAATTCGTTGAACGTATTGAAAACGATGTGCGTTCCGTCCGGAGACCAGTGGGGCACGACGTGGGGTATGCCATCGTGGGTGATTTGCGTGAGCCCCGTGCCGTCGGCGTTGATCACATACAGTTCCAGCGCGCCGGTCATATCGTGCGAGAAGAGGATCCGCTTGCCGTCCGGCGAGACATCCGGCCACAGCGCAAAGACGTCATCTGATGGCGGAAGATTCGTCACCTGGAATGGGTCGGTTCCATCCGGATTGACGGTGTAGATCTGATTCGTGCCCGTCAAGTTCTGAAGAAATGCAATGCGCCCGTTTTTGCCGGAGTGAGCGGCCAGGGCAGGTATGCTGCTGAACAGAGTTAGTATCCACAGAGTATTGACCAACCGACGGCAAACATAATTAGAAATGAACATGATCTCTCCTTCCGGAATTCTTCGTTGATCCGTGAATTCGTTAATTCCTGGCGCATGCGAATCAGAGCCTAGTTCGGCGCCACGCCCCAGCGGGGCAGCCCGCCTCCTTCTTCGATCTGCTTTAGGCGACGGTTTGGGTTCGGGCTGCCGGTTCCCCGAGGCGCCATCCGATACGATCCGAGGTTTGAGTGCGCTGGCTTGCCGGAAAGGCTTCGCACCTGGGTAGGATGACTCCCATCGGCTGTCATGACGAAGATTCCAAAACTGGAAAAATCGGGCGCGTCGCGTTCGAAGACGATGGCGTCGCCCTGTGGCGACCAGGAGGGATGGTAATCGTGCGGCCCGGGAAAATAATCATTGCCGTTCTTTGTAAGCCGGCGGAGTCCGCTTCCGTTGGCATCCACGACCCAAATCTCTTCGTTTTGAGGATTATCACAGTGCGTGGAAAAAACAATTTTCGTACCGTCGGGTGCCCAGTCCGGTTGTCGCGCCGATAGGGGAGGTGGCGTGATCTGGTTTAGTTTTGATCCCTGAGCGGTGGTGACGTAAATCGCGCAGATGATGCCTCCGCGAGCGACGCTGGTGAATCCGAGTTTTTCGCCGACCGGTGAGTACACTGCGGAAAGGTCCTGGATACCGAAATCAAATTTTGTGATCGGGGTCAGGCCACTGCCGTCCGTTTTGATCTGGTAAAGCGTGCAGGTCTCACCATCCAGCTGACAGCGGCTGAATGCTACCGCCGTGCCATCCGGAGTGAAACTCGGCCTCTCGTCATCGAGGTCGCCTTCTGCAAGGAGGAGGCGTTGGTTGCTGCCGTCGGCGTTCATCAGCCAGAGTTGTCCGATGAAATCGGGTGGCCTATATTCGTTAAACACAATTTGTTTGCCGTCGGGCGACCAGGATTCCCAGGCAGCGCCGTTGTCGGGGCCGAGATTGGTGAGTTGCTTCACATCGCTCCCGTCGGGATTCATGGTGTAAACGTCCGGGCCCAGGATGAAGGCGATGCGGCCGTTCTTGCCGGGGAAGGTGGCGGCAGCGGGTGCAGCCAAGGTTATAATTAGCCCCCCAAGAGCGAGCACGGATACAACGAGTCTCATGGTGAATTTCATAAGCACTTCTCCCTATGTCCTTCGCCGCTCGATGCTGGCGTCGGCGTTAAGAATTCTTGTGGGTGGCCCACCCGCTGACAGGGGAGGCCACTCATTGTCCGTCCGCCCTATGGCTGAAATCGCCATAGGTCGTTCAGTTCGCTAATATTTCCCGTGGAGTCGTACCCCAATCCGCCGAAGACCCAGACGTTTCCGCTCTTGTCTATCCATGACACCGAGCTTCGTCTTGCTCCAGGCACGTTGGATTGCGAAGCTGTGCCTTTCGTGCCATAGACACCTGCCTGCTTTGCGAGATTTCCGCCGCTGACCCACGTCCACTTCTGGCCATCGAATTTCCACAAATCATTCAGATCCGCTTCGGTTCCTGTCGAGTCGAATCCCAAACCGCTGAATAGCCAGAGATTCCCGCTGCCGTCGGTTCTCGAACTTGCTTGCCAGCGGCCCCCGGGCCAATTGGACGAAGAAGAAGTGCCCTGCGTTCCGTACACGCCGGCCTGGCCGGCCACATTCGCGCCGCTTACCCACACCCAATTGCTGCCGTCGAATTCCCAGAGGTCGTTAAGGTCTCCTAATGTCGCGGCGGAATCAAAACCAACTCCACCGAGAAGCCAAAAATGTCCGCTGCCATCAGTCCATGAAACCGGAAACCATCGTGCTCCAGGTGCATTGCCTGGCGATGCCATCCCCTGCGTGCCATACAGCCCGGGTTGATTGACGAGGTTGGATCCATTGATCCACGCCCACTGGCTGCCGTCGAATTTCCAAAGATCGTTCAGTTCGCCAAAGGTTCCGGCGGAGTCGAGCCCGTCGCCGCCAAACAGCCAGATGTTGCCGTTGCTGTCCTTCCATCCGACTGCGCCATCCCGAGAGCCGGGCACATTCGACGGATCGGCAATGCCTTGCGTCCCGTACACGCCTGTCTGCTGGACCGTATCTGCCCCGCTCACCCAAGTCCAACTGCTGCCATCAAACTTCCAGAGATCGTTAAGATGTCCGACCGAGTGCCCGGAAGCCTCGAGCCCATATCCGCCGAACAACCAGAGATTGCCACCCGCATCGGTCCACGAAGTTGAGCCCTCTCGTGCTCCAGGCACGTTGGTCGCCGCAGCTGTCCCCTGCGTTCCATAAACGCCCGCTTGGTTGACCGTGGTTGCCCCCTTCACCCAAGTCCAGTTGCTGCCATCAAAGCTCCACAAATCATTCAGAAAGCCCAACGTTCCGGCAGCGTCGTAACCACCTCCGCCGAACAGCCATAAATTTCCTCTGCTGTCAGTCCAAGACACTGCCACTTCACGCGCTCCGGGAGCGTTGGACGATGAGGCGGTGCCCTGGGTCCCGTACACTCCTGATTGATTTGCAACGTTGGCTCCGCCTACCCAAGTCCAACCCCTCACTTGCGGAGGGGGCTGCGTCTTGGAAGACCCGCCGCAACCTAAAAGACTGAGGACTAGACCAATCGAAGACACGATTCCTGCAGCACGTGTGAGCGATTTCATAATTCTTCTCTTGCCCCTCCCACTTTGAATGCGACGGTCAACGACACCAGTCTGCCGCGACCTTCTACTTACACATGCGGAGACCGGTCCGAAAAGCGATCATGGGGAGGTAATCTGTGTGACTCAAGCCTATAAAGGGCGGAGAAAAGGACCGCTGGGCGATGTAAAATGCCGCCACTGACCGAAGTTGGGAGTTTCTTCGCGCCGACCATGTCCGCCACCCACAACGTGACAGCACTCCTGGCCCAGTGGGCGAATGGAGATGAGCAAGCGCTCAACGACCTGACTCCCATTGTCTACAAGGAGTTACGGCAGCTGGCGGCTGCGTATTTACGGAAGGAACAGCAAGGCCACACGCTACAACCAACGGCTCTGGTTCACGAGGCGTACCTGCGCCTGGTGGATCAAAAGAACCCAAACTTTCAAAACCGGTCACATTTCTTTGGAGTCGCCGCACGGTTGATGCGTCAGATCCTGGTGGATCATGCGCGCCGGCGGAATGCTGCCAAGCGAGCGATTGTGTCGGTTCCCCTGGATTCAGCCGTCAGCTTCGAGAAGGAACGGAGTGGCGACCTTCTCGCCCTTGACAGGAGCCTTAATGAACTGGAGAAGCTCGATCCGCGAAAATGCAAAGCCGTGGAGCTTCGCTATTTTGTCGGGCTCTCAATGGAAGAGATAGCGCAGACTCTTGCGGTTTCCGAAGTCACCGTGCGTCGCGACTTGCGGATGGCAGAAGTGTGGCTGCAGAATCAAATCGAAGGTGGGTAGAAATAACTTGACACCGGAACGCTGGGCGGAGGTTGAGGAGCTTTTCCATCGCGCCGTTGAGTCCGCCCCTGCATCTCGCCAGGCGTTAGTCGACAACGCCTGCGTCAACGATCCCGCACTACGAAAAGAAGTCGAGGCGCTGCTGGCTCGCGACGGGGGAGCTGCAGCGGCCGCCGTGGAAGCCAGTGTGCGCACTGAGCTTCACAATCTGGTCTTTCCGCAGACTGGCAAAACCGTTTCCCACTACCAGATTTTGAATGGCTTGGGTGGCGGCGGCATGGGGCTCGTCTATCGTGCTCAGGATGTCCGGCTTTCGCGCCGCGTAGCGCTCAAGTTCCTTCCTGAAGACTCGGCCAAGGACCCCGATGCTCTCCGGCGTTTTGAGCGTGAGGCGCGGTCTGCATCAGCGCTTGAACATCCCAACATCTGTCCCATTTACGAATTTGGCGAGCACGAGGGCCAACCGTTCATCGTGATGCAGTTGCTCGAGGGTCAGACAGTTGAGCAATTCATCCACGCGCAAGGCGCTCCTAAACGACCTCAGCAGATACAGAAGCTGCTTGATCTGGCCTCTCAAGTCCTCAAAGGTCTGGAGGCGGCGCACGAGCACGGTATCATTCATCGCGACATCAAGCCCGGCAACATTTTTCTGACGACCGACGGACAGGCCAAGATTCTGGATTTTGGCGTCGCAAAGCTGACGCACGCGGAAATTGAAGAAGACCAGGATCGCAATCACAAGAAAGCAGAAGCCGCAACCCCGGTCAAAAACGTCGACCTGACTCTTAGCCGTACGGGGGCAGTCCTCGGAACTGCAGCGTACATGTCTCCTGAGCAAGTACGCGGGGAGAGAGTAGACGCGCGAACCGATATCTTCTCGTTTGGTTTGGTCCTCTACGAGATGGCAACGGGAAAACGCGCGTTCGGAGGAAATACCTGGCCGGGGCTGCAGGAGGCAGTCCTCAGAGCTACCCCAAAACCTGTACGTGGATTGAATCCCGAAATTCCGGTCCGGCTCGAAAACATCATCAATAGGGCCCTGGAGAAAGATCGCGCAGCGCGTTATCAAACCGCATCGGCAATGCGGGCTGACCTGGAAGGTTTGCAGCGCCAATTGACTCCGAAGCATCTGCCACGCGTGTGGGCAATGGGTTTGGGAATAGCCGCAGCCATTTTCATTGCAACTTTCGTTGGTGTGCTAATGAAAAAACCGAGAACAGTCTCGGTTGCCCCTGAAATCAAGATGCGGCAACTGACAGTCAACTCGACCGACAATCCAGTCACCAATGGCACGATTTCACCTGACGGCAAATATCTGGCGTATATCGACACACGTGGGCTGCACCTCAAGTTCATTGACACCGGCGAAACTCGTACCGTTCCTAAGCCGGAAGCGCTTAAGGATCAAAGCGTGAAATGGGAAGATGGACTCTGGTTTCCCGACAGTACCAGGCTCGTGGTCAATCTTCATCCCGGCACAGAGGAATGGAATTCTGTCACCAACAGCATTTGGGTGGTTTCTGTGCTTGGCGGAGCGCCCACAAAACTTCGCGATCATGCCATCGCTTGGGCCGTTTCTCCTGATGGCTCGCTGGTGTCGTTTGGGACAAACAAGGGAAAGCTCGGTGAGCGCGAAATCTGGCTCATGGGTCCGAATGGGGAGCAGGCGCGGAAGTTCCAGGAAACCGACGACAACCACGCGATTTGCTGCCTTACTTGGTCCCCCGACGGCAAACAATACTTGTACATTTCGACGACTTCTTCTGGGGACACCGTGTTTAGCCGCAACGTAAATGAAGGTCCGCCCGTCACCTTGTTTCAGCCTTCCGAACTGGCGAAAATGTACGACTGGGTGCGGTTGCACGATGGACGCGTGCTTTATTCCGTCAGAGAGCCTGTGAACACGGTCAGCGATGTCTGCAATTACTGGACAATGCGCATCGATCTTGCCACTGGCAGACACTTCGAAGAACCTAGGCGGCTAACGAACTGGCCCAACTTTTGCGCATTTAGCGGTAGCATCACAAACAATGACAAGCAACTGGCGTTCGTGGCGTCGTCGGGTTTTTATACTACATACGTCGCCGATCTTGAGGCTGGTGGAAAGCGGCTTCGTAACATCAGACACTTCACGTTTGAGGACAGTGACGATCAAGCACTTGGTTGGACTCCTGACGGTAGGCTTATCGTCGCTCAAAACCGGGGAAGCAGTTGGAGGGTATACAAGCAATCTCTCGATTCGGACACGCAGGAACCGATCGCTTCGTCGACGAACGGGGATTGGCTGCTCCAGGGAGCAACGAGTGCAGATGGCAAATGGTATATCGCTAATGTTTGGCCCACAGGAGAAGGTGTTGTGCACCCCTCGATTCCCTTTCCGATCTTGCGAATTCCGCTGGCTGGGGGAGCCCCAGAAACGATATTGCAACTCTCACGGCGCGCCAATGTGTCCTGTGCTCGGCCACCTTCCAACACGTGTGTGATAGCGCAGCAAAGCGAAGATCGCAAGCAGATGATCGTCACACTTTTCGATCCAATACAAGGCACTGGTCCGGAATTGTCGCGGTTTGATTTTGATCGAGAGCTCGATGCGATTGGCGTTCCGACGTGCGCCGTCTCCCCGGATGGTACGCGTCTTGCGATTAAGCGAGGCCCGGAAAGCCCGATCGAAATTCATTCGTTGCACGGCCAGCTCATACACAAAATTTCTTCAGGGTCAGCAGGAGAATTGGACGATTTGAGCTGGTCGGCGGATCAAAAGGGATTTTTTGTCACGAGAACGGCGCCAGGTGGCAACGAACGGCTGTATCTGGATTTCCAGGGAAAAGCGACATCGCTCCGGAAATGCGGCGGCGGTACCCTCGGCCTCGGCGGCGGTTGTGGAGGCCTCCCCTCTCCCGATGGCCGGCACCTGGCCATTATTGACAGGGATCAAAGCAACAACATGTGGCTGATGGAGAATTTCTGAGTTACATCTTCATTGATTCCAACATTCCTCATCGTTCAATTAGAACTTGAGCTCCGCCTTCAACTGAATCATCCTGGCGGCGCCATTTTGGTTGGTCCCGAGGAAACTTGTACTCGACTGCGCGCCCCCGAGAAGCGTCGTACTTGACTGCCCCATGTAGCCGATTACGCCTAAGAGAGGATCGGGCGAATTGGGAAACGGCAAGCCAAAGTTCGGGTGATTAAGAATGTTGAAGAACTGAAAACCAATTCGAAGCTCAGAATTTTCCCAGTGGGGAATCTTGGTGCTCTTCATGATCGTGAAATCAGTGCTGAAATAGCCTAGCCCTCGGAAGTGGTTGCGCCCCTGCGCGAAAGACACCTCCGAACCGCTGCACGGTCCCTTTGGGCCCGGCAGGTGCCCACGATTGAAGTCTGTTTCGCACCCTGTTTGCACAAAAAGCGCACTGGGATTAACCGTTGGTGGGCTATCCGGAGGGAACAGAAGCTCTCCGGGCAAGCAAGGCTGCGGCGCTCCCGCAGGCGTAAGTGCTGCGCCGCCTCCGCATGGCGGTTGGGCTCCCCGAGGGCCGACAGGCACTGCATAAATTTCCCCACCATAGTTTCTGGTAACAAGTGATGCCGTCATAGTATGGTCGACCACGGTATAAGGAAATCCCGTGTGGCCAAAGAATGTGCCCGAAACCTGCCACCCATTCACCAGAGACCTGGGACCGTGACCGCCCAAGGCTGCCTTGAGCGGAAGTTCCCAAACATAATTTGCATTGAAGGAGTGGCGCACATCGTAGTCGGCAGGGCCATAAGCATCGCGCAAGTTGTTTGGGTTCTGTGGGCCTTGAGCATACACAGTAAAGCTGGAAAGACCGTCGTTGGACAACTCATCGAATGCGTGGCCGTACGTGTAGTTCACTTGAAGCAGACCATGGCTCCAACGGCTCATTCGATGCCTGAACGAAGCGATCAACCCGTTGTAGTTCGAGACTGCTGTTGTGGCAAGATCTGTGACCCCACCGAATCGCGGATCCGGAGCACAATCCGGAATGGCATCGCTGCACCGTCCGGCCGGCAGTGAGCCGAAACCCCAGGCGTTCACCGTCGAATTCTGCACGAGCTCGTGAATGCCATGGTGGCCGAAGTATCCAACGCTGAATGAAGTAGCGCTCCCCAAGGCCTGCTGCAATTCCAGACTCCATCGCTGATATTGCGGCGAGTGCATCCGCTGTTGCGGAACAGTCAGCCCAGGAGGGGAAAAGTTTGGTACGTCATGCTTAAAGCCGGCGAGGGTCTCACCCAAGGGGAAGCCCTTCACGAACGCTTTATTGGACAAATCGACATCGTTGAAAAGATTCGACGTTTCACCGGGCGTAAGGTTGTTCTTGACAGCGCTGAACGAATTGACCACCGGAGGATTATTGGAGAGCCAAGACGTGAGAACTACAGCCAAAGGATCATAAAAGATACCCACGCCTCCGCGGAACACCGTATTGTGCGCTACACCGAATGGTTGCCAGGCGAAGCTGAAGCGTGGCGACCATAGGATGTGGTCCGTTCCTAAAAAAGCTTGTCTCTGATCGGTGACAATGGCTTGGTTATATGGCTGATTCGGATCATGACTGATGAGTCCAAACGGCCCCGCAAAACGGGCGAAACAGCGATTCTCGCATACCGGATTTGACTGATGCTCTGCCCGAAGCGCAAACGTTAGAGAAAGGCTCTTCCGCACATGCCATTCATCCTGGCCATAGAACCCGAAGTGATTAGAAGCAGTTCGCTGAGTTTGAATAGGGAAGGACTGGCTCAGCCGGGTAAAGTCTGTATCGGGGTGGGCCGGATCAACCCCGCCCTGATAAAAAGCCAGAAGGCTTTGGGGAAGCAGAAAGCCTGCGCCGCTCCACCCGTCAACGCTGAGATTCCAATGAGTATGTTCGAAGTTCGCTCCGAATCCAAGTTTCTGCTTACCCCAGTTCTTCGCCATGTCTCCGGAAAAAACGTACGTCCTGTTTGAGTTATCAAACGCACCGCTGTTTCCGAGGTTTGAAAATGGCAGCCCAGTGAAGAACAAACTAGTGGGGAAGGTCGCTAGAGATTTAGCCAGGTTCTTCACCCCACCCATTCCGGAATAGAAGGAAACACCCATTAAAAATTGAGTAGCCACGGAAGGGCCAAACGAGCGAGTCTCGACGACCTCACCTTTCCACCAGGAGCCAGGCGAATCTTGGTCAAACATCGAGTTGATGGGGTCGTTGTAGGCTGCACTGACTCCGCTATCGCGCTCTAGGCGTAGAAAGACCCGATCGCTTCGGCTTGCGTTCCAATCTACACGCCCGGATGCCAGCGTATCCTGACTAGGGCGGCCGCGATTCTTGATGAAGCTGACCGCGCACGGCACATCCTTGCCCAGGCCGTGAGGGTCATTCGGATCAATATTAGGATCGACAAATCCTGAACAGCCGAGTGGATCGCCGAAGTATCCATCCTGGACCGCACTGATTCCCGGGCCAAGCAGTGAGGAGTCATAGAGATCGAATATCTTGCGATAAAAAGCATGGGTTGCGGAACCAGCGCCAAATCTTGAGTCCGAATCGATGTTTTTCATCGTCGCGTCTTCAAACTGATGGCTGGGAATCGCGACCTGCGTGGTGGAGGAGACCTGCAGACGCAGACCTTCGCTATCAAAAAAGAAAAACAGTTTATCCTTCTTAATCGGTCCTCCCAGGGATCCGGCCCACTGATGGGCAATGCTGAAGGGCCGCGGAATATTGAAAGCGTTATTAAACCAATAGTTGGCGTTGAATGCGCTGCCGTTCCAATAATATTGCGCGTTTCCATGAAAGCCGTTGGTGCCTGATTTTGTGAGGTAATTGATGTTTCCACCCGCAGCGCCCCCAAACTGACCCGAGTAGCCAGTGCTCACTACCGTGGCTTCCTGAATCTCATTCTGCCCCAACAGCAGACCCAGAGCGCCTGATATCGTGTCGTTCCCCGTGCCGTTGTTACTCAT
>JACXTT010004227.1_pt1 | contig 21410 bp, 19 predicted proteins | sample 9270951 | NCBI WGS metagenome assembly JACXTT01 (sample SAMN15532306, study PRJNA645909) | rock metagenome | isolation source: weathered quartz diorite | place: Puerto Rico | collected 2017-06-21
GGGGGGTCCCCACAGGATCATCGAATGGGGCTTGCCCGAGTCGAAGGCAAGACGCAGGGGCTTGCCCGGCCCGAGCAGGTGCTGCTGCCCCACGAATTCGTCGAGCGACTTGGGCCGCAGAGCTTCGGCCAGCGGAGGCACCGGCGCAGGAGCGGGGAACAGGTCGGTCATTCGCTTGCCAAGCGGGGGGCTACTTCACGTCGCCGATCACGTCGGCACCCCTTGGAGGAGAGAATCGAAAGAGTCCAGGATCCAACCTGGGGTTGTGCTCGAGCGACTCGAACTTGAGCACGGTGGTCTGTCCGAAACTGTCGACAAGCTCCATGACTTCGAGACCCGAAGAACCGAAGCCCATGCGGATCTTCTCGAAATTGCCTTCCTTTTCCCGAGGCAGCGCTTCGAGCCATTCAATGCCGTCCTTCGCGCCCTTGTCCGAGAGCCTGAATGCTCGCATGGCTTCGTTATTTCCCGCGAGAAGGGCAGCCGGCGTGGAACCGAGCGCCCGGTCGAGCTTCCTCACGGTGACCTGCTTGAGATCCTCGTCATAGATCCATACCCTGGAGCCGTCACCGACGATGAGCTGGGCATAAGGCTTCACGTAGTTCCAGCGAAATTTCCCCGGCCGCGAAAACGCGAGCGCGCCACGCGATTCCTGCAGCAGCTTGAGGTTCCGATCGAAGATCTTCTGCTCGAATTTCCCTCTTGCGGTGAGGGTCCCCGCAATAAACTCGGCGAAGCGCTCCAGGCTCGATGCTCCGGCGGCCGGTGCCGCACATGCGAGAAGCGCTCCCAGGAAAAGCGCCGCGGACCCGGAACGCAGGGCCATCGTGGCAGCTAATCCACTTTCGCGGGCACCAGTACCTCGCGATTGCCGTTCGATTGCATGGAAGATACGAGCCCCGCCTGCTCCATCTGCTCGATGAGACGTGCCGCGCGGTTGTAGCCGATCCGCAAATGGCGCTGAACGAGCGAGATCGATGCGCGCCGCGTGCGCATCACGATCTCCACGGCCTGATCGTAAAGCGGATCGGCCTCTCCACCCTGTTCGCCGAGGCCCAGCTCGGGTCCGCTGTCGGTTTCGTCGCCTTCGAGGAGGCCTCCCACGTATTCGGGGCGTCCCAGCGACTTGAGATAGGCGACAACCTTGTGCACTTCCTGATCGGCGACGTAGGCACCGTGCACACGCTGGGACATTCCGCTGCCGGGCGGCAAGTAGAGCATGTCGCCCTGGCCTATCAAGGACTCCGCGCCCTGCTGGTCGAGGATGGTGCGCGAATCCACCTTGCTGGAGACCTGGAAGGCGATGCGCGTCGGAATGTTGGCCTTGATAAGCCCGGTAATCACGTCCACGGACGGACGTTGCGTCGCGAGGATCAGATGCACGCCCGCGGCGCGTGCTTTTTGGGCTAGGCGCGCGATCAGCTCCTCCACCTTCTTGCCCGAAACCATCATCAGATCGGCAAGCTCATCGATGATGACGACGATGTAGGGAAGCTTCTCCAGCGGCTGGGGTTCAGCCGAGTCGAGGGTGTCCGGGTCCTTGAGCGGGTTACCCGACTTTTCGCCGTCGGCGACCTTGTGGTTGTAGCCGGACAGATTCCTTACCCCGATCCAGGTCATGAGCCGGTAGCGGCGTTCCACTTCGCCTATACACCAGACCAGAGCATTCGCGGCCTGCCGCATGTCGGTGACCACGGGCGTGAGCAGATGTGGGATATCCTGGTAAGCGGAGAGCTCAAGCATCTTCGGGTCGACCAGAATGAGCCGCACCTCGCGCGGCTCGGTCTTATACAGAATCGAAAGAATCATCGCATTAAGGGCGACCGATTTCCCGGAGCCGGTCGTGCCCGCGACCAGCACATGCGGCATCTTTGCGAGATCAGCAACCACCGGGTTGCCGGCGATGTCCTTGCCGAGCGCGAGCGTGAGCGGCGCGTGCAGCTCATGGTAGGCCCGCGAGCTGACAATCTCGGAAAGCCGCACGATCTGGCGATGCGGATTGGGGATTTCCAGGCCCATGCAGGACTTGCCTGGAATCGTTTCGACCAAGCGGATGCTATAGACAGACAACGCGCGGGCGAGGTCCTTCACCAAGTTGACGATCTGGCTGCCTTTCACGCCGACGGCGGGCTCCACCTCGTAGCGGGTAATCACCGGCCCCGGGTAGGCGGCGAGCACTTGGACCTGGACCCCGAAATCGCCGAGCTTTTTCTCGATCAACCGCGAGGTGTATTCCAGGGTCTCGGTCGACAAGACTTCAATGTCGTTCGCAGCTTCATCGAGCAGCTTGATCGGGGGGAGCGGCGTGTCGGGCAGTTCGCGGAAGAGCGGCTCCTGCCTCTCCCTCTGGACTCTGGAGGACTTCGGGATCTCGACCACCGGGGGCTCTATCCGGATCGGTGCGTGCTCGTCGATCAACAGCTCACGCTTTTCCCCCACTGCCGCCTCGCGCTTCTCCGCAGCAACGGCTCCGGCCTTGCGATCCTGCCACCTCTGCCATTTCTCCAGGGACCAGAAGTACGCACTCTCGAGCGCCCCTCCCAGCTTTTCCATCACGGCAAGCCAGGAAATGCCCGTGAATAGAGACAGAGTCATCGCGCAAAGCGTAAGCAGGATCAGGGTTGCGCCCGTGAAGCCGAACCCCGACTGCAGCACCCTCGCGACGACGTCGCCGACCAAGCCCCCGGGCGCGAGGGGCAGCGCGACCTTTAGTGAGTGAAGGCGCAAGGCTTCGATTCCGCTTGAGCCGGCCAGCAGCACGCAAAAGCCGGCGAGTGCAATGAAGGACGAGCGCCGGTCGTTGATCGAGCTGCCATCCAGGTGCCGCAGCGTCCAAGTCGCGGTAACCGCCAGGAGCACGACCCACCACCAGGCTGAAACGCCGAACAGGTACAGCAGCATATCCGCGACCCAGGCGCCTACCCTCCCACCGAGGTTGCGGATCTCGCCCGCGGCAACGCTGTGGGACCACCCGGGGTCCGCCCGGTTGAAAGTGGTGAGGACTAGGGAAAGATAGAGGGCGCCTGCGGCCAGGACGAACAGCCTCGACTCGCGCAGCAGCGCGGCCACCTTGCCGGGAAGGGGTGCTTGATTCCGTTTCAAAGTGGTTCTGATTGAGTCAAAACGCCAACTGCGTCCCGCCGGGCAGCGGTTCTGATCGATGCAGGAATTCTAGCAGATGAGGAACCCATCGCTTCGGCTGACAGCGCTGGAACCTCGGAACACGGCGGGAATCGGCACTGCGACGGCCGGTCATCGCGGCGCCGACCCACCGCTCGGGGACCGGTGCTCAGTCGATGGTCAGTATGGTCTCGTGCAGGAAAATCGAACCGGGGCGCACCTCGATGTAGCCGCCCGACTGGAGGTCCTTCATCACCCGGCTCACCATCTCGCGCGAGGCTCCGATCATCTTCGCGATGTCCTGCTTGGCGAGCTTTCGTGTGACGACTTTCTGGCCGTCAACGGTTTCCGCCATTTCGAGCAGCAAGCGCGCCACTCTGCCGTACACGTCCATCAGGGCGAGGCTGCCGATTTTTTGATCGGCTTCGCGAAGCCGTTTGACCAGTCCTCGCATGACAGTCATGGCCATCTCGAAATTTTCGGCCAGGCATTTCTTGAAATCGCGCTTCGCAAGACTCAGCACCTCGCAAGCCTCGAGTGCAACCACGCTTGCCGAGCGCGGATGATCGTCGATCAGGCCCATCTCTCCAAAGAACTCGTTTGGTCCCAGGATCGCAAGGATCACTTCGCGCCCCTCGTCATCGCTCATCATGACCTTGAGCCGACCCGAGATCACCACGTAAAGGGACTCCGTTATGTCGCCCGCGGCAATGATGGAGGTCCCGCGGGGGAAACTCTTGCGGCTCACCACGCCGGTGAGCAACGCCAGCTGATGCTCGGGCAACGTGGAAAACAGCGGGACGTTGCGCAGAAGCAGCATCGACACGCTAGCTGGGGCGGTCATCTGGTCCGTCCTCCCGGGAAACCCGGTTTTACCGGCATATCTTAGCAGACTCGCGAAGACCCTTTCACGCTGCGGCTCCGCTCGAAATTCGCAGTACTTCAGCAGGCGCGCCAGCCAGAACAGCGATTCAGCCGGGTTATAATTTGGAACCGCACGGCGATTGAATTGAATTCGCCCACCTTCGTCCCCACCATTCCGTCATGTCCAAAAAAACCAGACATTCCCGGTTGCTGATACTGGGATCCGGCCCGGCGGGCTACACCGCAGCCGTCTACGCCGCGCGCGCAAACCTGAAACCCGTCGTCATTACGGGCCTCGCGCCCGGCGGACAGCTCATGACGACGACCGACGTGGATAACTGGCCGGCCGACGTGAAGGGAGCGCAAGGCCCGGAGCTCATGGAGCGTTTCCAGAAGCACGCCGAGCGTTTCGAGACTGAAGTCGTGTTCGATCATATTCACACTGTGAGCCTACAGGAGCGGCCCCTTCGGCTACAGGGTGACGCGGGTGAATACACCTGCGATGCGCTCATCATCGCCACGGGCGCCTCCGCCCGCTATCTCGGACTGGAATCCGAGAAAAGGTTCATGGGAAAAGGCGTCTCCGCCTGTGCGACCTGCGACGGATTCTTCTACAAGGGTCAGGACGTCGCTGTTGTCGGCGGTGGGAACACCGCGGTGGAGGAAGCCCTCTACCTTTCCAATATCACGCGTCACGTTACCGTGATCCACCGACGCGATAAATTCAGGGCGGAGAAGATTCTTCAGAAAAAGCTCTTCGATAGAGGCAACGTCACGATGCGCTGGAACCACGTTCTCGACGAAGTCCTCGGCGACGCAAAGGGGGTGGCCGGCGTCCGCATCAAGGACATCCAGACCGGCGCCACGCAACAGATCGACCTACAGGGACTATTTATCGCCGTGGGCCACACCCCGAATACCGGCATATTCGAAGGGCAACTCGAGATGAAAGGCGGATACATCGTCACCCGCGGCGGCAGCGAGGGTAACGCCAGCGCGACCAGCGTCCAGGGAGTGTTCGCCGCGGGGGACGTACAGGACCACGTCTACCGGCAGGCCGTGACCAGCGCGGGCAGCGGTTGCATCGCAGCGCTTGATGCAGAAAAATATCTGGACGGTCTGCGCTGAGCCCCAACAAGCCCCGCGATGTCGCGCCGAGGACGAAATCATGCGCAAACGCTCGAGTAACGGGCTTCTCGAGGACGAAGCTGCCCTGTTTCGCGACGCCGTGCGCGATGCGACGCCGCTCGAATCGTCGGCCCGGGTGGAGCCCGGGACCAAGGCGCCGCCGCCCGTGCCGATTCAATCGTTGCTCGACGGGCATGACGCGCTCGTCGAGAGTCTGGCCGGTGCGCTCTCCTCGGATCAATCGATGGAGACCGGGGAGGAGCCCTGCTACCTGCGAAGCGGCCTCACCCGCGATGTGCTGCGCAAGCTGAGGCGAGGGCATTGGGTCGTGCAGGACATCGTCGACTTGCACGGGCTGAACCGGCGGGAGGCACGGTTGTCGCTGGCGGAGTTTCTCGGCGGGTGCCTCAAGCGCGGACTGCGGTGCGTTCGCGTGGTGCACGGAAAGGGTCTGCGCTCGCCCGGACGAGAGCCCGTGTTGAAGGGAAAAGTACAACAGTGGCTGGCGCAGCGCGACGAAGTCCTCGCCTTCTGCGAGGCCCCGAAGAATCACGGTGGGAGCGGTGCGCTGCTGGTGCTGCTGAAACCCTGGGATCGAGGCTAGTCGAGACCTTCTTTCCCGGATTCCTCGGCCCGAATGACCCGATGCCGCCGCTAGACGGCCGCCTCGTTGGTCTCGCCCGTCCGGATACGCACCACCTGCTCCACAGTGCTCACAAAAATCTTCCCGTCGCCGATCTTCCCGGTGCGCGCCGCCTTGACGATGGCCTCGATTGCGCCTTCGAGCATCTTTTCGGTCACCACGACCTCGATCTTGACCTTCGGCAGGAAGTCCACGACATATTCGGCGCCGCGGTAGAGTTCCGTGTGGCCCTTCTGGCGACCGAAGCCTTTCACCTCGGTCACCGTCAGTCCGGTGACTCCGACTTCGGCAAGGGCCTCGCGAACTTCGTCGAGCTTGAAAGGCTTCACCACGGCTTCGATTTTCTTCATGGCATGCTCCCGCGTTGACTGCTGCCTGGCAGTATAACAAACGGGCGCCGATCGCCTGATCAGGCTCGCGCCATCACCGGGCTATACATACGGCTCCCGGTAGCGCGATGTGATCGGATAGCGCCAATCCTTGCCGAAACCGCGGTGGGTGATGCGGATACCGATCGGCGCCTGGCGGCGCTTGTACTCGTTGCGGTGGATCATCTCGACAACACGCTTCACGTCTTCGGTCCTGAAGCCGCGCGCCACCATTTCAGCGGGGCCCAGATCGTTTTCCATATAAGCCGAAACGATGGCGTCCAGGACATCATAGGGAGGAAGACTTTCCTGGTCCGTTTGGTTGGGCCTCAGCTCGGCGGATGGCGCGCGGGTGAGCACGCGCTCCGGAATAACGCGCGCTATGCCGTTCCGATGTCGGCATAACCGGTATACCAGTGTCTTTAGAATGTCCTTGATCACCGCAAATCCACCGGCCATGTCCCCGTAGAGGGTCGCGTAGCCGACCGCCATCTCCGACTTGTTGCCCGTCGTCAGCACGATCGCTCCGAACTTGTTCGACAAAGCCATCAGTAGAGTACCGCGGATTCGCGCCTGAAGATTCTCCTCCGTTGCGTCCACGGGAAGACGCGCAAACTCCTTCGCCAGCAATCCCAGAAAAGCGTCGAATGCGGGGCCAATCGGGATCTCGTCGTAGCGCACACCGAGATTCTTGGCGAGCTCGCGCGAGTCTTCGAGGCTCATTTGGGAGGTATACTGCGAAGGCATCATGACCGCGCGTACACGCTCTGACCCGAGCGCATCGCAAGCGATGCACAGCGTCAACGCCGAGTCGACCCCGCCGGAGAGGCCGACCAGCGCGCCCGGAAATCCGTTCTTCCCGACGTAGTCGCGTACCCCGAGGCAAAGTGCCTTGTAGACCTCGGATTCCAGTGACGCCTGCTCCGCGATCCTGGCTCGCTGCGGCTCGGCGTCGGCCACCGTCACGAATTCCAGCGTCTCCTCGAAAACCGGGAGCTGGCATACCACCTCCCCCCGCCGGTCGAGCGCAAACGAGGCGCCGTCGAACACCAGCTCGTCCTGCCCTCCCACCATGTTCGCGTAAACGAGCGCCATCCCCGTCTCGATCACGCGTTCACGCATCACGTCGTACCGGGATTCCTGTTTGCGCATGTGATACGGCGAAGCGTTGAGCACGAGCAGAACCTGCGCGCCCGCCTCGCGGGCCGCCTGCGGCGCCTTCGCCCCCCAGGCATCCGCGCAGATGTTGATTCCGATGCTGACGGCATCGGGCCGGGTCGTTAGCGGCCCCTGCGGCCCCCACGTGTCTTCGCAGATGTTTACGCCGAAGCGGGTCTCTCCCACCTGAAAGACACAGGGAAGGTCTCCGGGCGCGAAGTAGCGCTCCTCGTCGAACACGGTGTAGTTCGGCAGGACTTGCTTGTAGTAGGTTCCCACCACCCGCCCGTCCCTTACGACGGATGCGGCATTGTGGCGTTTCCCCCCATCTTCATGCGGATGCCCGACGACGAGCGTGATGCCGCGCACTTCGCGCGCCAGGCGCTCGAGCGCGGCGTTGCAGTCGCGATAGAAACCGCCGCGCAACAGGAGATCTTCGGGAGGGTAGCCGCACAGCGCGAGCTCCGGCGTAAGCATCAAGTCCGCGCCGCCGACGCGCGCCCGTTCGCAATACCGGAGGATCTTGCTGGTGTTGCCGGCGAGGTCGCCTACGACACAGTTGATCTGGGCAATCGCGATCTTGACGATGCTCGCCATCCGGCAAGTTTACCATCGGCGGACGAGCCCTCGCGCCGGGACGGTTCAAACGATTCTATAATCGGCAACCGTGAGCGCCGCCTCGGACCGGGTCGATTGAAGGAAGACACGCCTTCGGTCAAGGTCATCGATACGCTCCGGGCCGTTGAGCCGGGAGCATGGAATGCGCTCGCCGCGGGACATCCCTTCTTGCGCCACGAATTTCTGCATGCGCTCCATGAGACGGGCTGCGCCTGCGAGGGCACCGGTTGGTCGCCTCGCTACCTAACACTGTGGCAGCGCGCGTCGCTCGTGGGTGCCATGCCGCTCTACGCCAAGTCGCATTCCTACGGCGAGTACGTCTTCGACTGGGCATGGGCCGATGCCTATCACCGTCATGGGCTTTCGTACTATCCCAAACTGCTCGGTGCAGTACCGTTTTCGCCTGTCACCGGATCCCGACTGCTTGCGCGCGACGGTGAGACCCGGTCGCTTCTCGTTCGAGCCGCATTGCGCCTCTCGCTCGACGTCTCGTCGCTGCACGTGCTGTTTCCCGCCGAGCGCGAAGCGCGCGAGTTGGAGGCCGCGGGAATGATGCTGCGCCGCTCAGTCCAGTTTCATTGGGAAAACCGTGGCTACGCGAATTTCGACCAGTTTCTCTCCGATCTCGCTTACGCGAAGCGCAAGAAAATCCGCCAGGAGAGACGAAGGGTGCAGGAAGCAGGCGTGCGCGTGCGACGGCTGGTCGGAGCCGAAATCCGCGACGAGAACTGGAGCTTTTTCACGCGCTGCTACAACAACACCTATCGGGCGCATCACTCGACGCCTTATCTGAACCTGGAGTTCTTCCGGCGGCTCGGCAAAACGCTCCCCGAACACCTCCTCATGGTGCTTGCAGAGATCGATGGAAAGCCGATCGCGAGCGCCCTCAATATTTTCTCGCCGGAAGTGCTGTACGGCCGTTACTGGGGCTCGGTCGCGCACGTCCCGCTGCTGCATTTCGAGCTCTGCTACTACCAGGCGCTGGATTTCTGCATCGAACGCGGCATCCGGATCTTCGAGGGAGGCGCACAAGGCGAACACAAGCTCGCTCGGGGCTTCATGCCGAACCCAACGTGGTCCGCGCACTGGTTACGCCATCCGGAGTTCGCGGACGCCGTGGAAAGATTTCTTGCCAGGGAGTCGGAAGGAATCGAGCGCTACGTGGACGAGCTCAACGAACGGAGCCCGTTCCGGGCAAAAAACTAGAAAGACCTACTTGTTCTTGGGCAAGCCGCAGAGAAGCGCGGCGACTTGGCGCGGTGCCTGCTGAGCGGGCGCCGGTCCGGTCGCAACCGATGTCGCAAGAGCCGGCTTGTAGGGAGAGCTGAAAATCGGGTCGACAGTCTTCTGGCCCTGAGCTGCTCGGGTTAATCGGTCGCGCTCCCGATCGCCCTGACGCGGTCGGCGCTCCCGCGTCGCCGGGTCGCGTCGGCCGGATGACCTGCTCATCATCGAGGGTGCGACACTCAGATCGGGCTCGAAACCCGGAACGATCTTCCTCGGGATGCCGAGCCGTATGGTCTTCTCGATCGCATCGAGCCGTTCATGCTCCTCGGCGCAAACGAGCGAGATCGCCTCACCGCTCGCTCCAGCCCGGCCGGTGCGACCGATGCGATGCACGTAATCTTCCGGCACGCCGGGGAGCTCGAAATTCACGACGTGAGGCAAGTCTTCGATATCAAGCCCGCGCGCTGCGACATCGGTCGCCACCAGGACGCGAACATTTCCCGACTTGAAGTCGGCAAGCGCCTGAAGGCGTTCCGGCTGGCTCTTGTCGCCGTGGATGGCGGAGGTATGAATGCCGTCGCGGTTCAGCTGGTATGCGAGGCGATTCGCGCCGATGCGGGTCGAAGTAAAGACCAGTACTTGTCGCAAATCGCGCGACTGCACGAGATACGCGAGCAGCTCGCGCTTGCGCTCGCGCCGGACCGGATGCGCGATGTGCTGCACCGATTCGGCAGCGGCGTTTTGCCGAGCCACCTGCACGAGCACCGGGTCGTGCAGGAACGACTCGGCGAGCGTGCGAATGTCTTGGGACAGGGTGGCCGAAAACAACAGGTTTTGGCGCCGCTTGGGCAGGAGCGCCATGATGCGTCGCACATCCGGGATGAATCCCATGTCGAGCATGCGGTCGGCCTCGTCGAGCACAAAAGCCTCGACTTGCTGCAGGTTCACCGCCTTCTGCTGAACGTGGTCGAGCAGCCTGCCGGGGGTCGCCACCAGAAACTCGACGCCCTGCCGCAGGGCCGCCGTCTGCGGTTTCATGTCGATCCCCCCGAACACCACGGTGCTGCGCAGACCGACGTACTTTCCATACGTGCGGACACTCTCCTCCACCTGCGCCGCAAGCTCCCGCGTCGGGGTGAGAATGAGCGCGCGCACCGGATGGCGTGCGGGAGATGCGCTGGGGTTGGCGTGCCGCGCTAGCCGTTGCAGGAGCGGGAGGGCGAATCCCGCGGTCTTGCCGGTGCCGGTCTGGGCGCCCCCCAGGACATCGCGACCTTGCAGCACCAACGGGATGGCCTGCGCCTGGATCGGCGTAGGCTCGACGTAGCCCTGCTCCGCGACCGCTTTCAGCAGCTCGGGCAGCAGATTCAGTTCAGCAAAACTGGGCAAACGTAAACTCTAATGGGGTGAACCTGCGGACAGGACAGATGACAAGCGCGCCCATTATAGCAAACGGCGTCAGCGCCCCGCTCCCTGACGTTCCAGCGCCCACGCCACGTGCTCTCGAACGAGCGCAGACGATTCCCGCGCCCGGGACCGCAGGGCGGCGACCGCACGCGTGCTTTTCGGGGCGTTGCCGAGTCCCACGGCGAGGTTGCGCAGCCAGCGTTCGTAGCCGATTCTCAGGATGGCGCTGCCGCTCATCCGCTGCCGGAACTCCGCCTCGGTCCAAGCGAAAAGCTCAACGAGCTCGGCGCGATCCAGACCGTTACGCACTCGGAAATCCGGCTCCGGCGCGAGCCGCGCGTAGCGGTTCCACGGGCACACGAGCTGGCAATCGTCGCAGCCGAAGACACGGTTCCCGATGAGTGGGCGCAGTTCGACCGGAATGCTCCCCTTCAACTCGATCGTGAGGTAGGAAATGCACCGCCGAGCGTCGACGACATAGGGAGCGACAATCGCGCGCGTAGGGCAGATATCCAGACACTTGGTGCAGCTGCCGCAATGCTCGCCGACGGGAGCGTCCAACGGAAGCGGCAGATCCGTGTAGATGTCCCCGAGAAAGAAGAACGAGCCTGCTTCGCGAGCGATCAGCAGCGTGTGCTTGCCCCGCCAGCCCAGCCCCGCCTTGCGCGCCAGCTCCACTTCCATCACCGGTGCCGAATCGGTGAATACGCGAAAACCGAATTCACCGATTTCGCTCGCAATTTTTTCCGCAAGCCGCCGCAGCCGCGCCCGCAGCAGCTTGTGATAGTCGCGCCCGAGCGCATAACGTGCGACGAAGGCCTTGCTCCCGTCGGCAAGGATGCTCCAGCTGTCGGCCGCATCGGGTCGATAGTCCATGCGCGCGGAGATGACGCGTAAGGTTCCGGGAACGAGCGACGCCGGTCGCGTCCTTTTCGCACCGTGCTTTCGCATATAATCGAGTTCGCCGGCGAAGCCCGATGCGAGCCATGCAGCGAGGCGGGGCTCGACCGCCGAGAGGTCGGTGTCGGCGATTCCGACGGCCTGGAAGCCCAGCTCCCGTCCCCAGGACTTGATCGTCGCGGCGAGCATCGCAAGATCGGTGGACCGCATTCGTCGCGCCCGGACTGCCTTCAGATGACCCATCCTCCAGATCATAGCCAGCCGCCGGTCAGGGCGCACTGGGCAAACATCTATTTGGCGGACGAAAGCGCAACCACAGGCGTCGGGGCGAAACTGGCCGCCGGCACCAGACCGGGCATGCGGATTTACCTGCGCGGCGACCTCGGCAGCGGGAAAACCACCCTGATTCGTGGCTTATTGCGCGCACTGGGCGTTAAAGCTACTGTGAAGAGTCCGAGCTATGCCCTGGTTGAACTTTATGTGGTTTCTAGATTAAACTTGTACCACTTTGATTTTTATCGATTCCTGGATGCTCGAGAATTTGAAGATGCGGGCCTGGCCGACTACTTCCACGGCACGGGAGTCTGCCTGGTGGAATGGCCCGAGCGGGCCGGCGATGCCCTTCCTCGACCGGACCTCGAGCTTATTTTGGCCTATTCAGGCACGGGAAGAGAGATCAGTGTCAAAGCCTGCAGCGCAGCGGGGGAGCGGTGTTTAGCGGAATCCAGGGACGCCTGATCGCGTGCACAAGAGCACTTTGGTGCGCGGCGCCAGTCGCTGCTCTGATCCTTTCAAATTCGCTCCTTGCCGAACCGTCCTCAGAATCCATTCGGGCGATCCGCGTCTGGCCTGCGCAGGACTACACGCGCGTGACCGTTGAATCCGGCCAGGCGCTGAAGCACAACCTGCTCAGAGTCCGCAATCCTGAGCGGCTCGTGCTCGATCTGGAAGAAGTCGATCTGCAGAGCGTGCAGCAAGGTTTCTCCGACAAGATCTCCGCGAGCGACCCCTACATAGCCAATTTTCGCGTGGGGCGCTTCAAGCCCGGTGTGGTACGCGTAGTGCTCGACCTGAAGAGCGAAGTGAAGCCGCAGATTTTCACTCTTGAACCGATCGGAGAATACGGGCACCGCCTAGTGCTCGACATTTACCCGGTCGAGCCCCTAGATCCGATATTGGCGCTCTTGCAAAAGCGCGAACTGAAGACCGCACCCGGGATGTTCGCCGACGGAACGACCGATGGGCAAGGGGAAGCCAGCCAGAGCATGAAGCAGCCGCAGCCGGCCAGTCCCCGCGTTGACCGGCTAGTCACGATCGCCGTGGACGCCGGGCACGGTGGCGAGGATCCAGGAGCCCGGGGACGCCGCGGGACCCGAGAAAAACACGTCACCCTTACGATAGCGCGCAAATTAAAGTCCTTGATCGACGCCGAGCCCAATATGCGCGCCATGCTGACTCGGGATGGCGACTACTTCATCGAGCTCGGGGCGCGGGTCGAGAAAGCTCAGCTCGTCAAGGCCGATTTGTTCGTGTCGGTCCACGCCGACGCTTTCATCAAGCCCCACGTTCGCGGCTCGTCGGTATTTGCGCTCTCGGAACGCGGCGCCTCGAGCACCGCTGCCCAGTGGCTGGCGAGGGGCGAGAACAGGGCCGATCTAATCGGCGGGGTCAACCTCGCGCGCAAGAGAGACCGCTATCTTCAAATGACCCTCAACGACCTCAGCCTGACGGCCCAAGTCAACGACAGCCTCAAGCTCGCTCGCGCTGTGCTAGGAGAGCTGGGCGGCGTGAACCCCTTGCACAAGGGAAGCGTCGAGCAGGCGGGTTTCGCGGTGCTGAAATCACCCATCCCCTCCATCCTCGTCGAGACGGCGTTCATCAGCAATCCAGACGAGGAGACACGTCTGAACGACACGGCCTACCAGGAAAAAATCGCGCACGCGATTCTTCGCGGCGTCAAGAGTTACGTCACGAAGAATCCCTCTCTACCCCGATCGACCCTCGCGTCGATTCGCTGATTCCCCGGTCGGCGTGCCCTAGGTTCCTGCCCTCTTCAGCCGTTGCCTGACATACTCGAACGCGAGCGGCGTCACCGACAGCACGACAATTCCGACGATGACCCACGCGAGGTTCTGCTTCACGACGGGGACGTTGCCGAACCAGTAACCCGCGTAGAGCAGCGACAGCACCCACGCGAGCGCGCCGGCCAGGTTATAGGCAATGAAGTTCAAGTAGGTCATGCGCGCGATGCCGGCGACGAATGGGGCGAACGTCCTCAGGATGGGCACGAAACGGGTGATCACGATGGTCTTCCCGCCGTGCTTCTCGTAGAACGCGTGCGCGTGGTCCAGCGCCCTTCGATTGAAGAACCGCGATTCGTCCCAATGGAAGACTCTCGGGCCTATGAAGCGGCCGATCGCGTAGTTGACGGTGTTTCCGAGCACGGCCGCGGCGACCAGAACCAGCGCGAGCAGGTGCACGTCGATGCCGCCCCCGGCCGCAAGCGCGCCCGCGATGAAAAGCAAAGAGTCTCCGGGAAGAAAGGGCGTCACGACCAGGCCGGTTTCGCAAAAAATGACGACGAAGAGCAGCAGGTAAACCCAGGCGCCGTGTTGCTGTAGCAGTACTGCGAGGTGCCGGTCGAGATGGACGAGCAGATCCCAACCGGAGAGAAGGAGGTCCACCGCCGCATTCTACCGCGACATATAATTTGAGCCGCAAGCCGATTGGAAACGGACGCTCGAGCGCCGTTCGACCGGCTTCCTTTGGAAGAATCGTAAACGTGCCCGCCATCCGCCCGCTGCCCGAAACGCTCATCAGCCAGATCGCGGCCGGGGAAGTGGTCGATCGGCCGGCGTCGGTTCTGAAGGAGCTCCTCGAAAACAGCCTCGATGCGGGCGCAACCGACATCGGCGTCGCGCTCGCCGAGGGCGGCATCAAGCAGATCCGCGTCGTCGATAACGGCTCGGGCATCGCGAAGGACGACCTGCCGATGGCCTTCGCCCGGCATGCGACGAGCAAAATCGCCTCGCTCGAGGATCTCGAGCGGGTCCGCTCGCTCGGATTTCGCGGCGAGGCGCTGGCGAGCATCGCCTCGGTCGCGCGCGTCGTCATGACGAGCCGCGCCGCCGGAGCGGCCCGCGCCTTCGCCCTCCGCGCCGAATGGGGGAGCATCGGCGCTATGGAGCCCGCGGCGCAAGCCACTGGGACCGCCGTCGAAGTCAATGAGCTCTATTACAACACCCCGGCGCGGCGCAAGTTCATGAAGAGCGACGCTACCGAATTTGCTCACTGCGAGGAAGTGTTCACGCGTGCGGCGCTGTCGCGGTCCGACGTCGCCCTTACCCTGAGACACAATGGGCGCGTCGTCGCGCGGCTTGCCCCCGCCGACCCCGCGCAGCGGATCGAGGCGGCTCTCGGGGCGGAGTTCGCGCAGTCGATGCGCCCGGTCGACGCGAACGGCGTGCTGAAACTCTCGGGCTTCGCCGGGTCGCCCGCGTACACGCGTGCCTCCCGCGACGCGCAGTTCGTCTACGTAAACGGCCGGTTCGTGCGCGATAAGCTGCTTTCGCATGCGCTGCGCGAAGCGTATCGCGATGTCCTGCACGGAGAGCGCCATCCCGCGTACGTGCTTTTCCTCGAGATCGACCCGCGCGGCGTGGACGTCAACGTCCATCCGGCGAAGATCGAGATCCGCTTCCGTGACCCGCGCGCCGTGCACCAGTTCGTGTTTCATGCGGTTGCGAAGGGTCTTGCCGGCACGGCGGCCGAAACCCCTGCCGCGATCGCCTCGCCCCTCGCGGCGGGCCGCTCCACACGGCCGCGAGCCGACCAGGCCGCGCTGGGCCTCGCACAGCCGGTGGCGAGCTATACCGCCATGTTTGCGGACCGCCGCCCGGGGGCCGACGCCGCTGCGGCACGGAGCGTCGCACCCGAGGACCCGAGCGCGCCGAGTGCACCGCCGCTCGGCTTCGCGCTCGCGCAGTTGCACGGCGTCTATATCCTCGCGCAGAATCAGCAGGGGCTGATACTGGTCGACATGCACGCCGCGCACGAGCGCATCCTTTACGAAAGACTCAAGCGAGCGCTCGACTCCCGCGCGATGAACACCCAGAAGCTGCTCATCCCCACCACGTTCCACGCGGACCGGGTCGACGTCGCCACCGTCGAGGAGCACGGCCCGACGCTCAACCAGCTCGGTTTCGACGTGACTGCGATCTCGCCCTTCGCGCTTGCGGTGCGCGCCGTCCCGGCAATGCTGGCCGAGGCCGACGCCGGGGAGCTGGCGCGCGCCATATTGAAGGACATCCGCGAATACGGGGCGAGCCGCGTGCTCACCGAGCGCCGGGACGAACTGCTCGGGACGATGGCCTGCCACGGCGCGGTGCGCGCCCACCGCGCTCTGACGATACTGGAGATGAACGCCCTGCTGCGCGAGATGGAGGAGACCGAGCGCTCCGGCCAGTGCAACCACGGCCGCCCGACGTGGTACCAGATGAGCCTCGCGGATCTCGACAAGCTCTTCATGCGTGGCCGCTAAACCCGCCGCGATCCTCCTCATGGGCCCGACCGCCAGCGGCAAGAGCGCGCTGGCGGCGACGCTGGCGGGCCAATTTCCGGTCGAGATCGTCAGCGTCGATTCCGCTCAGGTTTATCGCGGCATGGACGTCGGAACCGCGAAGCCTTCCGCCGTCGAACGTCGCGCTGTGCCGCACCATCTCATTGACATCCTCGACCCGACCGAAAGCTACTCGGCCGCGCAATTCCGCGCCGATGCGCTCAAGCTGATCCGCGAAATCTCCGCACGCGGCCGCACGCCGCTCCTGGTCGGCGGCACCATGCTCTACTTCAAGGCGCTGCGCGAGGGGCTATCGGACCTTCCCGATTCGGATCCCGCGCTGCGTGCGCAAATCGACGCCGAAGCCGCCGAGCGAGGCTGGCCGGCGCTGCACGCGGAACTTGCAAAGATCGATGCCCCGACCGCGGCGAGGCTGAAGCCGACCGACGCGCAGCGCATTCAGCGCGCGCTCGAGATCCATCGTGTCACGGGGAAGCCGATGTCGAAGCTGCTCGGGCGAAAGAAGGGCGCCCTTCCCTTCCGCCTCGTCGAGCTGGCTCTCGCTCCTTCGGACCGCAGCAAGCTGCACCGGCGCATCGAAGCGCGCTTCGACGCAATGCTCGAGCGCGGTTTGGTCGAGGAGTTGCGGACACTGCGCAAGCGCTACACACTTCGCCCTGCCCTGCCCTCAATGCGCTGCGTCGGCTACCGCCAGGCATGGCAATACCTCGATGGAAAAATCGGAAGCAAGGACCTGCGCGACCGCGGCGTAGCCGCCACGCGTCAACTCGCCAAGCGTCAGCTCACCTGGCTGCGCGGGATGAAAGGCGCGCGGACTTTCGATTGCCTTGCGGAAGACCTCGGCGCGGAGGCTCTAAACTACCTGCGCGACAGGCTCAATCGAGCCAGTCTCGCTCCTCGAGCTTCTTCGGAAGAAAACGGTAATCTATAGACGAAATATGGCGCAGGAGCTAACAGATGGCGATATCTCCACACTGCTGCGATCCATGCCGACTGGACCATGTTGGTCCGGCCACTTATACCTGGGCTCAATGTTCGTTCTTGATTTCGGCGACCGTCTTCTTTTTCCTAGATCTAAGGGCTTTCCGGTGCTCTGCGGAACGTCGACACTTTCCGTACGCAATTGCTATTGGGTACTGCTGTCGAACTCCGAGAGAATTGCAGCGGCGGACTCTATCACTGGGGTTGCATTTGACTCGACGGTTATGCCCAGACTTATTGGTGCGTCGTTAGACGCGACATGTACCGCCCCACACTTCGAACACACGAACCTTCTGCTGTCGAACAATTGTCGACTGGAGCTAGACGTGAGCAGACGTTGGGAGACCGATGGTGTGCTTGCGGAAATTACATTACAAAACGGTCAATACGTCCAATTGGAGAGTTCGGGTAGGTGGTACCTGGCAGCCGATGCAGAGCTTTATCGCCGACACCGTTGGGAGAATCGAAGCAGTAAATAAAATCCTTCCTCGGAGCAAGTCTCGCTTCGAGCATTCCATCATCACGGCGCACGGTGGACGGCACTATTCGTAGCTTCCTTAGGTATCAGAGGTGGAGACGGAGGAGAATCAATTCGCGGCCCATGCCGGGGGTTGCGCGCAGGGGCGCCGCGATCTGGTGGAACTGTCCCGAGCGGTGCACATCGGTCTTATGTTCAATCCGTCCCCCTGCGCTCGCCTAAGCGGGAGCGATCGGAGCGGAGTTCAGTGGTAAATTTGGTCTGGAGCCCGCCTGATCAGCGGGTCACGAGCTTGCCGAACTCGTTCTTGGAGGCGAGGGCGTACTTGGCGATCTCGTCCGTCGTGCTCTTGTCGAACGCCTCGGGCGCGAGGCGGACGACCCCCTTTCCGAGCTTTCCGACGTTGAGCATCTCGATCAGGACGCCGGGCGCGTCGTAGTCCCCGCGGAGATAGAGCTCGCAGGGAATAGGAGCGGACAACGTGTAGGTGCCGCTTACCGCCTGGCCGAAATCGTCCTTCCGGGTGGCGTTGAAGTCGAACGGCACGGCGGCGAAGCTCAGCATGCGTCGGCAGTGCTCGATATCGGCGCCGGACACGTCCATCGTGGCGGCCGGCGCGTACCGCGCGTGGTACTTGAAATAGACATGGTCGACTACCTCGTCGCCGTCGATCTTGCGCACGCGGTAGTCGGCGAAGGCGCTCGACAGGACCATCGGGGGGGCCTGCATCAGGAAAATGAACGTGTAGGGCCCTTCGGTACTCGGGTGGATCGCGTTCAGCTCCTTCGCCAATTCAGCCAGGTAGTGCATGCTCGCGAGCAGGGCCTTGTTGATGATCGGCCTGGCCTGGGCGAGGCGCTTTGCCGGGTCGTCGACAGCCGGGCGGCCCGCCGCCTGCTGCCGCAGCATCTCCAGCGCTGAGAGTTGGTTGGGCATGCGCCGTTAACGATACACTTTCGCGCACCCGGCGCGCAAGAAACAGCGTGCTGTCACAAAGCTGTAAACGGGCGCGAGCCTACTGCGGGCACGGCACCGCCGCGGCCGACGTTGACGCGGTTGGTCTCGAAGGTCCCGTCCGGTTTCTTCACCACGGAGAGGACGGTGAAGGCGGCGCCGGGCTTGAGGTCGCTCTTGCCGCCGATCTCGTAGCGCACGATCGGAATATCGGGGGAAACGAGCATTTTCTTCTCGCGTTCTTTGTGCTTCAGCGCCACGGTGTTGCCGGCGACGCGAGCGACGACTGTGCCGTTCGTCATACGGATGGGAGAATCAATTCGCGGCCCATGCCGGGGGTGGCGCGTAGGGGCGCCGCGATCTGGTGGAAGCTGTCCCGAGCGGTGCACAACGGTCTTATGTTCAATCCCGTCCCCCTGCGCTTCCCTAAGCGGGGGCGATCGGAGCGGAGTTTAGTCGTAAAACGACGAGGCGGAGATCCGCGAGATCCTCGCCGAGATCCTAAAAGAGGCTCAGCACCACGTCGCCGCCGTCAGCTCCGGGCGCGAGGCGCTCGAGCACATGGCGGCGGAGCGCTTCGACGTGATTCTCACCAACATCCGCATGCCGACCTCGACGGGCGCACGCTGTACCGCGAGATCGAGCGGCGCTGGCCCGAGCAGGCCGCGCGCGTCGTGTTTGTCACCGACGACAGCCTCGCCGCGACGCTGCACGAGTTCGCGAGCGAGCACGGGCGTCCGGTGATCGAGAAGTCCTTCGTGCCGAAGGACGTGCGGCGCGTCGTCGCGGAGATCGCCGGTCAGGACGCTTGATCGACGAGGCTACTGCAGCCTGTTCATCAGGATGAAAAGGCCTTCGTCCGCCCAGGTAACGGCCGCATCCGGCCGGCCATCCCCGTCGAGATCCCCGGCCGACAGACTCTGGTAGGACTGCGATCCTCCGCCCGTGGAGGTCGGGAAGGTGTAGACCTTCGAGGGGTCGAAGCTGTGATCCGGCTTCTGGTAGAAGACGTGTATTTGACCCACCCCATGCGGGAAGCCCGGATCCACGACGTTTCCCAGAATATCGTTCAATCCGTCTCCGTCGATATCGGCGATTTCGATCCCATACAGGGGCGATGACGTGATCGGAACGCGCGGTCCCACGTCCAGGGTTCCTGCGCTGTTCTGCAGAAAAATATTCAGAAAGCCGTCATTGCCCGGATCCAGCACGACTACATCGGCTTTTCCATCACCGTTGAGGTCGCCGACCTTGAAAGTGTTATAGAACGTGGCGAAGGTGAGGGGAACTGGATAGATGTCGGGGGTGGTGGCGAAGACGCCAGGCGACGTCTGCTTCAGGACTCCGAGGGACGTGTTGAGAGTCTGATAGACGACGTCGTTCAAGCCGTCGTTGTTCATGTCGCCGATGTGCACTTCGGCCAGCGCCGGGAAGGGAAAGGCATTGAGCGAGAACGTGGACCCCGGTCCAGTGCCGATGCTGCCGTCGGGATTCTGCAGCAGAATCGTGATGCCGTTGCCATTGGTTACGATGTCGTCTTTTCCGTCGCCGTTGACATCGCCGATTGCGAAACGGAGGCCCCCGAGTTGGGTGAGGCCGTTCAGGACCACGCTCACGGGGACGGGCGTTCCCAGGTTGCCGTTGGCGTCCTGGTAGAGGATCGCGATCGGAGGGGCGTATCCGATCGTTACCGGGACAGCGATGCCAAGCACTGCAAGGTCAGCGCGGCCATCGCCGTTCAGGTCACCTATGGCGATGTCCCGGATGGCGCTCAGACCGAGATCGGCCAGGGAAAACGAGACGAGCGTGGAGAATTGCCCTGATTGATCCTGATAGAGCACAGCAACGTCCTCGCCGCCAACCGCGGGCTGCGCGATAAAAGCGATGTCGTTGCGCCCGTCGCCGTTCAGATCGCCGATCAGCGTCTTCGTCAGGAAGGGAGCCCCCGTGAAGGGAGGGAGCGCAGGCGAATTGAGCTGATTGAACTGAAGCGATTCGAGGAATTCCAGGCCGCGGGTCGGCGCGGGCGTCCCTAAGGTAATGCCGGCGCCGCCTCCGCCGCCTCCTCCTCCGCACGACCCCAGCGTCACCCAGATCAGGGCGAGGCAAACCGAACCGATACGCTTTTTCACGGGCATCCTCAGGTTCGACCGAATCTTAACAGCCGGCTTGATTCCGGTCGAACGGATAGGAGAATCAATTCGCGGCCCATGCCGGGGGTTGCTCGTAGATTGCCGCGCCCTCGATGCGGTGCATGACGCTCGCCATGCCCGCCGACGCATCAATCGAGCCAATCCCGCTCCTTGAGCTTCTTCGGTAGATAGGTCTTGGTCAGGTAGCGGAAGTCCTTGTTGGCGAGCGCATCGAGCTCGTACTTGAGACCCGACGCGAGCATGCGCTTGATCTCGTCCTGCCATTCCTTCTTCTGGAACCAGCGGTACTTGGTCAGCTCCTTGGCCCGGCTCACGTCCTTGTCGTTGAGCTTGATGCCGACGTTGCGCGGCAGGCCGTACGTATCGGGATCCGAGCTCGAGAGCCCGATGAACTTGGCTTTGGGAATGGCCATCCGCTCGCTCTCGAACGCGAGGTTGATCGATCCCTGCTTGACGACGGAGTAGATGTAGTAGCCCCACGGGTCGTTGTCGACGAGAACGTAAACAGGTAGCCCGTGCTCCTCGTGCAGGCGCCGCGCCAGGCGCCGCACACCGCGCGGCGGCTGGCCGTTGCCCGTGAGGAGGACGCAGTTGTACCGGCGCCAGAACTTGTCTTCGGAGAGCCGGTTCCACTGGGTGCCTTTCTCGACGAGCAGGAGGAAGTCCGCCGTGCATCGCCGGATCTGGATGAACTCGGGCTCCACGATGGAGGGCACCGAGTAGCCGCCCTTGCCCAGGCGCGCGCAGTCCACCCGGTCGCCGTCGTCGGTGAGCACGACCGGCCCCACGATGCTGCCGGCGTTCTCCGCGCGCACGTGGAGCTCCTCGCGCA
>JACXTT010004228.1_pt1 | contig 21410 bp, 18 predicted proteins | sample 9270951 | NCBI WGS metagenome assembly JACXTT01 (sample SAMN15532306, study PRJNA645909) | rock metagenome | isolation source: weathered quartz diorite | place: Puerto Rico | collected 2017-06-21
TTGTTCCCCTGTCCGGGGTAGCCCATTCGCTGGCAGACGTTGGGCGCGTGGCAAGCGAGATCGGCATCTTTCCGCTCATCATTCGCCCGGCGTTCACCCTTGGTGGAATGGGTGGCGGCATTGCGTATAACCGCGACGAGCTCGACGAGATCGCGAGCCGCGGCCTCGATCTATCCCCGGTCAATGAAGTGCTCATCGAAGAGTCGCTCGTTGGCTGGAAAGAATTCGAGATGGAAGTGATGCGCGACCGGATGGACAACTGCGTGGTCGTCTGCTCGATCGAGAATTTTGATCCGATGGGGGTCCATACCGGCGATTCGATCACGGTCGCGCCAGTGCAGACACTCACCGACAAGGAATATCAACTGATGCGGGACATGGCCTTCGCCGTGATTCGCGAAATCGGCGTGGAGACGGGCGGCTCGAATATTCAGTTTGCAGTTCATCCAGAGACCGGCCGGATGGTCGTGATCGAGATGAACCCGCGAGTGTCGCGTTCGAGCGCCCTGGCATCAAAGGCAACCGGATTTCCGATTGCAAAAATTGCGGCCAAACTCGCGGTTGGTTACACCCTCGACGAAATTAGAAACGATATCACCCGCGAGACGCCGGCGTGCTTCGAACCGACGATTGATTATTGCGTCGTCAAGGTGCCTCGGTTCACCTTCGAAAAATTTCCGCAGGCCGATGCCACTCTCACGACCCAGATGAAGAGCGTGGGCGAAGCCATGGCCATCGGACGGACGTTCAAAGAGGCACTTCAGAAAGCGTTGCGTTCATTGGAGATTAAACGTTTCGGTCTTTGCGGCGATGGCGCGGACAGGCCTGTCGATCTTGAAACGCTGCGGCTAAAGCTTGCGATCCCAAACGCCGAGCGAATTTTTTATCTCGCCCAAGCCTTCCAAAAAGGCGCCTCAATCGACGAAGTCTATGACCTAACCAAGATCGACAAATGGTTCCTGCGAAACATCGAGCAGATCGTCCGAGTGCAGGGCGAAATCGAACAATCCGCTCTGGCCGCCCACCAGGCCCGAGTGCTGACCGAACCGGGCGCTATTGAATTGACTGCGGGCCAAATCGCGCCGGTCATTTTTGATAACCGCGATGAACTTCTCCGGGCCAAGAAGCTGGGTTTTTCCGACAACCAACTTGGCTACGCCAACTTCCTCAAGCCCGCCGGCGTCCGGGCGGTGCGAAAGCGGATGTCGATTTTGCCGACCTATCGACTGGTCGACACCTGCGCGGCGGAATTTGAAGCCTACACGCCCTACTATTACTCCACCTACGGCGACGAGAACGAGCGGCGAGAGAGCGGCAAACGCAAAGTGATGATTCTCGGCGGCGGCCCGAACCGGATCGGACAGGGCATTGAGTTCGATTACTGCTGCGTGCATGCAGCCTTCGCGCTGCGCGAGCTCGGGTTCGAAACCATCATGGTGAACTCGAATCCGGAAACGGTTTCGACCGATTACGACACGAGCGACAAGCTTTATTTCGAGCCGCTTACGCTCGAGGACGTGCTCAATATTTTCGACGAGGAGAAACCTGAGGGCGTGATTGTGCAGTTCGGTGGCCAAACGCCACTCAATCTGGCGGACGGCCTGAAGGCAGCAAACGTTCCGATCCTTGGAACCCAACCCGAAAGCATCGAAACCGCGGAGGATCGCAAACTGTTCGCGGCGATGCTCGATAAACTCAGGCTGCGCCAAACACCGAGCGGCTCCGCCGTGAGCACGAATGAGGCGATCGCGATCGCAAAAAGGATCGGGTACCCTGTGTTGGTCAGGCCAAGCTTCGTTCTCGGCGGCCGGGCGATGGAGCTCGTTTATAACGAAGAAGATTTGCGCCGGTACATGGCGAGCGCTATCGAGGTGACGCCGGACCGGCCAGTGCTGGTTGATCGCTTTCTCGAAGATGCCATCGAAGTCGATGTCGATTGCATTTCCGACGGCGAAACCACCGTGATCGGTGCGATCATGGAGCACATTGAAGAAGCCGGCATTCACAGCGGCGACAGCGCATGTGTCATCCCCACATTTTCGCTCTCACCAAAAGTTCTCGACGAAATCGCTTCCGCCACCAAGGCAATTGCGCGAGAGCTGAATGTGCGGGGTTTAATGAACGTTCAGTTCGCGATCAAAGGCGACAATGTTTACGTGCTGGAAGTGAATCCACGGGCCTCCCGCACCGTTCCATTCGTGAGCAAGGCCATCGGCGTTCCCCTGGCGAAACTGGCAGCGAAAATTATGGCCGGAAAAACCCTGCTCGAGCTCGGTTTCACCGAGGAAATCGTGCCCAGACATTATTCGGTGAAGGAAGCGGTCTTTCCGTTCTTGCGCTATCAAGGCATCGACATTTCGTTGGGCCCGGAAATGAAATCGACCGGGGAAGTAATGGGCATAGATGTCGATCTTGGGCTGGCTTACGCCAAATCGCAGATGGCTGCGCCGCCCGCGCTGCCAACCAAAGGAAACGCCTTCATCAGTGTGAAAGACAGTGACAAAGAGGCAGTCATTTCGGTAGCGCACGAATTTGTGAAGCTTGGCTTTGGGGTCATCGCCACCAGCGGGACCGCCGCAACTCTGGCGAAAGCCAAAGTCAAGGTGAGTAAGGTTTTCAAGCTCCACGAAGGACGGCCAAACGTGCTCGACCGGATCAAAAACGGCGACATCAATTTTATTATCAACACCCCGAGCGGGAAAATCCCGCGCGAGCACGAGGTCATGATCCGCAACGCGGCGCTGGCCCAGAAAATTCCGATCATGACGACAGTGCGGGCGGCGCAGGCGAGTGTGAACGGGATTCGCTCGCTCCAGAAAAGTAAACTCGCCGTGCGCAGCTTGCAGGAATACCACGCGGCGGACTTCGAGCAAACGTCCAACGTCCAACACTCAACGCCCAACGCTCAACGCTCAACGAATTGGTCTTTGTCATGTCGAGCGAAGTCGCCCGCCAAGCCGTAGCTTTATGCGAAGGTCTGGAGACATCTCTTATTAATATGACGCTATCAATCTTGGCAGCCGTCCTGACTAGCTCGACGGCAGAGGAAAACGCGTTAATCTGCGGCTATGAAAGTGACGGTGCTGTTGGGCGTGCTGGGAATCGCACTTGGCGCGAGCCAAATCAGCTGTGAAAAGAAAACATCCATGGAATCGAACACTAACGAACTGGCGGTCATCAAGACGAGTGAGGGCGACATGGTAATCGAGTTTTGGAAAGATGCCGCTCCCAACACCATTGAGAACTTCAAGAAGCTGGCCCGGGCCGGGTTTTACAAGGGCACAATTTTTCATCGCGTCGTAAAAGACTTCATGATTCAAGGCGGCGATCCGCTGTCCAAGGATCCGAGTAAGGAAGATCGCTACGGCACAGGTGGACCCGGCTACAAGATCAACGCGGAATTCAACGATCATCCCCATGAACGCGGTGTGATGTCGATGGCGCGCGAACCCGATCCCAATTCCGCCGGCTCGCAGTTTTTTATCTGCCTGGCCAGTGTTCCGCGGCTCGACCACCAATACACCACCTTCGGAAAATTGATCAAAGGCGACGACGTGCTTGGGAAAATCGGTGATACGCCCGTGACGCGAAACAGCATGGGCGAAGTAAGCAAGCCGACGAAACGCGTCGTGATCGAAAAGATCGACATTGTCCCTGCCGAGTCGCTGAAATAAAGAGTGTGAACGGTGAACGGTAATCAGTGTTTCCGTTCACCGATCACGGATCACCGTAGCGAAAAATGCCTGACCTACCGAAAACAACTATCGCTCTCATCCAGATGTGCTGCGGCCCAGACCCAGATAAGAATTTCGCCCGTGCCATCGAATTCATCCGCAGCGGGGCGAAACAAGGTTCGCAAGTCGTTTGTCTGCCGGAGCTTTTTCGTTCCCAATACTTCTGCCAAACGGAGGATCACAAAAATTTTGAGCTGGCCGAGGAGATTCCCGGAAAATCGACATCCGTCCTCGGCAGTCTTGCTCGAGAACTTGGCCTGGTCATCGTTGCCTCATTATTTGAGAAACGCAGCGCCGGCGTTTATCACAATACCGCCGCAATTATCGATGCCGATGGAAAGTTTCTGGGAAAATATCGCAAAATGCATATCCCGGATGATCCGCTTTATCATGAGAAGTTTTATTTTACCCCGGGCGATCTCGGGTTTCAGGCATGGAACACCCAGCGCGGGAAGATCGGTGTTTGCGTTTGCTGGGACCAGTGGTACCCGGAGGCCGCGCGATTAACCGCACTCCGTGGCGCAGAAATTATTTTTTATCCGACGGCGATCGGCTGGCACCCAAAGGAAAAAAAGGAATTTGGAAAGGCGCAGCACGCCGCCTGGGAAACGATCCAGCGTAGTCATGCGATCGCGAACGGTTGCTACGTGGCGGTGGCCAATCGGGTGGGTCACGAGAAGCCCGCCGGCGGCGACGGCATTGAATTTTGGGGACAAAGTTTCATCTGTGGTCCCGATGGTGAGATCGTGGCAAAAGGTTCAGTCGACCGCGAAGAGATCGTGATCGGCGAGATCGACTGGAGTGTGGTAGATCGGCATCGCACGCATTGGCCATTTTTGCGCGACCGGCGGGTTGACGCTTACGGCGGAATTGAGCAGCGGTTAATGGATTGAGAGTTTCATTTTGCCGAGAAGGGCCATACCGTTCTGGCATGAAAACAATATTTATTTCCCTGGCCATGCTGGGCGCTCTCACCATTTTTGCAAATGCGCAAGATGTGACCAAAGCGGTCGCGAACCTCGAGCCAAAATCCGGGAGTCAGGTCACTGGCACGGTCACGTTCACGAAAGTGGGCGACGACGTGCAAGTAGTAGCAAACCTTCAAAACCTCAAACCGGGCAAGCATGGCTTTCACATTCACGAGAAAGGCGATTGCTCGGCGCCCGACGCGGCATCTGCCGGAGCGCACTTCAATCCCACTCACGCCCATCACGGCGGGCCAGACACGGTCGATCATCATGCAGGCGATCTGGGAAATGTTACGGCGGATGCTTCCGGCAAAGCGCATCTCGATTGGAAAGGTAAATGGATCGCACTCAGCGGGGACAATTCCGTTATCGGCAAATCGGTTGTCGTTCACGAAAAAGAAGACGACCTAAAAACCGATCCGTCGGGCAACTCCGGCGCGCGCGTCGCTTGCGGCGTGATTGAAGCGGCGAAGTAGCGTCCAGAGGCGGCGTAACCGACACATCAGTATCCACTTAGCTTCACACGCTGAACAGCGTGCCTTCGTCACCTGTCTAATACAGCGGTTCTTTGTTAGTGCTGAATGGCATGGCGAGTGCCTGCCAACGGGGGATCCAACATTCGCGCCGCACCCGCGGTGCGGATCGGGGCGCATGATGCTGCGGCGTCAGGAGCAATTGGTGGCTCTAGCCCGACAGCTAACCTCGTAAGCGACACACCGAGAGCAAGGAGCAAGTCCCCAGTCTCAGAAAAGTCCAGCCTTCCCGCAGAAGTGCGGACATGAAGCCGCAAGGCTTTGGAAGGAGAAAGTCATGAGCACTATTAGGAAACTGGTAGTGTTTGTGGTGATGGTCTCGGTCGCGCTAGCGGCCGAGAAGGCGTGGTTGAACGCAGTTCAGCCGCAAATCGCTGCGCAAGTTGCGATCAAGCAGCTGAACGGAAATGAAACTGCGTTCCGCGAATTGCGCTTATTCGAAACCTATAAGGGCCTCGCGGATGCAGCGGTTATCCTGGGTGCGTTCACCGTTGCCTGGTGGTTGGGGAGGCCGCGCGCCAGTTCGCGGCGTAATTGGCCGCAGCTTTTCGTATTAAGCGCGACGTCAATCCTGACAATGAACGGCTGTATCCGACCATACGACGAACCCGAGTACGCCGAGATCGATACTTCAGAAACAGGATTCCTCATTCCACTTGAGGGCAACAGTCGCGGTCAGGCGAAATTCCAATCGGAGGAATATCTTCGAGAATTGAAAGTCGCAGCCAAGCGCGTGCAGATCACGCACCGCTGGTCCCAGGAAGGCCGGCTGCCTAACAGCGGCCGTTGGATTCCGACCGTACGCCTGATCAAGGTGAATCGCTCGCCCGTGACCCGGGAATGGACGGCGGAGGCAGCTACCGGCACCGCGGCAAAAAACCAAGCCGTTTGGATTGAAAGCTCGGACAGCGTCGGATTCAGCATGGGGTTTACCTGCACAGCGTTCATCCCGGAAGAGCAGGCCGCGAAATTTCTCTACTGGTACCCGAGCGGTTCACTTGCCACGGTGATGGACAGTGAGGTGCGAGCCCGCATTCAACAAGTCGCAGCCGAAATCGCCGCAAAATACCCGCTCGATACGCTTCGAGCACGCAAGCAGGAAATCGCAGATGCGGTGAAGAAAGACATTACGAATTTCTTCACCCAACGCGGGGTCGTCATCACAACCATCGGGATGTTTGGCGGGATGACTTACCAGAATGGAGAAATCCAGAAGGCGATCGACAACACGGTTATCGCGCAACAGCTGAAAGTGGTGAACGAAGCGAAATGGGAAGCGCAACAACGTGACAACGATCGTGTCACGCTCGAAGCAAATGCAATTGCCGAGCGGGCGCGCCGAATCGCCGCGGGGGAAGCGGACGCGAAAAAAACTGCTGCGGCGGCCGAAGCACAGGCGATTCGTGACGTGAACAAGGCTCTGGCTGAGGCAGGACAAAATCCGCTGCTGTATCAGCTGCGCTCACTCGAAGTTGAACGCGCACGCATTGAACGCTGGAACGGGCAATATCCCGGATATCTCCTGCAGACTGGAACGCCAGCGCCAAATCTTATGCTGCAATTGCCCGGGGCTGTGCATTAAGGTGCAAGATCGCCATGCAATTGATGACGCTGAGCGAAATTCGCCGAGCCGCGCAAAGCGACCCGGTGAATGCGCGCGTTCATGTTCAGGTTGAATCTGCAGCGGCAAAGTTAACTCGTGAGCAAAAACCATACTGTGAGTTGAGCTTGGCTGATGCGTGCGATCGGATGACGCTTCGCGTCTGGAGCGATCATCCTGCCTACAAAACATGCAGCTCTCTCAAAGGCGAAGAGTTCGTCGAGCTTACCGGCGAATTTCATTCGCATTCGCAGTACGGGTTGGAAGCGCAGAAATGGACGACACGCCCGCTGACCGATCAGGAAAGAAGCGAATTGCTGCAAGGCCCGTCGGAGTTGCGGGAGAAACAAGCGGCGGACTCCGCTTTCATTATCAAAACCTGCGCGTCAATCAACGATCCGCGGCTGAGACTGCTATGCGAAACATTCCTGAAGGAATGGGGCGACCGCTTTCGCCGGACCGCCGCCGCCCGAAATTATCATCACGCGCGCCGCGGCGGACTGGTTGAGCACACAGCGCAGATGATGCGAGTCGCCATCGCGATCGCACCGTTATACCCGCAATTAAATCTCGACCTTCTGCTCGCGGGTATTCTCTTTCACGATGCCGGCAAACTTTGGGAAAACCAGTTGCCGGAAAGCGGATTCACCATGGGCTACGACGAGCGTGGCGAACTGTTGGGCCACATCTCCATCGGTCTGGAACTGGTCAATTCGCTTTGGCGAAAACTGAGCGCCCAAAATGCCGAAGCGTGGAAAAATCTCGTGCCGCCGTCTGAGGACGTACGCTTGCACCTGCTCCATCTCATCGGAGCCCATCATGGCGAGCCGCAATTCGGTTCGCCGGTCAGTCCAAAAACACCGGAAGCGATGGTCCTTCATTACATCGACAATCTGGATGCGCGCCTCGAAATGTTCGCCGCCGGTTATCCAACGGCAAAGCCGCTGGCCGATCGCATCTTTGATCGCGTCCGGCCATTGCCGGGGAATTTGGTGACGCCGCTTAAAAAGTTTGAGAATGGATAGCACACGCGTCTCGCGTGTCTGGCAATGGCGTCCTCGCCATTGCAAACTTTTCCTGTGAACACCTGGGCAACCGACTACCAAATACTCACCGCCGTCACCTGATGAAAAAGATTGTTTCGGCGAGACGCCGAAACCAGACACGCGAGACGCGTGTGCTACCCAAGCCTGCGCCGCGCTTCCGCAAGATAGGTCTCGTCAATCTCGAAGCCGATAAACTTCTTCACGCCACATCTCTGCGCAGCGACGGCTGAATTTCCAATTCCAAGAAATGGATCAAGCATCGTGTCCACGCGGGAAGCACCGTGCAATTTTATACACCATTCTGCGAGCTGGACCGGAAACGTCGCCGGATGCGGGCGCTCCTTCGCGCGGCTTTGGATTGTTTCGTAAGGAATGAACCAGGTGTTTCCGCGACAACGGAGGTCGCTCCCACGGGTATGCGACCACCGAGCGATGTTGCTCTTGTCTTGATACGGAACGCCGATGGCAAGTCGTTCGACTTCTACGCGCTCCGTTTTCGTGAAATGGAACAGATACTCATGACAATCATTCAGAAATCGCTTCGAGTTGATTGGTTTAAAGTGCCCGAACGAGCGGATTTCTCCATCTCGATCTTCAACCGTAATCGATTTGATCCAGTGAATTGTATTTTGCAGCACGAAAGGCTCCCGTGACTGCATTGCCAATTCATGTGGCAACATCGGATTCGATGGCGATGAGCCGATATTGAGAAAAAGCGATCCGTGATCTTTTAGAACGCGTTGGATTTCGGCGAGCCATTTACGACACCACTCCAAATACGAATCTCGAGTTTCCTTATCAGAATACTTTCCGTATCGAATCCCAAGATTGTAGGGTGGCGACGTAACCACGAGATCGACATTTCCATCCGGGAGCTTCGCCATCCCTTCAACACAATCTTCTAAACGGAGATCGAACTGGGTCACGTGAGGATTTTGTCGCGGTGAAATGATTTGTTACAACTGAAAAGAGCAGTGGCGTTTTGCACTTCTGGGGAGCACAGGCTGCTAGTCTCGAGCATTCGGCCGCTGGCCGAATGCATCTGGCTCCTGCCGATGATTTGCAACCCGGTTCGCGGCAAGCTGCCGCGAACTACAGGCTGGCAGCCTGTGCTCCCCAGAGAGACTCCAATTCGCACCGCCGGATAAATTCGTTTATCGTTCTTTGAGCATGTCTGATAAACCTTCAAAGTTGAAAATCGCCGATCGCGAATTCACTTCGCGCCTGCTCGTGGGGACTGGAAAATTTTCGTCGAACGAAGTGATGCGCGACGCATTGGTCGCGAGCGGGACAGAGATCGTGACCGTGGCGCTACGGCGGGCAGATCTTTCCGGCAAACATGATCCGTTTGCCAACATTCTCGATTTTATCGATCCGAAACTGTTCTTGCTTTTGCCAAACACGAGCGGCGCCCGCAACGCCCAGGAAGCAGTCCGATTGGCCCGACTCGCGGCGGCCGCGGGCCTCCCCACCTGGATCAAGCTCGAGATTCATCCCGATCCCCGGTATTTACTCCCCGATCCGGTCGAAACGTTGGCCGCCACCGAAATCCTGGTTAAGGAAGGGTTCACGGTCCTACCCTATATCAATGCCGATCCGGTTCTGGCGAAGAGGTTGCAGGATGTTGGTACGGCGACGGTGATGCCGCTTGGGTCGCCAATCGGCAGCAATCGTGGAATCGAAACTCGGCCGCAAATTGAAATCATCATCGAGCAGGCAACCGTCCCGGTCGTGGTCGATGCCGGGCTCGGCGCGCCAAGTGACGCAGCCCAAGCGATGGAGATGGGCGCGGACGCGGTGCTGGTTAACACCGCCATCGCAATTGCGCCTGATCCGGTCCGCATGGCGCAGGCATTTCGTAAAGCAATCGAGGCCGGACGCGAAGCGCGCGAAATCGGACTCGGTGAAAAATTAGGTAGGGCGGCAGCGACCAGCCCGTTGACCGGATTTTTTTCGGGCAGTTCCTGAACCACTCATTCGCTGGGTTCACTTTCGTTTTTGCGAACAGCCGCATCATTATAAAATTGGATTTGGCGTCCGCCGAGGCGACGCACCACACCCCAGCCATGTTCAGCGGCGAACTCCCGAAGCTGAGCGTCAGTCATGGATTGAAGCAACCTAAGTTCGGCCGGATGCATGATGAAGATCTCAGGCTTAACTGTGAGGCGGGCTGATATTTTTTCGGCCAAGGGTCGCAAATCTTCCTTCATACCAGATATCGCGCTAGGAAGTTCACCCGACGCGTGAGCGGGAGGTTCTTGCCCGCGTCTGAATCCGAGGTGGTGCTGGCGGCGGCTTCGCCTTGCGATTGAGTCTTTCGCCCAGGGCAAGGTGCGCTTTACGGGCCGGGCTTGGTCCTCGATCAGTCGGTTTCTCCATGGTTGTAGACGCACTCGCCGCGGCGAGCGCCTGATCTTATTCAACTTCGGCGCTTGACACAAGCGCCGCTACAAAAGCTTCAGGCGATTGGCGCGCGCAAATTTCATCGGCTAAATTTCGCAGATGGTTTCAGAAACGATCGAGCTGCGCGGTCACATTATCGATTCACTCATCCTACCCAAGGTGCTGGATCAAATCCTCACCCGCGGGGCCAATTTTAAAATTGGCGAGATCAAGATTGGAAAAAAGCGAGCCGACCAAAGTTTCGCCCGTATCGAAGTGTCGGCGGAAACGAGCGAGGCGCTCGACGAACTGATTCTAAGGCTACGACAACACGGGGCTGAGGTGGAGGAGCGCGCGGATGTGCAACTGGCGCTTTCGCCGGCGGACGGAGTCTTTCCAGACAACTTTTACGTAACCACCAACCAGCAGACGTTTGTCCGATTAAACGGAAGAGAAGTCGAGGTAGAACCGGCGATGATGGACAGCGCCATCATGCTCGATCGAAACAAGCGACGGGCCCGGGCAGTCAAGTTTTTCGATGTGAAGAAGGGAGACGAGATCGTGGTTGGCCACCAGGGCATTCGCGTTGTTCCGGTGCAACGGTCAACCTCGGGCACCGATATTTTCCAGTTCATCAACACCAGCATCGCGGCGGATGAGCCTAAATCAGCAGTCATTCGGGAGTTAGCCCGGGAGCTGCAACGCACGCGTGGCGCCGGGGGCAAGATAGCGCTTGTGGCCGGGCCGGCGGTGGCGCGGACTGGCGCGGGCGAACATTTAGAGCGGCTGATTGAACTGCGCTATATCGATCTTCTTTTCGCGGGAAACGCATTCGCGGTTTACGACATTGAACGCTCGCTCTTCGGAACTTCGTTAGGTGTGGATCCGGACCGGGCCTTTGGCAAAGGTGGCCATGAGAACCACCTCCGCGCAATCAATGCCCTGCGCCGCGCAGGTGGCGTTGCCGCGGCCGTTGAAAAGAAAATCCTGAAAAGCGGGATCATGCATGCCTGCGTTCGGCACCAGGTCGATATCGTTTTGACTGGGTCGATCCGCGACGAAGGACCGATTCCCGGCGTCGCCACCGACGTGATCGAAGCACAAAAGATCATGCGCGACAAACTCGCGGACGTGACCGACGTGTTGTTACTCGGAACCGTTCAACATTCGTTGGCGGTCGCGGCCATGCTGGCACCTACCGTCCGGACGGTTTGCGTGGATATTGACGGGTCGGCCGTGGAAAAGGCAATCGAACATCAGCCCTTGCAGTCGATCGGGCTGGTCACGGATGTGGAGCCTTTTCTACGCGAGCTGGTCGATTCGCTCGCCAGTGCCGCTGGCAAGACCGAAAATCGCAACCGCAAAACGTAATATTTTATGCGTGAGTTGCTGCTTTGCCCGCCCGATTACTACGGAATCGAGTATGAAATTAACCCCTGGATGAGCCGGGCGCGCGGGGCGAAGCCGGCCCTGGCCCAACAACAATGGAAGAGCTTGTACGCCACCCTGTCGCAGTTGGATTGCAAAATTCATTTGGTCGAGCCGAGACCGAAGTTGCCCGACATGGTTTTTACGGCCAACGCCGGATTGGCCGTTGGGAAAAAATTCATTCCGAGTAATTTTCGGCATAAAGAGCGCGCTGGCGAAGCGCCGTATTTCGCGCGCTGGATGGAAGAGCAGGGTTACGAAATCACGTGGTTGCCCAGCGACCTGTATTTCGAAGGAGAAGGTGATGCGCTGTTCAGTGGTGAAACCCTTTTCTGCGGATACAAATTCCGTTCTGACATCCAATCGCATCGCGCGGTGGCGGATATGCTCGGTTGTCTCGTCATCTCGGTCGAGCTGGTCGATCCACGTTTTTATCATCTTGATACGTGTTTTTGTCCGTTGCCGGATGGGAGCGCGTTCTGGTTTCCGGCGGCGTTTGATGAATACGGCCAGCGGGCGATTCGGGAGCACGTGAAGGACCTTGTGGATGTTGACGAACCAGAAGCGATGCATTTTTCCTGCAACGCAGTTGTGTTAGATCGACAAATTGTTTTGCCCGAGGGTGCACCCAAGCTCGGGGCAACGTTACACGAACGCGGATATCAATGTCATGAATTGCCGATGAGCGAATTCCTAAAAGCGGGCGGCGCCTGTAAATGCCTCACCATGTTTTTGCCGCAGCGACAAAAGTTGGAGTAGCGGAGTGTTGGAGTAATGGAGTAATGATCTCAGCACCCCACTACTCCACTACTCCATTACTCCTTCTTCTCCCGCTTCGCTCGGAGCGCCGCCTTCATTTTTCCGAGTGGCAGGCAATTCATCACGTCGTCTTTGGTGAGCCAGCCTTTGCACGCGATGCCGATGCCGAACCATAAATCCTGCAGCCGTTCGGCGCGGTGCGCGTCGGGATCGATGACACATTTTACGCCCTTTCGTTTGGCCAGCGGCCACCACCGCCAATCGAGATCGAGCCGCTTGGGAGCGGCGCTTAGTTCGACCCACGTGCCGGTTGCGGCCGCCGCATCGAGAATTGCCGGGATATCGACCTGGTAAGGCTCGCGCTGCAAAAGAAGGCGCCCGGTTGGATGACCAAGAATGGTGACAAAGCGGTTTTCCATCGCGCGAATCATTCGTCTGGTCATTTCCGCTTCGCTCAAATTGAAAACGGAATGAACTGACGCGATGACAAAATCGAGCTCGCCCAAAACCTCATCCGAAAAATCGAGACGGCCATCGCGCAGAACGTCGCATTCCACGCCGGCAAAGATTCGGAAACCTTCGAATTTCTCGTTTAGCTTTTTAATCATCGCGACTTGGCTGCGTAATTTCGCTTCGTCGAGCCCGTGGGCCTGAATTGAGCTTTTGCTGTGGTCGGCGATGCCGAGGTACTCAAGGCCGAGCCCTTGCGCCGCCTCCGCCATTTCCTCGAGTGAGTTGTGGCCGTCGCTTGCGACGGTGTGACAATGAAACGTGCCGCGCAAATTTTCCTTCTCGATTAAGCGCGGCAGCGCGTGTTTTTCCGCTGCTTCGAATTCGCCGCCGTTCTCGCGCAGCTCCGGCGGGATGAAATCCAGATCGAGCGCGCGATACAATTCCGCTTCGTCACGCGGCTTCGGAATTCGAGCTGGACGGCCAGTTGATCTTGATTTTTTCGTTTTAGGGTCCGGTGGCAGCGGCGCGAGGCGATATTCATTTAGGGTCCACCCGCGTTTGAGGGCGCGATTGCGCATCTCGATGTTGTGCTCCTTGTTGCCGGTAAAATAATTAAGGGCAAACGGATATTCCGCGGAGCTGACCACGCGCAGGTCGCATTGAATTCCGGAGCGGAGTCGCACACTCGATTTCGTTGGCCCCTGGGCGATGACTGACTCGACCAGCGGATGCGCCACGAAAGATTTCATGATCGCTTCCGGCTTTTTTGTCGCCACCACGAAATCGACATCGTGCACGATCTCTTTTCGACGCCGATAACTGCCGGCAACATCGACCTGGAGCGCATCTGCATGCGCCGCCAAATCCGCCCGCAACGTTTCCGCCTCCGCCGCAATTTGGCCGAATTGGAAATAGCCGGAATGTTTGGCCCGCTGCTCGATTGCACTACAAATTTTTGCCTGCGTGGTCTCGCCAAAACCCGTCAATTGCGCCACCCGCCCGGATTCACAAGCCTCACGCAGTTGCTCAATCGAGCTGATATGCAATTGCTCATAGAGCGCTTTGATTTTCTTCGCACCCAGCCCCGAAATTGAAAACAACTCGAGGATCGCCGCCGGGAATTCGATGCGCAGTTCTTCGAGATATTTCAGCGAGCCGGTAGCGGCCAGTTCCCTGATCTTCTCTGCAATGCTCTTACCGATGCCCGGAATTTTCGCGAGTGCTTCCTCATCCTGGAGATCGGCAATATTTCCGCCGAAGGTCTCGAGCGAGCGCGCGGCATTGGCGTAGGCGCGAATTTTGAACGGATTTTCGTCTTTCAGTTCGAGCAAGGTGGCGATTTGTTCCAAGACTTCCGCGATTTGCCCTTTGGTCATCGATTCACAATTATCGAGAAATCGCGGATTGAAAATACCCAGCCTTTTTCCGGCCCGCGAATCACGCGTATGAACGCAAATAAAATCAGACCTTTTTATTAAACGGTTTCTGTTACCTTTGATTAGCGTCAATTCGCGTGATTCGCGGGCGCCTTAGAATGCTCTCAGCGTCGAACCCATGCCGAGCGATCCCGTCAAACTGATCGAATGCCCGCGCGATGCCTGGCAAGGGTTGCCGAAGCAGATTCCAACTGAAGTCAAAGCCCGTTATCTGGGTGCGCTGATTACCGCCGGATTCAGGCATATCGACGCAGTAAGTTTTGTCTCGCCAAAGGCGGTGCCGCAGATGGCGGACAGCGAACAGGTTCTTGAGCAACTCGACCCTCCGAAGGACGTCGAAATCATCGGGATCGTTGTCAATGAACGCGGCGCCGAGCGAGCGAGCGCAACGAATAAGGTGAGCACGTTGGGGTACCCTTGTTCGGTCTCGGAAACGTTTCTTCGCAGGAACCAGAACCAGTCGCAGGCAGAAAACCTTGACGTTCTGAAGGCGATCAAAAGACAGGCTGACAATTGTGGTGTCGGCCTTGTCGTTTACATCTCCATGGCGTTTGGAAATCCATATGGCGATCCGTGGAATGAGGGTGAAGTCGCAAATGCAGTGGAGCGCCTTGTCGACCTTGGCATTCGATCCATTTCGCTCGCCGATACGGTCGGTGCCGCCACGCCGGAGTTGATCAGTCGTATCGTGAATACGGTGACAAAAGATTGGGGAGCGCACGCGCCCTCGCGTGCAGCGCCCGGCGCCCCCGCCGGGCGGCGCCACTGCGCTTTGGAAATCGGCGTTCACTTGCACAGCACACGCGCTGACGCAGCAGCAAAAATTCTGGCGGCCTACGACGCTGGCTGTCGAAGATTCGATTCCGCGCTTGGAGGACTCGGTGGCTGTCCATTCGCCCAGGACGCATTGATCGGAAACATTCCTACCGAGATCGTGCTTGAAGCGCTCCAGGAGCGGAATGTCGATTTTTCTGCCATCCCGAAGATCGACCAAGTCATGACGTTAAACGCTGAGATCGCCAGCAAGTTTGCGTCGTAAGGTATGTGTTCAGCGCCAACGGCGCCTCTCATGGTAGCCTGGGGCACCGCCCCAGGGGATTGATCCGGCGCCAGACGTTAGCGCTGAAAGCGCGATTCATTCCGGCATCAGACGCACGGGTGCCCTGATTCGCGCCTTCAGCGCTGGTTCACTATCACGCCCCCCAAGTCCTGGGGCGCTGCCCCAGGCTTGGAAATGAATAGCCGGCCTTTGGCGCTAAAACACACACTTGGCAGACTTCCCATCACATTCGATCCCGCCGCCGGTAGAAATCGTAACGCTCAACGATTGAGTCGACATATTTGCGAGTGCCGGGGAAATCGATATTCGCGAGAAAGTCTTTCTTTGAAATCGCGGTGGTGTCGCTGCCGCCAGCCCAGCGTTGGGCACGGCTGGCGCCGGCATTGTATTCCGCCAGCGCAAACGGCAGCGGGTCAGACTGGGCGTCCCAATGTTGAAACGCACGTTGCAAATACCAGGCCCCGGCTTCCAGGTTCGTTTTTGGCTCGAACAATTCCTCGACCTGAAAATTATCGATCTTGTTTTCGCGCGCCCATTCCTTCGCCGCCTTTTCGCTGACCTGCATCAGCCCGCGCTCACCGGCGGTGCCGTATTTTTGGGGATCGAAACGGCTTTCGCGCCAGACGACCGCTTTAAGCAGCATCGGGTCGAGCTGATGTTCCGCTGCGACTGAGCCGATCAAGCTGTCGTACTGCTGAAAACGCGCCGGACTGATCCATTCGTATGACGTATAAACCGGGTCGCCCGATCTGACCGCGAGATAAGCCAACCCAGCCGCGATCGCGACCAAAACGCAAAGGACCAGTTTAAAGAGAAAACGAATCACGGGACCATCAACTCTCGTGCTCGTAATCGTGATCTTGCTCGTGCTCGTTTCATGGCGCAAAGATTACACGATTACGATTACGAGCACGAGAATGAGCATGAAAACAATCTGTAAAGGGAGATGATAAAGCCGACTTACATTCGGGTGATTATCGACCGCGCGATTCATCGCGAACTCGATTATGTTGTGCCCGAGACCTTATCCGACCGCGTGAGCATCGGCTCGCGGGTGCGCGTTCCGTTTCGCGACAAATCCGCGCTCGCCACCGTCGTAGCAACGCTCGAGCACAGCGAAGCGAAAGGGATTCGACCGATTGAAGCGATCGTTGGTGAGGGACCTGTTTTGAGCGAACCCCTGCTCGAGCTCGCCCATTGGATGAGCGCGTATTATTGCTGCCCGCTCGAAACGGTCATGCGCAGTTTCCTGCCGCAGGTAATCCGCAAAGCAAAAATCGGGTGGAAGAAACAATTGTTCGTGAAACCAGGGCGCAAAATCGACAAGGAGGAGCTCGAAAAACTGCGCAAACGCGCGCCGCGACAGGCAGAGCTCCTGGAAGCAATCGCCCGTTTGAAGTCCCCGTTTAGCGCGGCAAGACTTTTGAGGCAGACTTCGCTTGATAACCAAACCCTCCGCGCTCTGGCCCGACGAGGCATGGTCGAGCTGCGCGAAGAAGCAGTCGAGCGCGACCCTCATGCCGGCGAGGAATTTCTTGCCACCTCAAATCTCAAATTAAACGCCGAGCAGGAGCGTGCGTTAAGCCAAATCGTCGATGCGCTTGCTTCGCCTGGAACTGCCCGACCGATTCTGCTGCACGGAGTTACCGGCAGCGGCAAAACGGAGATTTACCTGCAAGCTATTGCCGCCGCGCTCGAGCGCGGACAGAGCGCCGTCGTTCTGGTTCCAGAAATCTCGCTCACTCCCCAAACCGTTGAGCGCTTCAAAGGCCGCTTCGCGGCGGAGGGGGATGCGGTGGCCGTCCTGCACAGCCATTTATCGGAAGGCGAACGGCACGATGAATGGCACAAGATCCATTCCGGGCGTGCGCGGATTGTGATTGGCGCGCGCAGCGCGGTTTTCGCGCCGCTAAGAACGCTCGGCCTCATCATTGTCGATGAAGAACACGAGACGACTTACAAACAGGAAGAAGCGCCGCGCTATCATGCCCGCGATGTGGCGGTGGTGCGGGCGAAGATTGAAAAATGCGTAGTCGTGCTCGGCGGCGCCACGCCCTCGCTCGAGAGTTATCACAATGCCAGCAACGGAAAGTACCAGTTGGCGACATTAACCGAGCGCGTCGACCAGCGCCAAATGCCGCTCATCCGAATTGTCGATCTCCGCCAAGAGCGGCGAAAAGAAAAGGCGCCGGCGATATTATCGGAAAAACTGCTCAAAGCGATCGCGGACCGCCTGGAGAAACGCGAGCAGACAATTTTGTTTTTAAACCGACGCGGCTTTTCTACTTCGCTCCTTTGCAGCAGTTGCGGCGAAGCGCGCAATTGCCCGAATTGCAGCGTTGCCCTGACCTTTCATCGGAGTGCCGCACGGTTAAGCTGCCATTTATGCGGTCACACGGCCGCGGTCCCAAAAAAGTGCCCGGCCTGTAGTAAAGACGCGCTCATTTACGCAGGTTTCGGCACCGAGAAAGTTGAATCGACCGTGGCTCACATTTTCCCGAAGGCGGTGGTACGTCGAATGGATGCTGATTCGATGACTCGCAAAGAAGCTTATCGCGAAACGTTGCGGAATTTCCGCTCCGGCAAGATCGATATCCTGGTCGGCACGCAAATGATTGCGAAAGGTTTGCATTTTCCAAATGTGACTCTGGTCGGAATCATCAATGCCGATCTCGCGTTGCACTTGCCCGATTTCCGTGCGGGCGAGCGGACATTTCAACTACTCACCCAGGTGGCCGGGCGCGCCGGCCGCGGCGAAACCTCCGGAGAAGTTTTCGTGCAAACCTACACGCCGTTCAGTCCGTCGATCCAGTTTGCGCGCCACCATGATTTCGCCGGCTATTTCCAGCAAGAGCTCGAGTTTCGAGAACGCTGCGATTTTCCGCCGTTCAAGCACGCCATTTTGATTACGGTCCGCTCAGCGCATGAAGGCCGCGCCAAATTATCGGCCGAAACGCTTGTTCGACGCCTGAGGGAAGCGCTTGGCTCTGAGTTTGTCCTGGGAGATACCAGCCCGGCGCCGTTGAAAAAGTTGCAGGGACAATTCCGCTTTCACATTTTGCTGCGGGGCAGCGCGATCATGCGGTTAAGCCGGCTCGTGCGCGACACCCTCGACAAATTACCCTTTCCCGAAGACGTCGCCGTCAGCGTGGATGTCGATCCTTATCAATTGCTGTAGCAGGAAAACGATAAGGACAGCTGTCAACGACGCAGCACTCCATTGACACTCGACTGTTCTCCCCGAGAGAGTAGTGCGTTTATGCCGCTTGTTGTGTAACAAAATAAAGCGCCGGATCCAATCTGTGTAGGCCTGTTCAGTACGGATGCTGAAGTGCTTCCGGCGGAATTACATCGCGGACCTGGTCGAGGAGCTTCTGTTTGGGTTTGCCGGGCGAACTCTCGCCTCATATGCTGTAGGACATGCCGCCGAATTGTGAGGCTTTACCCTACAAATTCAAGCTCAACCGCATTAGGCGGATAAAATACGTCTTTAAAGGCGTATTTAATCCGCACAATACTCGTTAGGTCTTTTCACGCGTGGAACAGTTTGTCCCTTCGAAGCTCATCTGGACTGATGCCGATTTCGAGCGGACGAGCTGGCATGATTGTCGCCTTCATGGTGTTGGACTTCTCGACGATTTTAATCCGCATTGTCACGAACTACGCTTAGACATTGATTACATTTTCGAGTGGCACGGTTTTAAGACCGCCGCAGAGCAAAGTGGCTTTTGGATTTCGCCAGCTACGCTCGTCTTCGATTCTAGTGATTTTCATATCGACCTTCCGGGGCTCGGTGGTAATTGGATTATTGATCTAGTGCGCGAGGCCGACGGCGATTCTAAGAAATGGCTGATTTCCCTCAATACTGGTGGCAGCATCACGATTCGTGCTGCCGGCTTTCGCCAGTATACTCGTCGACTACCGATTTTCATTCCTACACCGAATCAGTATCTTGAGACTGCACAGCGAGGTGGGATCAGTTTTGATATTTCTACGCCGAAGACCTAACCAGTCAGTGGAGCGAACGGCCACCCGCTTTGCGTCCACATTTTCTATGACCAAAACCTCATCACTTCGCGCGACGCTCGTTTTCGGTGGCCGTCGCTCACTTCTTTCTCGTTAGGTCTATGACACGCATAATAGCATTCCTCGTTCTGCTTAGCGCGATCAGCGCCCAAGCAGAGAAACCACTCCGCGCCATTGGCGCCCGTGACGCCTTCGGTCTGCCGACCGGAGAATACCGCGTTGTCAACACGCGCGGTGGCACACAAGCAAAGGGTTCATTCAAAGCCGGTCAAATGGATGGGCTCTGGGTCTTCTCCGACTCGCGAGGAAATCGCACGGCAGAAGTTCGCTACCGCCATGGCGAAGCTACAGGCGATTACCGGCTTTATTTTAGCGCGTTCGCGTTTCCCCAAGCCGCAGGTCATTTGAACGCGGCGGGACATCTTGAAGGCGGCAAGATCGTTGGCGAGCACGTTGGGTACGGCCCCGACGGGTCACTTATCAGTCGCGCCACGTTCACAGCGTCGGGTGACATTAAAGCTACTGTGGGCACGGTCGATCTCGCGCGGCGAGTGGCAGATTCAGATTACAGATTATTTGTGGGAGTGAAGAAATCGGTACAAGACGCCCTATAGACCTAACCAATCAGATGCAGCCAACCGCTTCACCGCGTACAGCCTCAATTTCCGATGACTAACACGCACTCATTTCAAATCACGCTCGCTTTCATCAGCGGTGGCTGATCTAATTCTCGTTAGGCGAAGGTAGCACATATGCTGTCACCACAATATGAGCGGCTTGCTACTCGGACAGCACTTTTGGTGTCGTTTGCTGCTTGGGCTGGGGTTGGATATTCGTTGGTGCGCTGCGCTGCCAGGACACAGCTCGCCGGCGATTCGTATCTCACTGTGCCAGCGAACAGTCTGACCATCACGACGCTGATTTCTGGTTTGATCAGCATGCTTTGCAGCCTGCCAAGTCTCAGTTATGACATTACTGACAAGGCGGCATGGGTTCTGGTCATCTGGTGCTCGTTGCCGTTTCTGATCATCACCTCCTTAATGAATCCATTTTCATCATGGTATTATCGCTGATGCCGGCCCGCCACGCCTAACCAATCGCTGAAGCCGACGCTGCCTGGAGCAATTCCTTCTTTTTTGATGACCACAACACTCCCACTGATGGCCAAGCTCGCTCTCGGCAGCGCGGCTTAGCTTTATCTCGTTAGGTGACTTCATCGTCTCGTCGCTTTCTCGCCCTAGTGCTGGCAGCCGTCTTCTGCGGCAGCGCGGCTGCAGAGCCGCAGGAGAGCCGTGAGTTCGCCTTCTTCCTCGCACGGTTTAAGTATTTATTCCTCGCCTGCACGCCTGACGGGTACAAGCTCACATTCGTGACAGATTCGAAGGATGGCGAGGTTTGCCGGCTCGAGTTCAACGATTTTCAGGTCGTCAGCTCTTCTCCAGACAGCTTGCGCCTAAAGCAACGATTCAAGGATTTGCCGAAGCCGACGACGGATTTGGTCGAGCTATATCTGGTTCGATTGCCCCAGGAGCATGGCGTCACTGCAGACGGTTTCCGCAACAATCGCAGTATCAACGCTGGGCACTGGCGAATGTCCTTTTCGGGCTCCGGCACGCGGTTTGATCTGATTCGCGACGAGATCACACGCCGAGTCAGCGAGTTTTGGCCTGACGGATCGCTCGACGTCCATGGCGAGTTGATCGCCGAATACGGCTTTCCTGAAGCATATGTTCGACGCTAATTTTGCTGCCGCGCCGTCACCTAACAAAGTGCTGCAGCCAACGCCGCTGCCCGTTGCGCTGTTTTTCTTCATGTCCTATCCTCGTATTATGAAACCTCGCCCTCGGCGTCGTGGCTGAGCTTGAGCTCGTTAGATGAAAAAAGCTTGTAAACGTGCACTTTCTTCGGCCAGAATTCGAATCAGATGAGACTTGGATTGCTTGTTGCGTTCCTTAGCGCGCTTATCGGCATCCCCCCCTTGGCAC
>JACXTT010004229.1_pt1 | contig 21406 bp, 18 predicted proteins | sample 9270951 | NCBI WGS metagenome assembly JACXTT01 (sample SAMN15532306, study PRJNA645909) | rock metagenome | isolation source: weathered quartz diorite | place: Puerto Rico | collected 2017-06-21
ACCTTGTGGCTCGCGAGGCTGAGCGCCTCGTCGAGCAGCGGTTTGTAGGGAATGACCCGCTGCACTTCGATCCCACACGACGCCGAAATCACCATCACCGGGCATGCGTCGTCGATGCGCTTGGCGAGCTCGTGCGGCGCGAAGCCACCGAATACGACCGAGTGCACCGCGCCGATGCGCGCGCAGGCGAGCATCGCCACGACGGCCTCGGGCACCATCGGCATATAGATGACCACGCGATCGCCACGAGCGACCCCCTGCTGCACGAGCGCTCCGGCGAACCGCGCGACGCGCTCGCGGAGCTGCCCATAAGTCAGCTGTGCGACCTTTCCGGTGACCGGGCTGTCGTAGATGAGCGCCGGCTGATCCGCGCGCCCCTGCTCGACGTGGCGATCCAGCGCGTTGTAGCAGGTGTTGATGCGTCCGCCGGTGAACCAACGGTAGAACGGCGCCCGGCTCGCATCGAGCACCCGATCCCAGCGACGCTCCCAGTGCAGTGCTGACGCCCGCTCGCTCCAGAAGCCTTCCGGGTCCTCCTGCGCACGACGGTAGGCGTCGCGGTATGCGTTGGTCAGGGTGTTCATCTTATGGCTACCCGCACGGCCAGCTCGCCCCTGGGATCGTACATCCGGCCTGATCGTTCAGGGCACCGTTTCACACGACTCAACCGCAAGTGTCGTCAGGGGCCGACGCCCGCAAGTCCCGGATTCAGCTTGATAATCCTCACTTCATCGTCAGACACCGAGGTAAAGCTGCACGACGGTCGCTGCCTCGGCGTCTGGCGGACATGACCTTGCAAGTGTCCGATAATTGCCGAGTCATGCACCTGCTCGAGCGCCAGCAACAACTCGATGAGCTTACGCGGTGCTTCCAGGAAGCGCGCAAAGCCAGCGGCAAGCTGGTGCTTATCGCCGGAGCGGCGGGACTCGGCAAGAGCTCCCTGGTGGAGCGATTCGTGTCGGAGCATCGGCGTGATGCGCGTGCTCTCTGGGGCGCCTGCGACGGGCTCTCCACGCCCCGCGCCCTCGCCCCCGTGCACGAAATCGCCGCACAGACGGCACACTCTGGCTCCGGGCTCGCGCGTGACAGCGAATCGGGCGAGCGGCTGTTCCGCCTTCTGCTCGAGGAGTTTTCGCGTCCGGAGCGTGTCAGCCTGGTGGTGCTGGAGGACCTTCACTGGGCTGATGCCGCAACGCTGGACTTCGTGCGATTCATAGGGCGGCGTATCCAGCGGACCAGCGCGCTGTTCATCGCCACCTATCGCGAGGATGAGCTTTCGCCGACCCATCCGCTGCGGCTCGCGCTCGGTGAGCTGACCGGCCATCACGTCAAACGCATGCCGCTGGCGCCTCTGTCGCCGGCGGCAGTCGAATTGCTGAGCCGGGACAGCGGCCGTGACGCGCGGGTCCTTTATCGGATCACCTGCGGCAATCCGTTCTTCGTGCGCGAGGTGCTGGCCAGTCCCGGCGAGCTCGTTCCTCAGTCGGTACGCGATGCGGTAGTGGCGCGGCTGCTGCGCTGCTCGCCCGAGACACGCGAGCTCGTCGAGCTCGTCGCGATATCGCCCGGGAAGACCGAGGCGTGGCTCATCGAATCGGTCCTCGGACCGCGTCAGCTGGCAGTCGACGAAGCCGGCGCGCGCGGCCTGCTCGAGGTGCAGACTGACTCCGTCGGCTTCCGCCACGAGCTCGCGCGCCTTGCGGTGCTCGGGGCGATCCACCCCGAGCGTGCACGGGCGCTGCACGCTCAGGTGCTGCCGACGCTCGTGGAGCACGGAGCCGATCCCGCTCGCCTGGCTCACCACGCCGGGCTCGCCCGGCTCGGTGCCGCGGTCCTCGAGTATGCGCCGCTCGCAGCGACGGACGCTGCGCGGCTGGGGGCGCACCGCGAAGCCGCCGCTCACCTCGCCAGCGCCCTGCAGTATGCCTCCTCGGCGGCGACGCCGCTCCGGGCGGACCTGCTCGAGCGCCATGCTCAGGAAAGCAGCCTCGCGAATCAGACGCGCGAAGCCATTGCCTCGGCGACTGCGGCGCTCGCCCTCTGGCGTGAGATCGGCGACGTCGAAGCCGAGGCTCGGGTCTTGAGCCTGCTGTCGCAGGAGTACCGCACCGTCGGCGACAAGGCGAATGCCGACGAATGCGTAGGCGCCGCGATCCGCATTCTCGAGGCTTTGCCGCGTGGTTCCGCCCTGGCGATGGCCTACAGCTGGCGGTCGCTCCTGGCGCTTGGTCGTGGCTGGGACCGCGAAGCACTGAAATTCGGACGGCGCGCGCTCACACTCGCCCGCGAAATCGGCGACCACGCCGCCGAGTCCCATGCCCTGTGCAACATCGGCGGAGCGGTGCTCGGAACCGGCGATCGCGCGGGATACGAACCACTCGAGCGCAGTCTCGCGCTGGCGCTCGAGGACCGGCTCGAGGACCATGCCGCCCGCGCTTATCGCACGCTGCTCTTCTATGCGGTTCTGATCCACGATTTCGCCCGCGCGCGGCAGGCTTTCCAGGAAGGCGTCGAATACTGCGAAGAGCGGGGAATCTTCTCGCACAGCGCCTATATCCGCGCGTACTACATAGCCTACGAGCTCGACCGGGGCGAGTGGACTGGGGCGGCCCGCATGGCGAGCGAACTGCTGCGCAGCTCCGAGTTCACCGGGGTGCAACAGCGCATCACCATCTTGGCGACGCTCGCGAGCGTGCGTGTGCGCCGCGGAGATCCGGGAGCCGGAGAGTTACTGGATGAGGCCCTCGAGCTCGCCGTACCCACGAGCGAGCTCAATCGCATCGGCCGGGTCGCCGCGGCTCGCGCCGAACAGGCCTGGTATGCCGGAAGACTCGCCGATGTCGCTCGCGAGACCGCGCTCGGCCTGGAGCACGTGCGCGGCCACACGGCACCGTGGATCAACGGCGAGCTCCTCTACTGGCAATCCCGAGCGCAACCGATCGGGGCGATCCCATCGGGCGTGGCTGAACCTTACCGGCTGATGCTCACGGGCGACTGGCAGTCCGCGGCGAGCGCGTGGGAAGGCCTCGGCATGCCCTACCACCAGGCGCTGGCTCTCGCGGAAGGCCCTGAAGATGCCCTGCTCGCCGCGCTCGCCATTCTCGACCGACTGGAAGCGGGTCCACTGGCTTCGATCGTCCGCCAGCGGCTGCGCCGACTCGGCGTGCGCGGGGTGCCACGCGGGCCGCGAGCGGCAACTCGCGGGAACCCCGCGGGCCTCACGGCCCGCGAGGTCGAGGTGCTCAGCCTGCTCGTATCAGGGCATACCAATTCGGAGCTCGCCGAGCGGATGCACCTGTCGGCGAAGACCGTCGAGCATCACGTCTCCGCCATCCTTGAGAAGCTCGCTGTCCACACGCGCACCGAGGCGGTTGCGGCTGCATTCGGGCTCGGAATCGTGAAGTCAGGCAGCCCTACTTCGGCAGCAGCGTCACCGGAACCTCGGTAATCGAATCGATCGGCAGGCCGTTGGCGGCCGCGGCCTTGCGGATCGCCGCCTCACTCGGCCCCTCGTAGATGCAGTAGGTTTTGGTCTTCGCACTGTTGGCGTAGGACATCACCCAATGCACGCCGAGCCGGTCGTTGTTGGCGTTCACCTTGGCCTTGAGAGCGGCATCGAGTCCGTCGAGTGCGCCCGGGGCGAAAGTGCGCTCGACGACAAAGCGGTGAACGCCGTCGTTCGCCGGCGGCGGTGGGGACTGCGCACCGGCCATCAAAGTGGCACCGAGGAGCAGAGAAGCCAGCACGGCAGTCAGAGTCTTCATTGTGGCCTCCAGGAGGAGCGACCGAAGAGCGCCAGCGCGATCCCGGGTTGGCTCATTTGAGCGGTTGGTGGGCACAGGTAACGCGTGTGTTCCAATCGGCGTAGCTTCCCTGCGGGTTCTGCTCCCAGGCCCAGACGTGGATTTCGTAGAACGCCGGCAGCCCGTAGCGATTGGGTGCGCCGACGTAGTTCAGAAGATTCCCCTCCAGCGCCGGTACGCTGCCCGCGGGGTTTTTGGCCGCCCAGACGCTCTCGAGAACGATGAACTCGACGCCGACCAGACGCATCGCACCGTCCACTCTCGGCTCGTAGATGAGGGCCTGCGGCTGTTCCGCGTTAAGTGCGCCCGAGCCGATGCGCGCGGGCAGAACCAAATGCACGCCCATCGCGCCGGCATTGGGCCCACTGACGCATGGCGTCGCGGGCACGAAGCCTTCGCCGAGCGCGACATTGATGTCGAGGTAGCGCGCGGTGGCACTGCGCACCTTGTCGATCAGGGGGGTAGCGCTCTCCTCAGCGGCGGCGATGACAGGCAGCTGCAGGAGAGCGAGCCCTGCAGCGAGCGAACGCAGCGTCAGTTTCTTGCATGAGGCATTCATGGTGGTCTCCCTCAGGCGGAAGGTGCCGTGTGGTTACTTGTAGAAATAGGGATCGAGGACCCGAACCTCGGTGATGTGCTCGACCGGGAGCTTGTTGCGGCCTGCCGCGCGGCGAATCGCCTCGGGCGAGGGCGCGTCGTAGATGCAGAAGGTCTTCCTCTTGTCCGCGCTCACATACGAGTGAACCCAGCTGACCTGGTCGGCGAGGTTGCTCTCTACCACCGCCAGGCAGGCCCTGGCACCCGCGTCGTCGACGGGAATCTGCAATCCGTCCGGAAACTCTCTCTCGACCAGGTAGCGTGGCATGGTGGCATCTCGTGGTTTGGGCCCATGACCCTGTGTCGCAAACGATAGGGATGGGCACGCGGCGGCGGAACGGGAGAGCCCCCCATATTGCGCACCGTGCACACCCAGATTGGACGACCCGTATCCATCCGCGGTGGGTTGCCGGATACTGTGGCGAAAACCACCATGGAACTCCTGGAACGCCAGACGCAGCTCGAGGAACTGACGCGCCACCTGCACGACGCGGCGGCGCGCGCCGGCAAGATAGTGTTCGTGAGCGGTGAAGCCGGAGCCGGCAAGAGTGTGTTGGTTGAGCAATTCGTCGAGCAAGCTGGCCGCAGCGCGCGCGTGCTGTGGGGTCACTGCGATGCCCTGGAGACCTCGCGGGTGCTGGGACCGGTTAACGAGGTTTTCGCCGGAATCTCCGCCGCGCCCGGCGCCGCTCGCGAGTCGAGCCTTTCACGCGAGCAGCTCTTCTCCCGTCTGTTGGAGCGGCTCTCGGCGCCGCACCCTGTCAGCATCATGGTGCTGGAGGACCTGCACTGGGCCGACGAAGCGACGCTCGACTTCGTGCGATTTCTCGGCCGGCGCATTCAGCGCACACGCTGTCTTCTGATCGCCACCTATCGCGACGACGAGCTTGCTCCAACGCATCCCCTGCGGACAGTTCTCGGGGAGCTGACCGGCCAACATGCTGCGCGCATCCGTGTCCCCGCACTTTCCCTGGGCGCCATCGAGCAGCTCGCCCGAGGTACAGGTCGGGACGCTCGGCGGATTTACCGGGTGACCGCGGGCAATCCGTTCTTCGTGCGCGAGGTGCTGTCGGCCCCGCTCGACACCGTGCCCGAGACCGTGCGCGACGCCGTACTGGCGCGCCTCATGCCGTGCTCCGCCGCGGCGCGCCAGGTTGCGGAGCTCGTTTCACTCTTGCCCGGCAGAACCGAGTCCTGGCTGATCCGCACGGTACTCGGCGACGCGGGCGCAGCCGCCGATGAGGCAGTCGCGCGCGGGCTCCTGCGGTATCACGACGAGGCACTCGCTTTTCGCCATGAGTTGGGCAGACTCGCGGTCGAGGGTACCATCCCGCGGGCACGCGCCCAGGCACTCCATCAGAGCATTCTGCGGGTCCTGGTCGAGCATGGCGTTGATCTCTCACGACTCGTGCACCATGCCTCCTGCGCGCAGGACGTGAAGGCAGTGCTCAAGTACGCGCCGCAGGCAGCCCGGCACGCAGGGCTCGCCGGCGCACATCGAGAGGCGGCGGCGCATCTTGCGATTGCTCTTCGTCATGCCGATTCGCTGAGCGCGCCCGAGCGCGCCCGTCTCTATGAACTCCATGCAACCGAATGCGACATCACCAATCAGGTCTCCGTTTCCCTAGAGTCGGGGACCCGGGCGCTGGCCCTGTGGCGTGAGCTGGGTGATGTCACCGCGCAGGCACGTGCGCTGCTTTTGCTCGCATTCCCGTCCTGGAAGGCCGGCCAGAACGCGCTCGTGGATCAGCAGGTTGACGCGGCGATCGCGCTGCTCGAGACACTCCCCCCGACGCGCGATCTCGCCATGGCTTACAGCACGCGCTCCCAGTGGGCGATGAACGGCGATCACACGGAGGAGGCGCTGGATTTCGGCCGGCGCGCACTCGATCTCGCTACGCAGTTCGGGGATCAGGGAGTGCGAGCGCATGCGCTCACTAACATCGGCTCTGCACGGCTGAGTGCGGGTGACCCGGCCGGACTCGCGCAACTCGAACAGAGCCTCGCGATCGCCCTCGAGCACGATCTGCACAAGCACGCCGGACGTGCGTACTGCAACCTGGTGAGCATTGCGGTGCGCCAACATCGTGGTGACCTGGCGATGCGATACCTGGCCGAGGCTCTCGAGTACTGCGAAGTGCACGAGGTCCAGGACCATCTCAACTACACCCGCGCCTACGGCGCACACTTCGATCTCAACCGCGGCCAATGGGACAAGGCTGCGCGGCTGGCCGCCGGGCTGATCGAGCACCATGCGCTCGCGATCGCGCAACGGATTCCTGCCCTGGTCGTGCTGGCCATCGTTCGCGCGCGGCGCGGTGATCCGGGCGTGGACGCGCTTCTCGGTGAAGCCATGCGGCTGGCGTTGCCAACGGGTGAACTGCAGCGCATCGGACGTGTCGCCGCGACGTGCGCCGAAGTTGCCTGGTACCGCGGCGACCTGAAGCGCGTGGCGGATGACACAGCTGTCGGGCTGCAAGCGGCGGCGGCCCTGCGGGATCCGTGGATCAGAGGCGAGCTGGCGTACTGGCGACGTCGCGCCGACCCGTTGTTGGACGTGCCTGCAGACCTGGCCGAGCCGTATTCGCTGATGATCGCCGGAGACTGGGCGAGTGCAGCCGCGGCCTGGCAGCGGCTCGACGCACCCTATGAGCGCGCGCTCGCGCTCGCCGATGGGCCCGAAGAGGCACTGCGCGAGTCGCTGGCGATCCTCGAGCGCCTAGGCGCCGGTCCGCTGACTGCGATCGTGCGTCAGCGCCTGCGCGCTCTCGGCGTGCGCGGGATTCCGCGCGGACCACGTGCCTCGACGCGAGAGAACGCGGCGGGCCTTACTTCACGGGAAATCCAGGTGCTAAGGCTGCTCGTGCGTGGACACACGAACACTGAGCTCGCCGCGCGACTGCACGTTGCCGCGAAAACCGTCGAGCATCACGTCTCCTCCATCCTCGAGAAGCTCGAGGTTCATTCCCGGACCGAGGCGGTCGCGGCGGCATTCGGGCTCGGGATCGTGAAGGCGGGCAGCCAGGCAGGCGACATCGCGCGAGAGGACGGTGGCAGGGCCCCACCGTCCTCTGCTCACCGTCCCTAGTCACGGTGTGCAACGGTGATTACCCGGTGCTTCTTTGCAAGGTAGTAGCTCGTCAGCTTCGGCGCATTCACCTCGGCGATCGCTCGCTCGATCGCCTGCTCCGCGCAGGTCATTGAGCGCACAGCCGTCTGCAGGTCACTCGCGATCAGCGGCTCACAGACCTCGCGGGCCGCCGAGCGGATCCGCACATACAGCGCCTCGACCCCGGCGCTGTGCGTGAGATCGAGGTCGGCGAAGTTGACGACGCGGCGTGGGACCTCGGTCGACTCATCCGCGCCGGCGGGCACGCTGAGCGACAACAGCAGCGTCGCACCTAGGACGCTACAGATCGTGGCCTTGAAGTTAAAATTGCAGGGCATGGCGGTATCTCCTCTCCAGTTATCCGGAATATTCCGGTTGGGAAATACGCTAGCCCCCGCGGTGTCTCCGCGAAACGGGAGCCTCACCCATCTTTTCGCGCTGCGGTCCCTCAGATCACGCCGCGGCAGGCGAGCTCCAGGGTATACCGAGCAGCTGCAGGGCTCCGTCCCAGAGATTACGGGTCAAAGTGGCCGCGGGAACGGTATGTGAGAGAGCCGCCGCTTGACCTGCCCAGGCCTGCATGCGCTCGACGTCGTCCATCTTGGCGGCCTGCTGTCTCATCGCCGCAGTCAGGCCACGCTGGACGGGGTACGGCGCCGGTGTCGGTGCGCCCGGGGCCGTCGCGGCTCGCACGTACGCTGTCGCGATGCTGCGCCCCGCCCGGCCGCTGAACACGCGACTGACGATCGTGTCCTCCGGCAGGGTCGTCGAGAGTGCTTTCGCCCATGCGGGAGCGATGCGCGCCTCGGGACAGCGCAAAAACGCGGTACCGACCTCGACCGCGGAGGCTCCGAGCAGGAACGCCGCCGCCGCACCGCGCGCATCGGCGATCCCGCCGGCGGCAACTACGGGAACCCGCACGGCGTCGACGATAGCGGGCAGCAACGCGAAAAGGCCCACCTGTCGCGACTCAGCGCAGGTCGCATCGAAGCTGCCACGATGTCCGCCCGCCTCGAGGCCCTGCGCCACGATCACGTCCGCCCCCGCCGCTGCCGCGAGTCTCGCCTCGGCAACCGTGGTAACCGTCGCGAACCAGGCGATGCCGGCCTTCCGCAGTTGCGAGACAAATTCCGCGGGGAACAGGCCCATCACGCTCGAAGCGGCGACAGGCCGGGCCTGCAGGATCGCAGCGCACTGCGCTGAAAAATCCGGCGGAGTTGCATCACCGGCCTCAGCCGCTACCGCCGAGCCCCATTCGGCCAGGAATCGCCGGAGGGCGTCCTCGTGCAGCGCGTCGCGCACGGGCGGTGGGTCGGGCACCCACAGGTTGAGCTGAAATCCCCCCGCCGTCTTGGCACGCACCTCGGAAGCCCATCCGAGTATCTCGGCTGGCGACATCAACAGGGCGCCGCACGCTGCGAGCCCGCCCGCCTCGGCGACCGCGATCGACAGCGACGGGGCTGACGCGCCCGCCATGGGTGCCAGAAGAATCGGCAGCCGCACGCGAAATCGCGCGCAGAAATCCGCGGCACGCTTCGCGGTCGAGCTCACCGGCCCGCGCCCACCGCATCGCGCTGGCCCGCGCCTTGTGCGTGGGCCCGGAAGCTCGACACCCCGGTCTTCGCCAGTGCGTCCCAGGCGGCGAGCTGCGCAGCGAGTTGAGCGTGCAGCTCGGTGTAAGTTTCGATCTCTTCGGCGTTGGGTGCGGTGTCGGCGTCGTCGAGCAAAGCGCTGAAGGAGTAGATCTGCTCGTTCAACATGCCGGGAAAGTTGAGATTGGCCTCCGAGCCTTTGATGTTGACCTGGATCAGCCGCTCCTCGATGTCCGAGGCCTGCTTCAGCAGCGTGTTGCCCTCGACAGTGAGCGCCGCGCTGGGGGGTTTGCCCGACGCCTCCTTCAGTGTCGCTGCGACCTCGCTCTTGAGGGCACGGATGTCGTTCACCGCGCGATGCAGCGCATCCTGGTCGTGATAGACCTCCATCGACAGCGCGAACTTCTGCTTCAGACCCACGAGCGATCCCTTGACGCGCGGATCGACCTGGAGGGTGAGTGGCGCGGTGTGCGTCTCTCCGGCATAAGTGAGCTTGAGGGAGTAGTTGCCGGGTAACGCGATCGGCCCGCGCGGCGGCAGCCCCGCGTAGAACGCGCCCGGAATCTGCACCGGATCGTCGTAGCGCAAGTTCCAGACGAAGCGGTTCATGCCCTGCAGCGCCGGAAGGGTGTCCGTGGGGTGCACCTGGTCGGGCCATTCCGGCGGCTGCTCGGCCCCCTGCGGCTTCACGCTGGTGAGATGGCGCACCCGGGCGCCCCCCGCGTCCAGAATGTCGAGGCTCACGGTGCCGGTGGGCGCCGACGGCAGATAGTAGTCGATGACAGTCCCGGCCGGCGGGTTCTGACCGGCAGGCGGTCGGGTATCGACCTGATCGGGATAGTAGAGCCGGTAACCGGTCTCGGGCGCATAGAGGTACGCGGCTGCCGCCTTCGATGCGGCCCCGACCTCGCGCAACGGCGTCACGTCGTCGAGAATCCAGAACGAGCGGCCGTGAGTTGCGACCACCAGGTCGTCCCCCTTGACCGCCAGGTCGTGAACCGGAGAGCGCGGCAGATTGAGCTGCAGGCTCTGCCAATGCCGTCCCGTATCGAAGGACACGAAGACGCCGGTTTCGGTAGCGGCATACAGCAGGTCGCGCTTCACCGAATCCTCGCGAACCACGTGAACGAACGACCCCTCCGGGAGTCCGGCGTCGATGCGCGCCCAGCTCTTGCCGCCGTCGCGCGTCACGAAGACGTACGGCTTGATGTCATCGAGCTTGTGGCGGTCCACCGCGACATAAGCGGTATTCGCCTCATAGCGCGACGGCTCGATCATGCTGACCGTGCTCCATTCGGGCATGCCGCGCGGAGTGACCTTCGCCCAGCTCCCGCCGTCGTCACGGGTGAGATGGATCAGCCCGTCGTCGGTTCCGACCCAGATCATGCCCTTGGTGAGCGGCGATTCCGCGAGGGCGAAGATCGTGTCGTAGTACTCGACGCTGGTGATGTCCTTGGTGATCGGGCCGCCTGAGGCCTGCTGCTTGGACTTGTCGTTGCGCGTGAGATCGGGGCTGATCGCGGTCCAGCTGGCGCCGTCGTTCGTGGTCCGGTACAGCCGCTCCATGCCGAAATAGAGCGTGTCCGGATCGAAGGCCGACATGATCATCGGCGAAGTCCAGTTGAAGCGGTGCTGCAGGTCCTTGGCGGCGTGGCCCGAGGCGTCGATCGGCCAGACTGAGATCACCTGCAGCTGCATGGTGTGCTTGTTGAAGCGGCCGATGAGGTTCTCGTTGGTGCCGTAGACGATCTCCGGGTCCCGCGGATCGGCTAGCACGAAGCCGGCTTCACCGCCAAACGCGTCGTACCAGTCGCGTTCCACGATCGAGCCTTCATCATCCATGCTGGCGATCGCGACGCTCGTGTTGTCCTGCTGGGCACCATAGACGTAGTACGGGAAGCGGTTGTCGACGGACACGTGATAGAACTGCGCCGTCGGCTGATTGTGCTGGGAGCTCCAGGTCCGCCCGCCGTCGAAAGAGATCGATGCGCCGCCGTCGCTTGCCTCAATGATCCGGTCCGGATTCCCTGGGTCGATCCACAGTCCGTGATGGTCGCCATGCCGGGCGGGCAGCAGATCGAAGGTCTTGCCGCCGTCGGTGGAGCGGAACAGGCCGGTGTTTTCCGCATACAGCATGTCGACGCGTTTCGGGTCGGCCAGGATCGTGGAGAAATACCAGGCGCGCTGGGTGAGCCGGCCGTCGTCGCTCACGCGCCGCCAGTGCTCACCGCCGTCATCCGAGCGGAACAGGCCACCTTCCGCGGCCTCGATCATCGCGTAGACGCGCTTGGAGTCGGCGCCCGAAACCGAGACGTGAATGCGGCCGAGAATGCCCGTCGGCAAGCCGTTGCCGGACAACCGCGTCCAGCTCACACCGCCGTCGGTCGAGCGATACAGGCCGCTGCCCGGACCGCCGCTCGAGAAGTTCCACGGCTGCCGCCGTGCCTGCCAGAGTGCGGCATACACGATGCTCGAGTCGTGCGGATCGAACGTGACGTCGATCGCGCCGGTCTGCTCGTCCTTGTACAGCACCTGGGTCCAGCTCTTGCCGCCATCGGTCGTGCGGAACACGCCGCGCTCGGGGTTGGGGCCGAAGGCATGGCCCAGTGCGGCGACCAGCACGATCTGCGGATTGTGCGGGTCGACGATCAGCGCGCCGATCTGGCGGCTGTCCTTGAGGCCGATGTGGCTCCAGGTCTTGCCGCCGTCGACGGACTTGTAGACGCCATCGCCGTACGTCATATCGCCGCGCGGCGCCGCCTCCCCCGCGCCGACATAGATGATGTTGTGATCCGATGGGGCGACCGCGATCGCCCCGACCGAGGAGATGGACGTCCCGTCGGTCAGCGGCAGCCACGTGGCGCCCCCGTCCGTCGTCTTCCAGACGCCGCCCGCCACCGCACCGAAATAAAAGGTGGTGGCCTCCCCGGGTATGCCCGCGACGGCGAGCGCGCGACCGCCGCGATAGGGCCCAATGCAGCGCCACTGAAGTGCACCGAAGAGACTCGGATCCACGCTGAAAGCCGTCTCACGGACCGCCGCAACAGACGAAGGCGCGGCCTTGACGTCGGGCGCCAGCATCGCCGGCGCGACCAAAACGCTCAAAGCGACGCAGCTGCGGGCCAACCGAGACCACCTTGCCTGAACGAGTCCAGATCGCATGTATCCCCTCCGAGTCCCATGGGTGTCACGACTGCAAGGGGCGCGATCTTAATATTGATCGGGTGGGCTTGCGCAGCTGTCATATCCTATATAGATTTACGACTATGGGTAAGCGGGATCGCGCCGTGCGGATGTCCCTGCAGACGCTCCGGGTGCTGGAAGCGTTCCTCGAGAATCCGACTCACGAGCAGTCCGGCGCGGACGTGCAGAAGCGCAGCGGAGTCGCATCCGGCACGCTGTATCCGATGCTGCTTCGACTCGAATCGGCCGGTTGGTTTGTCAGCCGATGGGAGGCGATCGATCCGGTGACTGCCGGGCGGCCGCGGCGCCGGCTTTACCGTCTGACGCCGAGCGGACTCGCGCGCGCCGGCGAAGTCTTCGCGAGCTTCAGCTTCGGCAGAGGCATCGCGGCCCAGCCCAACGGGGAGGCCTCATGACCTACGAGCTTTACTACTGGCCCGGCATCCAGGGCCGCGGCGAATTCGTACGTCTCGCGCTCGAAGAGGCCCGCGCGCGCTATCGCGATGTAGCCGTGCTGCCGCAGGCCCAGGGCGGCGGCGTACCCGCCATCCTGAGAGTCCTCGAGGCCCGCGGCATCAGGCGTCCGCCTTTCGCGCCGCCCATTCTCAAGGCCGGCCGGCGGCTCATTGCCCAGACTCCGAATATCCTGCTGTTCCTCGGGGACTCGCTAAAGCTCGCGCCGAGGGACGAGCCGGGCAGGCTCTGGACGCATCAGCTGCAGCTCACCATCCTCGATCTTTATCTCGAGATCTTCCACACGCATCACCCGCTCGGCGACGGCTACGCGTACGAAGAGCAGAAGTCCGCGGCCAGGCGGCGCACGCGGGATTTCCTCGACGTGCGGCTGCCGAAGTTCCTCGGCTACTTCGAGCGCGTCCTCAAGCTCAATGGCTCGCGCCGGCCGTGGATGGTGGGAGCGCGCCTCACGTATGCCGACCTCTCGATGGCGCAGGTGATCGCGGGTCTGCGCTACGCCTTCCCGTCAGTGACTCGCCGCGCGTTCCGGCACCGACCGCGGCTGCGCGCGCTGCACGATGCCGTTTTCGATCGCCCACGCATCGCGCGTTACGTGGCTTCGGCACGTCGGTTGGACTTCAACAACGAGGATCTCTTCCGGCACTACCCGGAGCTCGACCGGTGAGCGCCTCGACCGAGTGATTACGGCAGCCCGAGCTCATCGAGTGAGCTGCGGAGCTCCGCAGGATCGCGGTAGACGCGGAACGCCCCGGCACTCAGCAGCTCACTCTCGCCGTACCCGCCGCTCAGCAGCCCGACGCTGAGAATTCCCGCGCGCCGCGCCGCGAGTTGATCCCACACGGCATCACCCACCACATAGCACTCAGCGGGCGCAATGCCGAGGCGCTGCAGGCAGGCGATGAACAGGTCGGGCTCGGGTTTGGCCCGCGCGACATCGCCCCGGTCCACGACCACGACGTCATCACCGATACCGAGCACCTCGAGCGAGCGGTCGATCTCCGGGTGCCGCCCCGAGGTGGCGATGCCGTATGCGATCTTGCGCCCGCGCAGGTCCCGCAGCAGCTCCACCGCTCCCGGCAGCGGACGCCGATCCGGGAGGAACTCGCGGAACAGCTCCCCGTGGCGCCGCTGCAGATCCTCGGCTGCCGAGCCGTCGATGGCGTGCCCGAGCTCGCGCGCTGCCGCGCGCGCGAACAGGCCGCCGCTCATGCCGATGCGGCGGTGAATGCGCCAGCCGTCGATGGCAAGGCCCGCTTCTGCGAACGCTCGTTGCCAGGCGAAGACGTGCGCGTACACGGTGTCGACGAGAGTGCCATCGAGATCGAAGATCAGTCCGCGCATGAAAGTCTCCTGCGGTGACGGTTCGCGAGCCTGTGCGCCGGTACCGTCGGGCGCCTCATTCGAGCCGATCGCGCGCCAGCTCGAAAGCCGTGCGGCGAATAGGCGCGGTGCCCCCGCCACCTGTTGTTTGTTATTCCGCTTCTCTCCAGGGCGCGAGAGGATACGCGCTGCGGGCCAAGTTCCGCATCAGCGATCCTCTTGTGGACGGCACTGGCGAGCAGAAGGCTGTGAGCCTTGAGGGGCCGCGCGCCGCGCGAGAGCCGACCCGCGGCGCGGTCGAGGTCAATGCTCGGGCGGACCTGCTTCTTCGGTCTCGACCGCGGGGTCAGCGCCGGTTACCGACTGCACCTCGCGGCTGGCGGCATCGCCGGCGTTGGCGGCAGCCAGCTCGTCGAGATTCAGCTCGCTCAGCAGGCGCTCGCGTTGCTCCTGCCACTTGCGCCGCGTCGGGCCGAAGATGGCATTGTCGGGCGTCGCGTTGATCCACTCCTCGAGCTGCAACACCCGCCTGAGTTTCTCGCAATGGCTGATCGCGCTGTCGACCAGCAGGGAGGCGGCGTCGCCAGCGACCGCCACACCGGCCGGCAAGACTGGCAGTTCGTCGCCAGACGCCGCGCGTATGGCTCGATGGTTCATCAGATCCCTCCTTGAAGCCGCGTGCCGTCTCCTCCCTCCCGGCAGCGTGCCGCCTCAGCTTCTACACACACTGGGCGTGCCGGCCATACATAACCTGCCGGGCGGGTACCCGTGTGTGAGCCTTTTCACAAAATGGGCGGCGCTGCAGGCCTATCCGGCGTCAGGCTCGTTCCAACACACCTGAGTTGAGACCCGTGTAAGGTCGCGGAGTTCCGGGCTTTTCGACCTTCGTCGCCGGCTGGCGCGGGCTTGTAAGCGCATACACCGCCACGCCTGCGCTCCGCAGTGACTGCCCGCTGACATAATCATCCAGCGCGTTTACATAACGTCATGCCGTTGTGTAGGCTTGCAGAAAGAGAGAGCGGACACATGGTTCTCACGCGAGGCACCCCTGCAGCCCGGGCGCCGTTATTCGGAATTCTGGCTGCGGCGGCGTGCGTTGCGGGTTGCTCGCTCGTCTCGCTCAAGACTCCCGAGCGCCCGCTTTCGAATCGCGATCTGAACGCGCGCATCCTCACGCGCGAGTTCTCCTATCACTTCATAGCCACGGTCGGGCAGTGCGCGGATGAGATCAGCACGAGCGAGACCGATCCCGCGGTGCTCACTGGGACACTGCGCTGGAAGATCGCCGCCGCGACCGAGAGTCAGCGTGCCGCGAGCCGGATCGCTCCGATGATGTCGCTGCTCGATACCTGGGCGCTGGCGGCCCAGATGCGCGCGTTCCTGTCGCAGGGACAGGCGGGGGCCGAGCTCTTCGGCTCGCACCAGGAAGCGGCCGTGGCGGTCGCCGGCACGCTCGACCGGGAGGCGGAGGCGCTGGCGCGCCGACTGACCGCCTCCGCCGAATTCGGCGAGTATCAGCGCTTCGTCGACACCTACACGCGCGAGCATCCGCTCACGAGCCTCGAATTTGCGCGTCCCTCGGTGGTCGAGCTGTGGAGCGAGTCTCACGGCGGCGGCGCGAGACTCATCGACTCGATGGGCACGATTCCAGAGGCCATGACGGATTTCTCCGATCGGCTGAAGATGTCGAGCGATGCGCTCGCCGAGCAGACGCTGTGGAGAACGCAGCTGGCGCTGCGGGAGGCCGGGTACTCAGGCAGCGATATCGGCGCTGCGCTCCGGCAGCTCGATGAGCGGATCGCCAAGGCGTCGCAGGCCGCTGAGCAGGCGCCGCAGCTGGTGCATGATGCGATCGCCGATGTCCGCCGCAGCGTGCTCGACGTGCTCGAGCGCGTCGACTCCTCATCGGCCGCGATGATCGCCGCGCTGCGCACCGAGCGCGAGGCACTGGCGGCCAACGTGCGCGGCGAGCGCGAGGCGGTAGTCGCCGCCGCCGACAGCGAGCGCCGGGCGCTCGCGCACGATGCGGCATCGATCGCCGAACGGCTCGTGCGCTCCTCCGGGGACGAGGCGCGCCGTCTTGCGCGCGAGGTGCTGCTGCTCGGCATCGTCCTCGCCGTCGTGGTGCTCGGCCTGCCCTTTGCGGCCGGGTACGCGCTCGGACGCGCGCGCCGCGGCTGACGCCCAGCCGCCCGCGGGCCGGCTTAATGTAAAAAGTGTGAACTGGGTGAAGCGTGAGCTGCGTCACGAGCCGCGCGGCTTGAGCGGCAAGCGCCGGGCGCGAAGCGCACAGATGACATAACACTGGCGGCAAATCGCGACGCCGGCCGCGTTGACACCCACACCCCCCGCGCTCACCCTGTCGGCCGCTCACCCAAATTGCGGCCGAGCACGAGAGTCACAAACTTATGTCTATGACGACGCTGTTGGCGTTCACGCCATGGCCCGCGGTGTCCGCGGCCATCCTGCTGATCCTGCTGGTGACCGCGCTGTACCTGGCGCGGGGCACGGCTCACCAGGCAATCTACGCCAGCGCCAATGCTCTGGCGCGCGGCCTGCGCCTCGCCGCGCATTCCGTGGCGCATGGCGAGATGCGGCTCGCGGCGCGCAATCGCGAGGTGCTGCTCGCGGCCGGACGCGAGGCCAAGGAACGCATCGTCGAGCGCGAGTTCGCGCGCGTCGGCGACACGGTCCGCAAGGATCTCGCCGGCTATCCCGAGATGCACCGGCGGCTCTCCGAGGCGATCCTCCACATAGAGGAGCAGCAGCAGCAGGCCGTGGAAGTTCCGCCCGAAGTGCCCGGCTGGGCGCAGGCGGTGAAGGTGATCGCGAACATCGATGTGCGCAACGCCGGCGCCGAGATTCTCGCCGACATTCACAAGTCGATGGTCAAGGCGCACGGCGAGGCCATGGACGCCTACCGCAAGTCGAGCGCCGAGCGGCACTCGCTGCTGCGGCGCATGATGCCCGACTGGCGCCTGGTGCAGGAGACTCTGGGCCACGTGAGCAAGAGCGTCGAGAGCGTCATCGCGCGCGCGCTCACGATCGACCGGCACATGGAAGAGTACGAGGCGATCGTACGCGGCGAGGATCGCGCCGTGTCAGTGCTGTCCTCGTCCTCGATCGTGTACTTCTTCGTCTCCCTGCTGGTGCTCGCGGTCGCCACCGCCGGCGCGGCCATCAACTTCACGCTCATCGCGCGACCCATGGCCGAGATGGTCGGTGGCACGAGCTTCATCGGGCTGTTCCGCACCGCGGACATCGCGGCGCTGGTCATCATCATGGTCGAGATCTCCATGGGGCTGTTTCTCATGGAGTCACTGCGCATCACTCGCCTCTTCCCCGTGATCGGCGCGCTCTCCGACAAGATGCGGGTGCGGATGATCATGGTCACCTTCGCGATCCTGCTGCTGATGGCGAGCATCGAAGCCGGGCTCGCGTACATGCGCGAGCTCCTGCTGAAGGACGAGCTCGCGACCACTGCGCTGCTGCGCGGTGACGCCGCCACCGACACGGTGGTGACCGGGCACCTCTGGATCACCACCGCGGCGCAGATGGGCATGGGCTTCGTGCTCCCCTTCGCGCTGGTCTTCGTCGCTATCCCGCTCGAGACCTTCGTGCATTCGCTGCGCACGGTCGTGGGCCTGATCGCTATCGGGATCCTACGTGCTCTGTCGCTGCTCCTGCGCGTGCTCGGCAACACATTCCGGCACCTGGGCACGCTGGCACAGCGCCTCTATGACCTGCCGCTGTTCGTGCCGCTGTGGATCGAGATGCGCATGGCGGCCGCCGGGCACCAGGGCCTGCATGCCGCCAACGGACACCCGCCGGGCGAGCCTGAGACCTGGCAGGAAGCGCAGTCGTGAGCGCGCGGGCTCTGTTACTGGCCGCTGCCGCCGCCGCACTCGGCGCGTGCGCGCCCTCGGCGCCGCACAACACGGGCGTGTACCTGCTGGTCGATACCTCCGGTTCTTACAACAGGCAGCTACGCAAGGCGGACCAGATCGTCCTGTACGCGCTCTCGCGCCTGCAGCCCATGGACTCGATCGCCGTGGCGCGCATCGACACCGGCAGCTTCACCGAGAAGAACATCATCGCCAAGGCGACCTTCGACGACCGCCCCAGTACCACCAACAGGCAGAAGCGCGTCTTCGCGACTCGCGTGGAGAGCTTCGTCGACGAGTCGCGAGCCGCGCCCTACACCGACATCACCGGCGCACTGCTGCAAGCGATCGAGTTTCTGAACGAGAAGCACACCGGCCGCAAGGAAATCCTCATCTTCTCGGACATGAAAGAGGATCTGGCGAAGGGCTACGTGCGCAACATTCCGATGGACTTCCGGGGCTTCGAGGTGGTCGCCCTCAACGTGACCAAGCTGCGCTCCGACAATTTCGATCCCCGCGAGTATCTCTCGCGGCTTGAGGAATGGCGTGCGCGGGTCGAGAAGGGTGGTGGCCGCTGGCGCGTCATCAACGACCTCGATCACCTGGACGGGTTGCTCTGAGGTATCGCGCCGGCTAGCAGTCGTGACACCCCTCGACGGGTGCCACGCATTCGCCCTCCTCGAACTGCACGGTTGCGTGCTCGATGCCGAAGCGCAGGCGCAGCCGCTCGTTGATCCTCAGCAGCACCATTCGCCGGTCTGCGTCCTCGGTCAGCTCCGCGTGCAGGGTCACCATCGGCGTGTCCCCGGTGAGCGACCAGGCGTGCACGTGATGAACCCCGCGCACGCTCGGCATCGCCCTGAGCTCGCGTTCGACGGCGCCGACGTCGAAACCGGCCGGCGCGCCCTCGAGCAACACGTGGGCGGAATCGCGCGCGAGCTGCCAGCCGGATCGCAGAATCAGGGCCGACACCGCGAGCGACAGCAACGGATCGGCCGGCAGCCAGCCGAAGGCGAGAATGATCCCGGCTCCGATCATCGCCGCCATCGCGCCGAGCAGATCACTCAGCACGTGCGCGCGCGCGCCGCGCTCGTTGAGGGAGGCTCCGCCCGATAGCACGAGGAGCGCCGCGAGATTCGCGCAGCCGCCGAGGACCGCCACTCCCAGCATCACGCCGCCATTAACCGGGGGAAGCGCAACCAGCCGCCGCAGGGCCTCGGTAATCACCCCCACGGTGATCGCCAGCAGGAACAGGCCGTTGGTGTACGCGGCCAGCGGTTGGTAGCGCTGGTGTCCGTAGGTGCGGTCCGCCCGCGGCGGACGCTGACTCGCCCGGATGGCGATGACTGCGAGCACGAGTGACCCGCAGTCCGCCAGCATGTGCGCGGCTTCCGCGAGCAGCGCGATCGAGTTGGCCCAGAAACCTCCGATGGCCTCGACGGCGGTGAAGGTGCCGAGCACGCCGAGCGCCAGCCACAGGCGCCGCTCGCCCGCGTCCTTGGCGCGATGATGGTCGTGATCGTGTCGGTGCGCTTCACTCATCCCGCGGCGGTATTGTCCGCTCGCGGGGCGCTAGGGTAAACACCTTGGGACATGGGGCGCGTCACAGCTCCAGTAGCGCGCAGCGGCTCTCGACCCGCGGCAATCTAGCCGGCCTGGTAACGCGGATCGTGCGGTTCGCGCGCGAAGATCCGCCGCACGAGCGGCTCGAAGGTGGCGAGCCCCTCGCTCGGATAGTCGGGGTCGAAGGAGCACTGATCCCAGGCCGCGCAGAAGTGCACGCACGCCTTGTACCAGGGATGATCACGGAAGCGCTCGCGGGCGTTGCGATCGCCCCCGAAGTGGTGCACGTAATAATAGTTCTGGAACAGGCCGTGCTGCGCCACGATCCAGGTCACTTCCGGACGCACGTAAGGCCGCAGGATGGACGCGGCCAGCTCGGCATGGTTGTATGGCGCGAGCTCATCACCGATATCGTGAAGCAACGCCGCGACGACCATCTCCTCGTCGGCAGCGTCTTTCATCGCGCGCGTGGCAGCCTGAAGGCAATGCTGCAACCGGCTGACCGGATAGCCCTGCAGCGCCTGGTCGAGCCTGCGCAGCTGCTCGAGCACGCGATCGGCGAGGCCCGTGGCGTACTTGCGCTCGGACTCATCGAGCAGCAGGTAATCCTCCCGCGTGCCGTCCTGCATGCGCCGGAAGCTCACGATGCGGCTCATGCGCTGCGCCTCACGTCGGACGGCTCGCCGCTGCGGCGGCGGCGCAGCACGCGGTAGAGACTGCGCGGCCCGTCCATGTCGATGTAGCAGCCCTGCAGGTGACGCAGGCCCTCGGAGGGGTCGAATCCGGTGCGCCCGTGCAGCAGGCGGCAGTTGTCGAACATCACGAGGTCGCCGCACTTGAGCAGGAAGCGGATTTCGAAATCCGACGCGCGCAGCCGATGGTCGAACAGCCGGCGCGCGTGGTAGTAGGCGTCGAGCTGCTCGCGCTCGAGGAGCGGCACGAAATCCAGCCGCGGGCTGAAGTGGATGGCCTTGAGACCACTGCTGACGTCGAGCTCTATCTGCGGGGCGCTGGCGGTGAGCTCGGTATCGACGTCGATGAACTTGAACCGCACCGGGGTGCTCGTGAGAATCCTGAACGCCTGGGGGTGCTGCTCGCGCAAGGACCGCGCCACCGCAAATCCGTCCACCAGCGTCGAGAGACCCCCGCTCGTCTCGTTCACCAGGCAATGCAGCAGCTGGATCCCCGGCACCGGCGCGCGATATGGATTGTCGGTGTGCGGATCGAGCGCGAGCGAGGTGTACGCCAGGTCGTTGGCGTCGGGCGTCGAGCGCACGTTGAAGAGCGCGCCGAAATTCGTCTCGCGCGTGAAGCCGAACATCGCGCCCACCTTGAGCACCATGCCGGGCTCACTCGGCACACCTTCGAAGATCACGAAGCCGAGGGTGAGGAAGGGCTCGAGCCAGGCTGCCAGCTCGGCCTCTCCCGGCTCGGCCCGCCAGCGCACCCGCGGGAGCTCGGTGAGCGTGCCGTCCCACAGCCGCGGCGCCGGGCAATCGTGATCGGCCGGGGCGAGCGCGGCTTCCTTGAGGAGCTCCTCGGCGTTGAAGCTCGCCTCGTGCCCGTCGCTGAACCTGACTCGGTAGATACCCGCCGACGGCTGCGAGACCGCCACGAGCTTGAGCTCCGGATCGAAGTCGGACGGGTCCTGCAGCCGCTGCTGTGTCTTCAGGTCGATGCTGGCCGCGTCCTTGCAGCGCTCGCGCAGCCACAGCGGATGAATGGTGCAGCGGGTGCCGTCGGCGCGCTCCAGCAGGAGCTCCGCAGGCCCGCCGATCCTCAGGCTCAACGATCGCTTCGCGGGGGACACGGGAGCAGTCTAGCTTTGCATCTTGAGCTGTGTCCACGGCGGGCCGCAAAGGGTGTATTTTTCCCGGC
>JACXTT010004230.1_pt1 | contig 21406 bp, 30 predicted proteins | sample 9270951 | NCBI WGS metagenome assembly JACXTT01 (sample SAMN15532306, study PRJNA645909) | rock metagenome | isolation source: weathered quartz diorite | place: Puerto Rico | collected 2017-06-21
TCTGATCATGAAGTGACAATGACATGCCCTACCCAAGATTCTTGTAATTATTTGTTAAGTGATGGACAAAACCATATTTCATATTCCGCAAATACTCTGGTATATGGAAGCCTGACTCTTGTACCAAATAATCCTAGATTCCTAGACTGGACTTTTTATGGTTTCATTGACCAGTCAAAGAGTTATTCATTTTTAATCAACGAAAAATGGGGGAGCGGATCAATTCCGATAAAAATTTCCTAGAAAATCTATACTCCTATTTTTGCGTAAGATTCATCAAGTATGTGGCGCAAGGTCTTCTGCCAAGCATCAAAACCCTCTGGCTTTTTCGGGAAATTGTAGTAATGCTCTGTTAATGTCTTGTTTTGCTGTGCGGTAAATCTCAGACCGTCTGCCAATTTTTTGTTAAGTGCACCTCTTATCATCATACCTAGTTTTCCTACAGTTCCAAAGTCTGGGTGCTCTCCCTTGCTTATTGCTTCAACATCCAACTTGGACAAAAAGTGTTTCATTCCATAGTTTATCTGGTCATTTGTTAGTGTCTGAAGTAAACGCCTAAAAATTTCAAGTCCTGCAGTCTTGTATCCATAATCATTTATGAAATCAATGTTATACTGCCAAAGACCTGCTTCACTAACATCGTTTGCTTCAATTCCATTAACTATATTTTTACCCAAAATTGTTGCTGCAACTATGGCTGGACCAATTCCTCCTGCATCAAGTGGTTTTGGCATCCATGCAGAATCTCCTACAAGCACGTATCCGTTTGCAACAAGACAATCATTTTGTCTTCTAACAGAAACTTGCCAGTTTCCTGTTACATTATTGGAATCCATTACATCATCTGACAGCTTTGGATTCTTGATTGCTTTGTTGATCTTTACATAATCATTGATTAGTTTTGTAACATCATCATGTGCTCCTAATCGGTGATTTCTTTTTATGAGCTCTTTTTGCTGTACTCCAAGACCTATGTTGACCTTGTTCTCACCCTTTGGAAATACCCATCCATATCCTCCAGGAGCAATATCTTGATCAAGATGTATTATACAATAATCTGGATCAAAGTCCTTCTTGTCCTCTACACCTTGTTCAAATTTCATAATGTGTCTTCCAGTAGATTCTAGATCATCACGGTCTATCTTTCTCTCAATCTTTGAGTTTATTGAAAGACCATTTCTTAACATAGATGTAACTCCTGTAGCATCAACTACAACTTTTGCGGTCTTTTTGAATGGCTCATTTGTAACCAGATTTGTTCCTTCTACTCCTACAACTTGGCCATTTTCATACAACAAACCTCTTAGTGCAACAGAATACTGAATATTGACTCCTACGTTTTTTGCGTCGCGAAGCTGACGTTGAGGCAGCTGTTGTCTGTTTAACATGTATCCATCACCATCAAATGGTATGGAAGTTTCTCTGTCTGGGGAAAATGCCATGACTCCCTTTACTGGATGCTCGATCTCAGGGTTGCCCCATGCAATCTTTATTCTCTCTGTCATATAGTCTACAGTATTTTTTCCTACTGCATCTCCACAGACCCATCCATTGATTGTCTTCTTGCCTATTGTAGGCTCGGGGTTTCGGTCTATTACTAGAATTGATAACCTTTGTTTAGAGTAGTACGATGCTGACTGGGCAGCAATCATTCCTGCAAGTCCTCCTCCTGCTATTATGATATCGTAATCTGTTTTCACAGCGAAAAAACAGGATCTACTCTATTTAAAAGAACCGTATGAAAATGGATCAGAATGTATTTTGGGTCGGTTCGTCGCGGCTTCCTCACAGCAGATGCTCAGACTGGAGCGGCAAAAATATTACCTCATTCCCTTCTCTGTTAGGTCGATAAATGTTATTAAATCATTGCAGGCTTTGCAGATTTTATTCAAACCGTCAGTAATTCTATGTATTTTTTTGCAATCTGGTCTCTTTTGTATATGGGCATTTTTATCTTGATTTTAATTGCATTATTTTGTTGAAGGCTAATTTCTTTTCTAACTATTTCGTTCTTTCCAATTCTCAAAAAGAGTGAAGTATCTTCAAAATGCATATCCATGTTTTCTATCAGTTCATTCATCTGTACTTTTGATATCTTGGATGCTAGTTTTTTGACAAATTGTTCTGCACGTTTTTTCACAAGCGTTATTCTTGCAAGCAATATCGTATTTCCATAATGCCCTAGAGTTTTTTCTACAATAAACTCGTCTTCTTCTATCTGAAACAAATCAAAGATTGGTTCAAAGATCTTCTTGTTATCTTCTGTTGCATGTAAAATTACTTCTGCTGTTACTTCTAACTGGTTTGCCATGTTATGAAATCTGTTTGATTTTGGCTATACCTATCAAGCCTGTAGCAGGGCAATTTCGCCCTCTGCAGTTCTGATAAGCTTTGCTTTTTCAATTCCTACATGCCTTACATGAATTATCTTCTTGACAGCTGCCATGATGTCTGAATTTATCTTTCCAAATACTGTTGCTTGTATAAATTGGTCTATTGTCATTTCTGGAATGGTCTTTGACATTACTTCTTGAGCCACCAATCTAATTGCATGTTTTCTAGACGTATTCAATTTCTTGTGTGTCAATGCTACTATCTTTATTCTGAAAATATATCCGTCTTTTGTCTTTACATCTGCAATAAAACTAATTAACGAAGATCCGCGTCTTACAAGACTTCTTAGGAATTCCTTGGAGTATTCAAATCTCTTAAAAATTGTAGTTGCGGTCTCACCTTCTACTTTGTGGACTTGGAAATACAACTTGAATTGATGCTGAGAAGGATCTCCTTTTAGTATGTCATGTAATGTAACTTCTATTACTCTGCCTACTGCATTATCGTCGTCTGTGACTGGGATGTAGGCAATTGGCTTTTTATCAAATGAAGCAGGAAGTAATACTGTGACCCACTTCTTTTCTCTCCACTTGTCTTTTACTCTTGCAGTCTTTTGACGTGCCAACTATGATGGACTTCTGTGGCCAAAATATAAGTTGTACGACATTTTAGATTGTGCTAGAACCTACGTATTTTTGTAATACTTTTGGAATAAGAACATGTCCATCCTTTGTCTGAAAGTTTTCTATTATTGCAACCATAGTTCTTGTAGTTGCTACCAGAGTGCTATTTAGTGAATGTATGTACTGTGGTTGCTCATCTGTTCTGTCTCTGAATCTTATTTTGAGTCTTCTTGCTTGAAAATCAAGACAATTAGAACATGATACTATCTCTCTGTAATTTCTCTGTCCTGCCATCCATGCTTCAAGATCATATGTTTTGGCAGATATCTTGCCAAGATCTCCACTTGACAATAGCATTATTCTATATGGTATGCCAATTTTTTGATAAAATTCTTCTGTTATTGCAAGCATTCTCTCATGTTCTTGCCAAGATTCTTCAGGTCTTGTAAATACAAATTGCTCTACTTTTTCAAACTGGTGAACACGAAATATTCCTTTCTGGTCTCTTCCATGGGCTCCTGCCTCCTTTCTAAAACAAGTGCTGACTCCTGCATACCTGAGAGGCAATTTTTTGCCATCAATTATTTCGTCTGAATGCATTGATGCCACTGCATGCTCACTTGTACCTATAAGGTACAGGTCTTCTCCTTCTATCTTGTAAATGACATCCTCAAAGTCTTGTGCAATTATTGCGCCTTCCATTGCATGTCTGTTTATCAAAAATGGTGTCTGTATTGGTGTATAATTCTTCTCTGACAAAAAATCAAGCGCAAATTGCAATAGAGCTTGGTTTAGTCTGACAAGTTGATTTTTGAGATAATAAAATCTTGCACCGGAAACCTTTGCAGCCCTTTCAAGATCCACTAGGTCAAGGTTTTGTGTCAAATCAATGTGGTCTTTTATCTGGAAATCGAAAGAAGGTGTGGTTCCCCACTTTTTAATCTCCTTGTTTGCAGTCTCATCTTTTCCAATAGGAACTGATTCATGCATCATGTTTGGCAATGTCAGGGAAAGCTTTGTGAATTTTTCTTCAACCTTTATCTGATCTTCTTCTAACTTGCTAAGACTATCAGAAACTGACTGCATTTGATTAATTAGATCTGATGCATCTTCCTTTGCCTTCTTTTTTCTTGCAATATCTAGTGAAACATCATTTCTTTTTTTTCTAAATTCGTCAGTTTTTACGATTAGTTCTCTTCTTTCTTTATCCAGTGAAATTAGATCATCTAGAGGAAACTTGACAGCTCTTGCTTCCAACATATTTCTAATCTTATCTGGGTTATCTCGGAGAAGTTTTGGGTCAAGCATTAACTAGTCACTTTGAGTATAACTTGGGTTTGTTCAAGAACTTCATCAATAGTAGAAATCAATGTTCGTATATTTCCTTTGCCCTTAAACGTAAAAACTAGAGATGATTCTTTTTTTTCAATTTTAAATGAAAGGTTTTCTGGAAAATCTACATTATCAGGTTCCAAAGATTTTCTTATAGATTCAGCCTTTTTTTCTGAAATGTTATTCAGAAACACTTGAACTTTGCATTCTAGAGACATTTTTTTCCAGATGATCTAGGAATTCATCCAACTTGTCTTTTGTAATTCTTGCCCCTGCTGCAGCTGCATGTCCTCCTCCTACACCAGACACTTTTGCAGCACACTCTCGCATCAATAATCCCAAATTAACTTCAGACTTGCAACCTGTGGATTTACGAGATGAGAACTTTATTGTTCCTTCTTCGCCATTTGTTCTAAGTATGATTATTTTTCCAGTGTTTTTCTGTGAGCCCCCTAGAAGTGATGATACAGCACCTGTCATGTTCTCTGGTACTAGGCCTTCTCCATTTACCATCAAATACTGGCCGTTATCGGTAATTCTCCATCTTTCACTAGAAAGTGTATTCATGTAAGTTCTCAAGAAAGTTCTGTATTCCACCAGAATGTTCTCACCCTCTTGCAACATCTTGGTTCTGTCTCCCATAGATATCGCAATTCCGACTCCTGCCTTACGAATTCTTCCACAAGAATTCAGCATTGTTGAAAATTCTCTTGCATCTCTAAGAAAACTTCGTTTATCTTCTCCTGATAACGTATACGTGTATCCAACAAGCTCATCTAGTATGTCACTTGCATTTTTTGTTGAAATGTATTTTGATATGGTTTGAAGCAATGTTCTTTTTTCATCTTCGGTTAATTCTGCAGGAACGCGCCATCTGCTACCGTCCTTTAATTTTATTCCTGAGGAGTTTAAAAGCGATAGACATGCATCACGATTCCATGTGAGACCCTCAATGAAGGGCTGAGATGTAAATGCAAGTGCATCTGGTAACGGTCTTGTCTCTCTTCCGACCAATAAAATATCTAGATCAATCTCAACTTGGTTGTCTTTTTTGGCAGCAGATGCAATCTCTAGGTTTATTCCGGTAAAAGATTTCTTTTCTCCTTGATCCTGTCTATCTCCTAATGCTGCAACAACTGCAATCCATGCCAAATCTGTATTTTCTTTGTGCAATGCATTTGAAACAAGATAAGCCATGCCTCCTGCTGATACATCTTTTCCTCCGTCTATGTCATACTTCCAAGCATTGATGACTCTTTGATTGTCAAACTCTTCTTGAGGTATTTGATGATGATCAACTACTATCCAGTTATCGTCTAATGCACTGTCAATATCTTTTGCAAATCCTCCGCCAAGATCTGTGATTATGTGAAATTGTCTAGAATCACTTTTCATTTTCTCTATGATGTTTTTACTAAATTCATTAACTGTACGTACAGTACATTTTGCACCTGATCTGATCAAAGATTTTGTTACAATGCTACCAGAAGTTATTCCATCACAATCAAGATGAGTTATTACAGAAATATCTTTACCAGTTTTGATACAATCTGTAACTCTGTCATGAAAATAAGATAATGCCTGGTCTAACTTTGCCATTACTCGAGTTGAGCGATGACTGCCTTATATTTCCAAGTCTTGGGTATTCTACCAATCTTCTTGTAATATGAGGATAATCTGTGAACCTTTGCTTCTAAAAGCTCAAGCGATCTTACATTTCTCTTGTCTGATCGGTTCTCCTTCAAATGTTTCTGCAAACCAAGTGCCTTGTTTACCAAGTTGTTTAGGTCTTCTGGCATCTCTGTCTTTACTCCTTTTTGTTCAAGTATCTCTGTAACTGATTTTTTAACAATCTGTCTTGTATTTGGTATTGCATATTGATCGCGTAACTTAACACCAATTTTACTTGGTGCAAGACCATCCTTTGAATACTTGACAATGAGTTCTTCGATCTCGGCTGGACTCTGTTTTACCCATGTAGGTGTACTAGGAGTGATCGGTCTAGTCGAATGTGACTTGCCATGTCTGTGTGAATGAAGACGACCCACGAAGCGCTTGTTTTTTAAGGAAACATAAATGTTACTTGAGTTACTACGGGTCGTATTTACATAAAAGTTAAATATCTACTAAATCGAATCTGAGTTAGGTACTCATATGAAAACACCAATAATTATTGGAACGGTACTCCTGGCTCTATTTGTAGTCTCGACATTCGCTCCATTTGCAGCTGCACAATATGCAGGTGTAGGTGGTGGTAGTGGAGTTACACTGGAAGACCAGTTGAAACTCGCTCGAGCTAAAATACAGGCAGTACAAAATAATCCGCACGGAGGTTCAGGTACTCCATATCTTGATGCAAGCGGTGTAATCGGTGCATCTGTCATTGCTGGTGGAGTATTCGGTGGAATCTTCATTGCCTTTGTAGTAAGAGCAAAGCAAGCGGAAAAAGCAAAGAGAGCATAGTTCTTCTCTTTTTCTTATTTTATTAATCTCCTATCCTGATCCCTGATTTTCATCTTTTACAGAAATGTATATATCGTACCTAAATTGTTTGGAATTATGATGAGCACAATATTCACTATGCTCGTAGGTATGCTGTCAAACTTTGCAGGTCAGATAGGTCCAAACTATGACCCGCTATTTTATGATGTGATGGTCTACATCTTTGCAACCATCATGTTCACAGTATTCCTTCTCGGAGTAATTGCATTCTGGCTCAGAGTGCACGGTCTTGGTGGCGACACAAGAGAAAGATGGGTCGCAGAACTCAACAAGCACTTTGAAAGAGAAGGCATTGGTCTGATACCAGACAACGGCAAATACTGGTAAATACCAAAAATTCTTTTTCCTTATTTTTAATTCAGGTTCTCTAATGGATAATTTCCATAATGTTTAGCGACTTGAAAAATTATGTCTAATTCTGAGGCGGCGTAAAGGTTGGTGCTCCTGCATTCTTTGTAGCAAATTCTGCCTTGTAATGGGCTCCATCTTGTACTGGTGTGTGTATAAAGTCTGATGATTCTACCCCGTTTACATAGATCTTGGATTTAGTCTCATCCATATCGCGCAAAGGAAATCCTGACATCCAAAGGAACTGGCCTACTTCAAATGGATATTTTTTAGTCCATTCTCCACGAATGGTTCCATCATCTAAAAAGATCATTGATCTTTCACAGTCTTTGGGGACTGTATCTGTGCTGACTGGCCTAATCCATTTCTTACCATCTACTTCTACATCTAGTGTTGCAGATACGTGATATTGAATATCTAATCCATTAACACATTTGTGGTATAATGGATCTTGCTCTTTGATCTTTGATATTGCTGTGGTGCTTATCAAAACAACTGCAACTCCTACAGCTACTGAAATTGCAAGAAACTTGAGTACTTTTTTTCGTTTTGTGGGATCTCCCATCCCAGGCCAGAACATGAATGTGGTTCTTGATAGAGGTATATAGATTAAGATATTGTTTGATTAAATCAAAAGATGTAAAAGAAATTTAGAGTGAGGATTCGCCGCGTTTCTTGGTTCCTACGTCTATTGCATCATCAACATTGTAGATGAAGATCTTCCCCTCTCCCGCTTGACCCGTACTAGCATGAGAGGTTATTGTTTCTACTACCTTGTCAACCATGGAGTCTTTTACAACCACATAGATGAAAGCATTGACGTTGTGGGTAGCTTCCATACGCCCTCCTCTACCTGAAGAAACCATCTCTCTTGGCCTCTTACCTCTTCCCTTGACACTAAAATACGTAAATCCTCCAATGTCTAGTTCAGCTAGTGCATAGAAGACGGCATCCAATTTTTCTTCTGAAATTACTGCCTCAATTTTTTTCATGGTATGATTCATTGCACATATCAAATGGTTTTATTAAAATCATTGCTTAAAATATTCTGAAATAAAGAATAATATCATAAAAAATTTTTTTTAGGATAAAATACCTTTTATAGATGAAATCCCACTCTTCAAAAGAATGACAGAATCCAAAGCTAGCTACAAGAAAGCAAAAATTGTTGGAAAAGTTCAAGAAAAAATTAAGGAAGGAATTGACAACTATCGTGCAGCAACTGATGCACCACCACGAGTAGATGTTTACGATGTAATTGAGCAAGTCTTTGCAGCAATTAATCCACAAGTAGCTGACGAAGGAAAGATCACAGTAGATGAGGTAAGTGGATGTTTGCGAAACGCATACCTTGATCGAAAAGATCCATCTGAAAGCAATCACAAACAGATGGTGTCAAAGATAATGCAAAAGAGCGCATTTAGCATCATGGAAAAACCCATGGAAGGTCAACTTGATGCAGGTTCTAACGTAAAAATTATCGGTAGAGCTGACAGAGTTGAAGATGAAGTAGTGATGCTCTTTAGAAGTTCAGAAAAATTACCTGAAATGCCATATCCGGCAGATTTCATACATCTGAACTCCTATCTGTACATGTTTGACAAACCAGAAGGCGTGATTGTCTACTTTGATAGGGAAGGAAACGAAATGGAATTCAACGTTCCAAAGAGTGAAAAGCTCATGAACGAAACAAAACGTAGAGCTAAAATTCTCAATACATTGTTGGCAAACAACATTGCTCCTGCAATCGAACCGTCTGAGAGATGCATGGAATGTCCTCACAATGAGAAATGTTACTATGCAAATGAAGACAAACAGAAATGGGGATTCTGGGCTCGTGGCAAGTGGCGTGAACTCAAATCAAAACCCTTCCTATAATCACACACTTTTTTCATTTTAATTTTCTATCTTTTCTCTAGAATTGATTATTTATCTTAGAGATTCGGATTCATCTGGGTTAAGATACACCTTTGTCTTGTAGGGTTTTTCTGAGCCTTTGTGGAAATAGAAAACCTTGATGCCATGTTCAAATGGTTTCATGTCTATATTATCTGTAGATTGAATGGAACTATCTTCCTGCCTTAGGTATTGATACAACTCTTCTTTGTTCATCTTCATTATCTCTGCTATTTTTTTTCTGTTTCCCATGTACACAATTCCTTGTTTTATTGTAATCTTAACTTTTCTTATTGTCAACGGTTTTGTTCTAATCATTAAATACAATACTTGTTTTTTGGAATTGAGCATGACTGATTCCAAAATAGATTGGTTTGAAGATTTTTTAGGATTGGGGTATCATGTGTATGATGTTAGACCAACCATATACTTGATATTTGATGGAAGAAGAAAACTTGCTGACACCTGGAGTAAAATAATAAAATATTGGCCAGACGATGAAATCAAAATAAGATTCTTTGAGGGTAGTGATAATTATGAATTTGTGTTGTATTGTAAATCTAGAATACTACAAACAACAAATGTATTTTTGAAATCTCTGAAAATTTCAGATAATTATAAACAATTTATGGATGAATATAATGGCTCTACATCATTACAACTTGCAATATATTTCACAAAAGAAAAAAAATATGAACTTGAAATTTTCAAATTTAAAAAGAAAGTAACCGATGTAAAATTCTTCAAAAAAGAAGATTTGGATGATGATTTCATAGTCTCTCAGGCACGGAAAAAACTAGAAAATAATATCTAATGTCTTATTTTTTCATTTGTGATACTATCAAGCCTATCCATAGACTCCAGTCAAGATTCTTAAAAACTAGAGGCTGTCTGTATGGGTAATTTGTCACTGTTTTTGTTATACCAAATTCATATTTGTTCTCCTTTCCTTTTTCTTTGAATGTAATTCTGAGAAAATCTACTTTTCTTGATGCGACACTTTTAACATCAATTATGGAATCAAGAGGTATTACCCATGATTTTGGATTCTCAGTCAAATCTTCATCCAGATCTGATTCACTATAATCTGCCAATTTTCCTATTGATGCTTTATCGTTTGCAAAATATCTGTCCTTTTCTTTTGATGTGATCCATATGTAACGTGGAACAAAAATTATATTTTTGTTTGTTAATACCAAAATTCCTTCTTTGCTTTTGTGAAAGAAACCGCGTAACCCAAGAGCTATTCCCCAAATTTGAGGAAGCGATGCAATTATGTTTTCGTCATCCTTGAGATTTTTTCTCATTATATGTTCAGCAACTATTGTGAATAAATCAATCTATCTGATCTTGTAAATTACAAAAATATGGTAAAAAGGAATTTTTGTTCTAGGCGTGACCTTGGCCTTCATACTTGAAGCCATAGGTTCCCCATGTTTTTCCTTTCTTTGCCAAATTATATCTGTGAGCTCTTTCACCGAAGTAAATTGCTATTGTCATTGCAAGTGTTACTCCAGTCGCAATGAAAATTTCTATTCCTGCTTCAGTCATGCGTGTAACAATCCTCAAGTTGTATAATAATTTTATTTAGAATTTTTTCTAATTTTATGATACTAAATTTTTTCTTGAACGAACTATTCCATACATATATCATAAAAAAAATATTTTAGGATAAAATGCCTTTTATAGATGCGAAACATCTCTATCGAAAGATGCTGGAGACAATTTCTAAATCGCCAATACAGATAGTAACAAAACACAAGTGGCCGGTAGTTTTTGTGCTCGCAGGCTTAATAGTCGGGTTATCTGGATTCACGGCAATACAGGACGCACATGCTCAGTTTGGTCCGTTAGGAGCTCTTGCAGATCCTAACAAAACACACGAGATTCACTGTGCTCAGCCTATGACTCCACCAGGTAACGGAACATTTGGTGGAAGCAATGCACCATGTATAGACACAGGAGATACAACCTTCATGTACGCAGCAGCAGTCTTCGTCATGATAATGACTCCTGGTGGTGTCGGATTCTTGTATGGTGGTCTTACAAGAAGAAAGCACTCCTTAACAGTAATGTTACAGGCATTCATGGTATATGCAATTGTCAGTGTACAATGGGTAATCTTTGGATACTCCATAATGTTCGGTCCTTCCGCTGATCCTGTAGGATTTATCGGAAACCTTGATTGGATAGGCCTGAACAACGTAGCACACAATGCACCAGCCGATGTATATGCTCCAACAATTCCTCACCTAGCCTATGTGATGTTCCAGCTCATGTTCGCTGCCATCACTCCATCACTAGCCATTGCTGGTTATGCTGACAGAGTAAAGATGAGTGCATTTCTAATACACATTGTATTGTGGACTACATTCATTTACGATGTAGCAGGACATGCAAACTGGTCTCTTGGAAGTCAAGGTACTTCACTTGGTTGGTTAGCCAAGATGGGTGCAGAAGACTTTGCGGGAGGAACAGTCATTCACATCACCTCAGGATTTGCAGGTCTAGCAACTGCAATGTTCTTGGGACGAAGAATTGGATATGGAAAGGCTCCATTTGAACCGCACTCAATTCCGCTTATAATTTTGGATGCATCATTACTTTGGTTCGGATGGTTCGGTTTCAACCCTGGTAGTGCAGGCTTTGCAGGTTTTCTAGAAACACAAGCATTCCAGAATACCAACGTAGCGACTGCGGTTGCAGCAATATGGTGGATGTTCTTAAGTTGGGCACACACAGGAAAGACTAGCGCCATAGGTGCAGTCAACGGAGCTGTTGCTGGACTTGTAGCAATTACACCAGCCTCTGGTTTCATTGGAACATGGGCATCAATAATAGTAGGATTTGCATGCGCAACAGTATGCTTCTACTGTGTATTAATCAAGAATAGGGCAAGAATAGATGATGCACTAGATACTTGGGGTGTACACGGTATGGGTGGTGTAGTTGGCGCATTGCTAACAGGTGCATTCAGTGAAGTCAGAATCAATCCATACGCACACAACGGCCTCTTCTTTGGAAACCCAATGCAGTTTGTAATAAACAGCATGGGAGCAGGATTTGGTGCAGCTTGGTCATTTGGTCTAACTTACATCATTTGGAGAATTCAAGATGCAATTTGGCCAGGTGGTGTTAGAGTCACACCAAAAGAAGAAGAAATTGGATTGGACATATCACAAGTAGGCGAAAGAGCATACTCTGGATTTGCAGAGTAAAAACATTCCCATCTTTTTCATTTTTATCTTAATGTGTTATCATCTATAATTTTTCCAAAATTGAGAAACGGTAAATAATATGTGAATTTATCAAAATTTGTTCATGGCAGATAGATGGCTAGTTTTTATCATATTGCAATTTGTTAGTGCAGCTATAGGCTTTGCATTTTGGTATCTGATTGATCCCCACCATAGTACAATATTTTTGCTGATTGCTGGATTCTTCTTTACATTTGGAACATTTGGGGCAACACGATGGGGATTTGATAAATGGCGAGGAAAGAATAAACCAAGAAAACGTGAAAAGAAAAGATAAACTGAAATTTTGATTCAATTCTAATGCTATCTTTATATCAATCACAAATTGCACTATCTCTAGATCTTGTCATCACATAAACCAAAATTCAGCAAGAAGGCGCGTCTTGCAATATTTGCAGTTATCACAATAATTGGAATCTCATATGCATACTATAACACACAAATCAATTCTGGCTATCATCATGCAAAAACATGGGACTTTGATTCATATCAAAATGGGACAATTCCTCAAGGCTTTGCTGACCTGTCAACAGATCAAAAACCATATTGGATTGTAAAATCTGAGCCGACAGCACCATCTAAGCCAAATGTATTGGAAAAGATTCCAATTAATGATACTGCAGACTATCATTTACAACTGATTCCTGACTCTCCTACGGTTGACATTGAAAATGTTACAATGAGTTTCAAGATTGTATCAGGCGATCATGCCAAGTCTGCCGGTATGATTCTTCGATTCATTGATCCAAAACACTATTTTGTTCTAATGGCAGACTCTGAACAAAACAGGCTTTCTCTGTGTAAAAATACTCCTGATTTTCTCATATGTAATTATGATAAATCAATTACAATCACTCCTGGACGGTGGTACACAATGGAAGCACTAGTGTCATCTCAAGGAATAGCTGCATCTCTTGATGGGCAGATAATCATACGAGCAAATGACCATAACTACCAGTCTGGACAAGTTGGAATGTGGACCAAGAAAGATACCGGTGCTTATTTTGATGACTTTAAGATAGAATATTGATTCTTAGACTTAAATCTGAATGATCTGATTTTTCTTCATTATTGTGGCTCTTTTCCATTTTATTTTTCATGTCATTCCCAATGTGATTTGGTGTATTGGTTTGTTAGAACTTTGTGAATTCTCACTAGCAAATTCTGATACAAATCTTTTTATCTTTTTTTCATGATCTACTATGTATTATTCAAAAATTGTTTCATCTTGTCTAATAGTAATCATTAATCTGTGTACTTTTGAAACCGAAATACTTTTTACTTGAAAACAAAACTTGCAATAGACTCTTGATATGTCACAGAATAACAAAGATGAAAAATTCCTAAAAATTCAGATGATACTTGCAGTCATACCTACATTTGTAACTCAATTAATTGCATTTTATAGAGTAAAAAAACTGGTTTATGGAATAATTATCGAAGTCATAATTTTTTTCGTAGACTTGGTTATTCAAATGAGTATTTCATGGCCGTTTGGAATGATAATTGTACTTCCAATATCTATTCTAGTTCCTCTTTACTATGTACGAAAGTGGACTTTGGAATTTAACAAAGCCCGACATCTATTCTGATTTTTACAAAATAGTTTCTACTAGTTGAGACTTAGAAAATGAAAAGAGAGGGGGTGATTATTTTTTAAATCACTTGCCAAGGTCTTGTAGCGAATGTAACTGCATATCCCACACCAATTACTATCGATTGATAGATGATGTTTGTGTATGGAATTGGCTTTACAATTGGATCGCCTGTTACCACGACTGTTTGTCCTGGACCTAGACCTGGACCGATGCTTGCTATGTTAAGCTGCGTATGCATGTGATATACTGCTGGTTCAAGTGCCTTTATGGTCAACTTGTATGGAACCACTGCGTTTGCTGGTACCGTGATTACGTTACCAGGTGGATCTCTTGCTACAATTTCCCATCTGTTACCAGCGTTTGGTGAGTCACCATATACGGTGTACCAACCTCGCAAGTCTCTGTTTACAAGACTTACAAATTTGCCAGATACTGTCAAAGTTTCTCCAGTGTGAACAGATTGTTTTGACCAAGTCTCACCATCTATTCTTATGAAACGACTTTGTAGTTGTGCCTGGACACCATGTGCTTCAGCATGTTGGAACATTTGTGTTAATGATGGTCCAACTGCTCCTAGTGCTACTATCACACCTATGGCAGCCACAATAAACTTCTTATCGACCATATCGCTTAACTAAACCAACTGAGAAACTACAACGATATATGTTTTGCCCTGTTGATCCAGTTATTGAACAGAATCATGTTTTACATCCATGTTAATCATGACCTGTGTTAATTTTTCTGTGTTATTATTAATTATTTGTGATATTGTTTTAAGTAATATTGATGTATTTTCTAATTTAATCATATGAAAATTATAATTTTAATTATAGAAATTACAACTGATGTTTTAAATAACTGTGTTTGATTCAACACATCATGGCACAAATGCCAGCACTGATTCCAAAAGAAGTTGAAATCCAGAGACTGAAGAAGATCTGGCTTATCATCATCGCATTGGGATCGATCGCTGCATCAGTAGAGGTCGATAACTTCGTAGACGGATCTTTACACCAGACATCAATCAGAGATAGTGCCTTCACACCAGCACACTGGTGGTTATACAGTCACTTCGTTGCCCTTCCATTAGGATGGGGAATGGTAGCTGTCTATGACAGAAAGGTACCAATTCTGAGAGGTCCAAACAACTCAATGAACACCGGTCTCAAGATGACCATCCTTGGTTACTTGGCAACCATGTTCACAATAGGTGTCAATGAAATGTGGCACTTCTGGTATGTAGAGGAGATCTTCGCAGTTCCAAACCACTGGATGTTTAACATGGGTGTCGTCGTTGCTTTCATGGGCGCACTTGCCTATGTAGTAAGAGTATATGCACGACTTGTCGAACTTGGAGCAGAAACCCCAGGTGAGAACCCATATGTTGCAGAAATGTACAAGATGGCTCTAGAAGGCAAATTGTACAGTAGATCAATCCCATAAACGCGCACAAGCGCTCTTTTCTTATTTTTCTCCGATCAACTCAACGCAAGTTATACAATCTTTGGGAAAAGACTTAAAAGCATACATCTGTCAGTAAAACCAAATGACCTTACCAAAAGGATTCGGTACAGGTGGCGGCGCTTCCAGTTCCGATGTAAGTAAGATGATTGGCAAACGTGTCGAAGACATGGTTGGGCTAATCACAGGTGCATTTGTTGCACTCTGGGCAGGAACATGGGGAGGAGTTGCTGTTGCAGTGGTATACTATCCATGGGCATATCCACCGCCAAGCGCACACTTTGCGTTAACTGTACTTACAATCATAGAAGCTATCGGATACTTGTTCTGTGTCAAGGTAGTGACTGAGGGTACTTCTAAAGCGAAGACATACAACGGTCTAATAGCTGGTGTAATTGCAGCAATTGCAATCGCAACACTTGTGACTGATAGCTTCTTCTTCGGATAGGAAAATTCCTTTTCATCTTTTCTTTTTATTATTACATCTCAAGAGCTATCTCACGAGATCTAACTACATCTACTGCTGATCTCGTATATCATAAAATTTTATATACATCACTTTCTGCATACAAGTCAATGGTCTGGCTAAGACGATGTACTCACTACTTATTCATAGTAGTGGTAGCAGTCAACTCGACCTTGTTGACAATCAACGCAGGAGACTACATCTTCTATACTGACTGGATGTGGACATCTTATGTGATATTTACTCTATCACAATCATTGATGCTCGCAGTCGGTGCAGCATACTACCTTACGTTCACTGGTGTTCCAGGAACAGCAACCTACTATGCACTGATAATGACAGTGTATACTTGGATTGCAAAAGGTGCATGGTTCTCCTTAGGATATCCATACAGCTTCATCGTTGTGCCAATGTGGATTCCATCAGCAATATTGATGGATTTGGCATATTGGGCAACAAAGAGAAACAAACACTCTTTGATCCTAATCGGCGGTGTGCTTTGTGGCATGTCAATGTCGTTGTTCAACATGATCAATCTAATCACAATAGATGATCCTCTTGAGACTGCTTTCAAATATCCAAGAACCACATTGCCTCCATACATGACGCCAATAGAACCGCAAGTAGGAAAGTTCTATGATAGTCCTGTTGCATTGGGTGCAGGCGCTAGTGCAGTTTTGACAGTAACTATGACTGCATTGGGTACTAAACTCACAACATGGACATACAGATGGATGGCAGCTTGGTCTAAGTGGGATTAAATCCCCTTCTCCTTTTACTTTTATTATATTCTGTTCATAAGCTATCTTGAGTTTCATTTTTGATTAAAAAAAGTTACACAACGTGTGATCTTTTGTAACCCTATGTCACAAAATAACATTTTGAGATTAATCTTTGTTGAAACAAGAATACTTAATCTCAGTTGTACCAAAACCGTTTGTCAAGTGGGCTGGGGGAAAAAGACAACTCTTGCCTATTATTGCAAATCACATTCCGAGTAAATTTGAAAGATACTTTGAACCTTTTCTAGGAGGAGGAGCAGTATTTTTTTCTCTTGTTACAAAAGAAAGAAAAACAAAATGGCTTCTCTCTGACCTTAATTCTGATCTTGTATTATCCTATATAACAATCAGGGACAAAGTACGAGAACTTGTTTCTTCACTTGAGAATCATGCAGAGAACTATTCCAAAAATTCAAGTGTATATTATTACAAGATAAGAGAGGCAAATCCAAAAAATGATGTTGACAGGGTTTCAAGACTCATCTTTCTTAACAAAACATGCTTTAATGGGTTGTATCGTGTAAATAGTAAAGGAAAATTCAATGTCCCCATTGGGAGATATGTAAATCCAAACATTGTGAACAAGGAAAATCTCATAGAGGTAAGTACAATATTGCAATCAAAAGATATCTCTATAAAATGCCAAGATTTTGAAGATGCATTAAAAGTTGCAGGACCTGGAGATTTTGTTTATCTTGATCCACCTTATCAACCTGTTAGCACCACTGCAAGTTTTACAAACTATACAGACAGTGATTTTGATTTTGGCGATCAGAAGAGATTGTATGCTAAATTCAAATCTCTTGATAAAAAAGGCGTAAAGGTGTTATTGTCAAACTCTCATTCTGAGGATATAATTGAGTTATTCAAAGAGTTCTCAGATGGAATAATAGAAATTAATGCAAACAGGTTCATAAATTCTGTATCACAAAAAAGGACAGGGCATACTGAATTACTAATCAAGAACTATTGAATAAAACTTGTCTGTAATATACTGAGATAGAGTAAAATCAAAGATGTTTTTCAATATTGTTTATCTTGAGTAAGAGAGCACAAGCCATCCAACTAGCAAAAAATACTAGTATTGAACTAGTAGATGATAGTCGTTCACTACATGAAATCATAGAATCTTGCAAGAATTTGTGCAAATTGATTGGAATTTCAGAAGAGACTTCTTGGCTTGATCTTGAGACTAGTGGATATCTTGTACGATACAAAACAAGAGATGATCTATATCAGAATCTACCATACTATAGAAAAACTGCTTGGAAATTTTATGATCTCTATGGGAATCCGATAAATTTGTCTTCTGACATGATAGTACTATTTGGAAGATCTACAGTCTATCACACAGTAAAAGAACTGGAGAGCAAAGACCAGGTAATAGTTGATGGTACATTTCTGGATCAATTCAATAAATTCATGGCAGAACATGGTACAGATCATACTTCAAGAAGCTTGAAAATTTACGAAGCTAGAATATCTCATGTTGAAATTAAACAGGTCCTTGAGGGAATAAAGAAACGAGTCCAACAACTTCTTGACATGATAATATCTATACTGGAAACAGAATGAGATGGCAAATATTATTGGATTATGAGATGTGTACTAGATGAAAAGTTAATCTGTTAGTTTTGTGATATATTGTATTATTCAAGATATAAAACCAATCAGTCATAATCCAGTACTCTTGACTAGTGTGGCCTATTCAACTGTACGTCTTGCAATAAAAATGCAAGAAGGAAATCTAGGACATGAATAGTTTTGCTCCCATTGGAGGGTTGATGTTAGCTATACTTGGACTTGCAATTGCAGCTTATGGATTAGACATACATGGTTCATTTTCAAATCAAGCATTTTCCCTTGGTATAGTATCTATGGTTGCTGGGGGCCTTATTGTATGGTTAGGAAAAAGACAAAACCCACTAGTAATTCCAAGATATGAAATGGAATCAAAGATAACAAATTCTGAAACTGATTCTATAAAATACAGAAATATCTATGAGGGCTCACCTGTCTTACAAAGAACTGTAAATACATCTGGAATAATATTGGAGTGTAATCAAGCATATGTCAAAACTTTTGGGCATTCAAAACAAGATGTGATCAGCAAATCTCTATTTGAACACACTGCAGAGCAAAGCATGGAGGATATGAGAAGAACTTTTGAAACCTGGAAGAAATCAGGCAGGGTGGAAAATATTGAGATATGGTTCAAAAGAAAAGATGGCTCGGTTTTTCCTGGGCTAATTAGTGCTAATAATATCTACGATGAAAATGGAAAATTAATAGGCAGTAATACTGCAATAAGGGACGTATCTGAGATCTACAAAGCTCATCATGTCTTGGAAGAAAATGAACGACAAAAGATCCAACTTGATGAATTAAAAAAGATGGATGCAACAAAAGAAGAATTCTACATGACGGTTGCAAAAGAATGCCAAATTCCTATAGAGCCAATAAAGAAATATGTTAAAATTCTACGGGATATTTCTCTTGGTAATCTAAACTCAAAACAGTCTGAGGCAGTAAGTGAAATCTATGATAATGTGGTAAAACTTGAGCAGTTAATACGCGATATCATTGATGTACAAAAACTAAACAACAATACCATGGAATTTAAAAAAGAAAAATTCGATCTATCCAATTTCATGAATGAAATAGTAGAGTTATGTATGCCTATGATGAGTGATAAGAAAATAGAATTTGTAAATTCTACAACCGTGAAAAAGTTCATAACAAGTGATAAAACTCGATTACGTGAGGTTTTTTATAATCTGGTGCAAAATGCAGTAGATTTTGTGCCTATAAACAAGGGGAGAATTGAGATTAACGCAAAAGAAGAAGGAGACTCCATATTATTTTATGTAAAAGACAATGGTACTGGAATACTTGAAAAAAGAAAAGACTTTGTTTTCAAAAAATTCTACCAGGTAGATATATCATTTAAGAGAAAATATGGTGGAAGTGGATTTGGGCTGGTGATATGCAAAGGTATAGTTGAAAATTTGGGCGGAAAAATTTGGTTTGAAAGTAAGGAAGGCGAAGGAACTGTATTTTATTTCTCAATTTCACAATGAATCTAGAAAACATCTAAAGCTTCGAACGGGATTCGATCCCGCGACCTTTACCTTACCAAGGTAACGCTCTACCAGGCTGAGCTATCGAAGCATGACAAGCTCGCTCTTATGAATCCTTATTAATCTTACTTGGTTTCAGAAAATTTTTTCATAAAACGTTTAATTTCTCCAACATATCGCTAATAAAACGCAGGAGTCGCCGAGCCTGGCCAAAGAAGGTTTAATGGCCTTTGGACGCGCGGGACTTAAGATCATACTAATGGGTGATCCCGTCTCTTAGGGGTTCGTGGGTTCAAATCCCACCTCCTGCACCTTATCTTTGATGTTTAATTCCTCTGGCGTTTAGAACTTCGTAAATTTCTGGAATAGAAAATACAAATCCAACGTGAACACAATTTTTCTCTTCACACAATAAACAATACAATTCATTGTTTTGAACTGCAACCTCTGCTATTCTATTTTTGATATTGTCTTTTATGACTACTCTGTTATCATCAACAGATATTTTTTCAAGTTTTGGTGCATATCTTGCAAAGGTATCATCCTTTTGCATCAAATCTTCCATCATGTAAGTTATGTATCCTGCAAAACTATTGACACCCTTCATTGCAAGCTCGTGCTTGCTCTTCTTGTAGACATCGTGGAATCTGTTGTATACTTCTTCGGAAATCGTTATTGATTTGAAACCTGCTTTTGGCATATTACTTACCTATACCGTACTTTAAAGTACAAATATTTAACACTTTTGGCTATAAACATTCTAACCAATGGTTAGCTATCTGAGAAGAATGGTGAGTTTTGTTAGGTCACTTGGTGTTATAATATTGAATGAGACAACGAATTAGTTTTATCAATATTCAAAGTTAAAATAAAACTTTGACGTATTATATGCCCATGATGGATATAGCTGATCCAGTGGGAGAAATGTCTGCATGGATTACTGTGATTGCAGTAGTTGTCTTTGCTACTGGATTTGGCCTTTTCAGCATGCACCGACACAAATAAACGCCTATTTGACAATTTTTTGTCAGATAAACCAGATGTCACTATGTCATTTTTCTATGATGTTTTAATGTTGAAAAATGAAATCAAGTGATACCATTAATTGTCAGAAAATTCATCCGTTTTTCTTTTCTCTTTTAAGTATTTAGTATGATTTCTGCGTTTTTTTTATTTACTTTTTTAGTGATTGTATTGATAGTGCGCTAGTAGTATACCACATACCACGCTCACATAACTTGGACCAACCAGACCATACCAAAGTACCGGTCAACGAGGACCTCATTTGGGGTCCTCGTTGATTTTATTAATGCTATATACTAGAAAAACGCACGAGGTTTGTGGCTAGAGAATATAATGTGGAAAAGATACGCGAGAAACTAATTGACGTACTAGGTCAGTCTAAAACAGGATTGACTGGAATAGAAATTTCTGATGAACTTGGAATAAACCGTGTAACCATGTCTAAATATCTCAAGATTTTTGCAGGAGAAGGCTTGATCAAACAAAAAAACATGGGAAGTGTTAATCTATGGTTTATAGAAGATGGTGTTGATAAGCTCAGTTTTCCTGCAGACTTTTTTCAAGTTAAAAACAAATATCTAGAATATGTCCTATCTGGATCTGCGCGAGAAGCACATACACTAATACGCACCTCGCTTCATTCTGGGGCAACTCCTACCAAAATTGTAAGTGAAGTAATAATCCCAACAATAGATGCAATTGAG
>JACXTT010004231.1_pt1 | contig 21405 bp, 20 predicted proteins | sample 9270951 | NCBI WGS metagenome assembly JACXTT01 (sample SAMN15532306, study PRJNA645909) | rock metagenome | isolation source: weathered quartz diorite | place: Puerto Rico | collected 2017-06-21
ACCAATGTCTGCCTCGACCTGCTGGTGTTCCACGATCCCCGCTGGGCGCCCCTGCTGGCCGCGCTCGAGTCCGGCGCCGTCCAAGCGGTGACGCGCGCCGATTGCCGCGATGAATACAATATCGTGCTGCACTATTCCCACTTGCCCCTCGATGCGGCCAGCCGCCCGCTGGCCGCCGCCCGTTTCGATGAGCTCGTCACCGTGGTCGCGCCCGACGCCGTCCACGTCCGCCTGCCCATCTGCACCGATCGTGACGACCAGAAATTCCTGGAAATCGCCCGCGATGCCGGCGCGACCGTCCTGATCACGAAAGACAAGGCCTTGTTGAAACTGGCCCGAAAAACCGTGCAGCTGGGCCTGTTTCGCATCATGCTGCCGGAAGCCTGGCTGAAAATGTTTGCTGAGCAGCGCGCCGCTGCCGCGCTGGCGCTAGAATAAGGTTTCGACAATCAATCCGCAGTGACATGACCCCGAGCCTCACCAGCCGCCTGCCCCAGGTCGGCACCACCGTCTTCACCACCATGTCGACCCTGGCCGCCGAACATGGCGCCGTGAACCTGGGCCAGGGTTTTCCGGATTTTCATTGCGATCCCGCTCTGCCCGCCCTGGTGAGCGCGGCAATGGCGGCCGGCCACAACCAGTATCCGATGATGACCGGCGTGCCGGCCCTGCGCGATGCGGTGGCGGCCAAGGTGGCTTCGCTGTACGAACACCAGTACGACCCGGCCAGCGAAATCACCATCACCAGCGGCGCTTCGCAAGCCCTGATGACGGCGATCCTGTGCTGCGTGCATCCGGGCGATGAAGTGATCGTCATCGAACCCGCATACGATTTATACCTGCCGGCCATTGCGCTGGCGGGCGGCGTGGCGGTGCCGGTGTCGATGCAGTTGACGCAGGCCGGCTACAGCGTGGCCTGGGCCAGGGTGGCCGCCGCCGTCACGCCGAACACGCGCCTCATCATCGTCAACTCGCCCCACAATCCCACCGGGTCCATTTTGCGGCGCGCCGACCTCGACGCGCTGGCCGCCATCGTGCGGGGCAGCCAGATCCTGCTGCTGTCCGATGAGGTCTATGAGCACATGGTGTTTGACGGCGCCCCGCATGCTTCCGTGTGCCGCCACCCGGAGCTGGTGGAGCGCGCCTTCGTCGTCTCCAGCTTCGGCAAGACCTACCACGTCACGGGCTGGAAAGTGGGCTATGTGGCGGCGCCCGCCAGCCTGATGGCGGAGTTCCGCAAGGTCCACCAGTACAACGTCTTCACGGTGACCTCGCCCATGCAGCATGCGCTGGCCGCCTACATGGCCGATCCCGCGCCGTATCTCGAACTGCCGGCGTTTTACCAGGCCAAGCGCGACCTGTTCCGCGCCGGTCTGGCCGCCAGCCGCTTCACCATGCTGCCTGCCGACGGCAGCTACTTTCAGTGCGTGCGCTACGACGCCATTTCCGACCTGCCGGAGAGCGATTTTGCCCGCTGGCTGACCATCCACGCCGGCGTGGCGGCCATTCCCGTCTCGGCCTTCCACCACGACGGCCGGGAAGCGGGCATCGTGCGCTTTTGCTTTGCCAAGCAGGATGCGACGCTTCGCATGGCGCTCGAACGGCTGGCCGCCCTGTAATGGCCACGCCCGTTCTCCACGCCCTCAACCAAGCTGCCGTCGAACTGGATCGCCTGCTGACGGACTTGAACGTCTACAGCCGCGCCGACAGCTCGCTGCGCGCGATTGCCGCCAAGGTCGCAAACTGCGCGCAGCAGGCGCCGGACATCGCGCTGGCCTGCGTGCTGCTGGCCCAGGTGGGTGGGCGCTACGCCATCCGCCACTGCGTCGACACCGCCATTCTCGCTTCGCTGGCCGGGCGCGCCATCGGCTGCGGCGACGAGGAAGCGATCACCATCACGGCGGCGGCGCTGACCATGAACGTGGGTATGTTGCGCGAGATCGACGGCCTGAACGCCCGCGCCACCCTGCTCGACGATGCCGAGCGGGCCCGCATCCGCCGCCATCCCGTCGAAGGCGCCGAGCTGCTGCGCTGCGCCGGCGTCGACGACAAGGAGTGGATCGATTGCGTACTGCAGCACCACGAAACGGCCGACGGCAGCGGTTATCCCCACGGCCTCGCCGCGCCCCACATCGCCGCCAGCGCCCTGATCGTCGGCATGGCCGACCGCTACTGCGCCGCCATCGGCGCCCGCAACTACCGCCGCTCCCTGCTGGCGCCGGACGCCCTGCGCCGCCTGGCCGCGGAGAATGCCGACCATCCAGGCCTGGTCGCTGCGTTCACAACACTGCTGGGCGACTATCCACCGGGGACCCTGGTGCGCCTGGACGATGGCGCCGTCGGCGTGGTAAGGGACCGCAGCTCGGTGCACCTGCTGCGCGACGGCGCCGGCCAGCATGTCAGCCAGGTGCGCGAGCACGCCGCCATCACGGCCGCCCTGCACGAAGACGATGCCCGCCTGCGCTTTTCCATGCCCACTGTCTGGGGCGAACAGGCCGCGCTTTAGGGACGCTTTGCGATGTTCAGCGCCGCCAGCTGCCGCTCGACGTAGGCATCGAGTTCCGCACTGAGACCGCCGCTGGCGCGCGCCCGCGTGAACGCTTCCGCCGCTTCCGCCACCCGGCCTTCGGCGCGCAGCGACAGGCCCAGGCCCATCAGCCACACCCCGCTGTCCGGCGCGTTGTCCGCCACGGCCTGTAGCGCAGCCCGGTACTGCTGCACCGCTTCCGGATGGCGCGCACGCCGCTGCAAGGCGCCAGCCAGGAAGGCGTGGTAGCGCGCGCCGGCCAGCGCATCCTCCGTGCCCGCGCGCCCGGGCCCTGCGTCCACAAAGGGCAGGCTATTCAAAAGCACGCCGATGCCGTCGCCGCCCCGTTCGATCTGCATGCGGGCCAGCAGCATGGCCATCGCGCCCTGGCGGGGATCGGCCGCCAGCGCGAGCTGCAGCTGCGCCATCGCCTCGTCGCTGCGGCCCTGTTCCAATAACAGGCCCACCAGGGTTTCACGTGCGGCAACGTGGCGCGGGTCCGTGCGCAGCACCTGTTCAAGGGCACCGGCCGCGTCCTCGCGGCGGCCTTCCCCGATCAAAGAGAGGGCGCGGCGGTAGGGACTGTCGATGCGGTTTGGTGCCGGCGCGGGCACGGATGCCGGGGCCGTGGCCGGGATCGCGCGAACAGGCACTGGCGCGGACTGCAGCACGGGCGCAGGCGCTGGCACGGCAGGTGCCGGCGCGAGTGGCACGGGTGGAGCAGCTGGCGCCGCTGGCGCAACCCGCGCTGCGGGCGGCGCTGCGGGCGGCAGGATGATGGTCTTGACCGGTGGCGCGGCAGCCGGTGCCACCGCAAGCACCGCAGGCGCCGGCGCTTTCACGGGGGCAGGCTGATGCCAGATGAAAGCTGCCAGGATCGCGGCGAAAACGGCGATTGCCACCAGCAGCAGGGAGCGGTGCGGCAAGCGCGCCGCGGCGGGCGCCACGGCGGCAAGTCCCCCTTCCACGCCGTCCCGCACAGTCGCCGGCTTGCCCGCACGCGCGTCGAGGTCCTGCAGCATCTGGTTGATGACGCTCATCGCACCACCGGATGGTGCGCGGGAGCGCGCCCCAGCAGCGCTGCCAGCCAGGCCCCTGCAAGCGCCAACGGATGGGCCGGACGCACGCCCAGGGTGTCGCGCGCGGCGCGCACCACGTCGGCCCGTTCGACCCCGGTGTGGCCCTGGCCGTAAGCGAGCATCAGGGCCTTGTGGGCAACGATGTTGACCAGGCGGGGCACGCCGCCGCTGGCGCGGTGCAGGGCCGTCACGGCGGCGGGCGAAAACAGGTTGACAGGCGCGCTGTCCGGCCCCAATGCCGCCACCTGCAGGCGCTGCGCCAGGTAGGGCGCCAGGTCGGCCCGCGCCAAGGGCGACAGACGGTAATGAAAACTGATGCGCTGGGCCAGCTGGCGCAGGTCGGGCGCGGCCAGGCGCTCATCGAGCTCCGGCTGGCCGAACAGCACGATCTGCAGCAGCTTGCGCTTTTCCGTCTCCAGGTTCGACAGCAGGCGCACCGCTTCCAGGCTGTCGCGCGGGATCGCCTGCGCTTCGTCCAGGCACAGCACCACCCGCTGCCCTTCGGCCGCCAGCGCCACCAGCCGCACCGTGATCGCTTTCAGCAGGCGGTGCTGATCGATGCGCTGGCCGGGCGCCAGGCCCAGTTCATCGGCCAGCGCCAGCAGCATGGTGCGCGGCTCCAGGCAGGGATTGGGCAGGAAGGCGGTGACGTAGCCTTCGCCCATGCTGGCCATGAATTTGCGGCACAGGAGGGTTTTGCCGGTGCCGACTTCGCCCGTGATCTTGATGAAGCCTTCGCCGCTGCGGGCCGCCACCAGCAGGGTGTTGAGAGCCGCCTGCGCGGGTGGGCTGGCGACGAAATAACTCGTATCGGGCGTCAGCCCGAACGGCGGCTCGTGCAGGCGGAAATGGGCGGTGTACATGGCCGGCCTCGTTGTTTAGCGCAGCGCGGGATCGAGAGCGCGCATGCGTTTGCCGGATTCGAACAGGTCTTCATTCCAGCTGTTGGCCCCTTCGATGATGGTGGGCTTGATCAGTACCACCAGCTCGCGCTTCTGGTTGACGTTGTTGCGGCTGCCGAACAGGGCGCCCAGCACGGGCACGCTGGACACGCCTGGAATGCCGGCGCGGTCGGCCGTCGAGGACTGGCGCATCAAGCCGCCGATGGCAACCACGCGGCCGTCCTGACCGCGCACCATGCTGTCGATTTCCGACGTGGCCGAAGCGGCCAGCGGCAGTGTCAGATTGCCCGCGCTGCCGAGATTGATGGCCTTGGTGACGGTGGACACCTGGCTGACCGAGGGATGCACGTGCAGCAGGATGTTGCCCTTGCCGTCGATCTGGGGCGTCACGTCCAGCACCACGCCGGAAAAGAAGGGCTGCAGGGTCACGCTGGGAGTGATGGTGTTACCGACCGTGTTGGTGGCGGTGGTGGTGGTCACGCCCGTCACGTAGAACTCGTCGGTGCCGATTTTCAACACGGCCTTCTGGTTGTTCATGGCCGCCACGCGGGGGCTGGAGAGCACATGCACCGTGCCCTGCGACTCGAGGAAGGAAATCAGGGCCGCGAAATTATTGGTCTGGAAGGCCAGGCCAAACAGGGCGTTGGCTGCGCCGGCCGCGTTATTGAGCGAAAAACCGCTGGCCGCCGACAGGCCGCTGCCGTCGCTGATCACCGGCGGTATGCCACCGGCCAGCGGCAGCGGGGTCAGGCTGGCGCCGGGGCCGACCAGGCCTACCGAAGCGCGTCCGTTGCCCCCTTTGAAGGACGAAAAGGAGGCCCAGTTGATGCCGCTCTGGTAGCCGTCGTTCAGCTCCACTTCGAGGATCTTCGCTTCCAGGATCACCTGGCGGTCCACCGACAGCTGGGTCGCACGCAGGTACTGGTCCACCTGGCGCAGCTGCTCCGGCATGGCGCGGATCACCAGCACACCCGACTGGGGGCTGATGACGACGCTGCGCCCATCCTTCTCGCCCACGCCCACGATGGCCTCCAGCGCCAGTTTCAACTCGGCCCAGAAATCGTTCGATTCGAGGGTCGCCACCCGGCTCGATTCGGTCTGCACCACGCCCGAGTTGCCGCCGTTGGGGTTATTCGGCGAATTGTTATTACCATTATTGTTGTTCTGGTTGGACTGGTTGTTCGCGTTTTGACCGTTACCGTTGTTATTGTTATTGCCGACGTTGGCCACCGAGGTCGAGGTCACCGTCAGGTTCGACAGGCCCTTGCGGGTGCCGGTCAGGTAATTCACCTGGAACATCCGGGTCTGCATGGTCAGCGGCTTGATGGAGATGCGGGTGCCGTCGATGCGGTAGTCGTAGCCATACAGCTCGCGCACCGCGTCCAGGGTTTCGATCAGGGTGACGTCCTTCAGATTGGCGCTGATGGTGCCCGTCACGTCAGGATGCACCAGCATGTTGTAGCGGGTGCCGGCCACGATCGATTGAAAAAACTGGGGCGCGGGGACGTTGTTGAAGGCGACGTCGAAGCGCTCTTCCAGCGCGCGGCGCGCTTTCGGCAGGCCGGCCGCCAGGGTATCGACGGGCGGCAGCAGCGCATCGGCGACGGGATCGCGCAGGGGAACCGGCACCGGCACCGGAACAGGCGCTGTGGGCTTAGCATCGCGCACGGCGGCCGCGGCCAACTGGCTGTTGATGGTGTCGTAGGTATCGCGCCGGGGCGCCGTGCCCGCGCAGGCCGCCAGCAGGGCCGAAGTGGCGATCACGCTGGCCGTGAGAACGAATTTTTGCATACTGGTCTTCATTGGATGGATGGGGTGGATGCGCGCTCCGCGGGCTGTGGACGCGCCGCCGGATACAGACGCAGGATGCGGCGGGCGCCGCCAGGACCGGCCAGTTCCACTTCGCTGGCGGCCACGCGTACCAGTTTCGCGCCCTTGAAAGTGCCGCCCAGGACCACGGTCTGGCCGTCGATGACGGCGATTCTGCGGCTGCCCGGCGCGCGGCCGATCAGCACCGATTGCAGCCGGGCCGCTTCGAGTGGATGGGCCGGCGCGGTCTGCCCGGAGGCCGGTGCGATCAGCTGGGCGGGCGGACGGGTGGGATCGGGCAGGTTCTGCGCCTGCGCGCCAGCCGCAAACAGCAGCAGCAGCGAAGCCCGTTTCATAAACTCATCCATGCCGGATCCAGGCTCAGGGTGTAGAGGGTCAGGCGCAGGCGCGCGGCGGGATAGGCGTGCGCGTCGAGCCGGGCGCCGCCCCAGAACAACTGGGTGGGCATGGCTTCCAGCGCTTCCATGTAGGCGACCATGTCCAGGTAGCTGCCGCTGACGGTGAGCTGCACGCCGTGACGGTAGAACAGGGGCGGCGGCGCCTTGGGATCGGCGGCCTTGGGCGCCTCGTCGGCGAGGGTCGTCAGGCTTTCAAGGCGCAGCCGGCCATTCACTTTCAGCAGCGATTCCAGCAGGGGCGCCATCTGCTGCGGGGTGACCAGGCTGGCGTGCATGCCGCGCAGGCTGGCTGCCATGCGGGCCGATTCCGCCTTGACGGCGGCGACGCGTTCGGCCAGGGCCGCATCGGGATCGACAGCGTGGGCGATCACCTTCTGGGTGATCTCGGCGTCGATGCCCGCGATCAGGTTTTGTTGCTGGCCGATCTGGGCGCGCAGCGCGGCCTGGCGCGCGAACATGGGATTGAAGAACAGATAACTGCCCAGGAAAACGATCAGGGCGGCCGCACCCAGGAACAGCATGCCCCGCTCGCGCAGGCTGAGGGCGTCGATGCGCTGCATCAGCACGGTCAGACGTTGCTTCATGGCGCGCCCTCCCCGGCCGTTTTCACCGGTCCGCCGGCCACCGCGAATTCGACGAAGGGCGCAGGCGTCTCTTTCGCGCCGTCTTTGCTCGCGGGTTTGGGCGGACCGATCCGCAAGGTGGAAAAACGTTGGCCCGCCAGCACGTTCTCTTTGCCGAGGCGGCCCAGGTAGGCCGGCACCAGGGCCGCATCGAGCGCCCTGCCTTCCAGGTCTACGCGCAGGCCATGGGGCAATGCGCCGCTGTCGATGCTCACGCCGGTCAGCCACAGGCCGGCGATGCTTTGCCTTGCCAGCGCCTTGAACGCCTTGGCGTAACCGGTCTTGTTGCCCAGCTCATCCCGGTCGAGGGCGCTGGCGGCATTGCGCAGCAGCTGGGCCCGCGCTTCCAGCTGGGCCAGTTCAGCTTCCAGGGCGGGGTTGCGATGGCGGGGCGCGAAATCCACGTTGATCTTGTCCAGGCGCGCCTGCTTTTGCGCCAGCCGGACTGCACCGGCGCTGGCGGCCGCGGCCAGGTTGACGCTGTTGTGCTGGCCGTACAGGCCCAGCGCCACGCAGCCCAGCACCAGTACGCCCAGTGCCTGCGCCATCGCCTTCGCGCTGAAGACTTTTTTCTGCGCCAGGAAGCGGGGATTGTAGAGATTGATCTGCTGGCTCACAGCACCACCTCTTCATGGCGCAGGGCCGCACCGAGCGTGAGGAAAAAGCGCTGCTGGGCCGCCGTGTCCTGCAACTGGGGCGCGTCCGACAGGTCGAACACGTCGGCCAGGTCGAGCGGATTGACGGGGGTGTACAGATTACGGCCCAGGTATTCGTCCAGCCCGGCCGCGGTGGACGGCGCCAGCACCAGGCGCGAAAGCGTGATGGCCTGGAACTGGCGCTCGCAATGGTCGAGCGAACGCTGCAGCAGCAGGGTCAGCTTGTCGAAGGCGCCCAGGCGGCGCTCCTCGTCCTCTTCCAGCAAATCGGCCAGCGGCACTTCCAGCCGGCGCGCAAGAAAGAGCTCGCCGTCGCAGCTGACCGTCAGCAAGCCGCCCTCGGCGCCCAGCGACAGCAGGGCCAGGCCACGCCCGGGCGCTTCCAGCAGCGCGGCGATATTGCGCTGGGCCATTTCGGGGACGTCGATCACGGACAGGGGAATCCTGGCGGCCGTGAACAGCTTTTGACGCGCCTCGATCAGGCTGTTGCGGGCGGCGACGGCAAACAGATTGTTGCCCCGCTGGCCGGCCAGCTTGTCGGCCGGCACGGCCAGCACGTCGATGGTGGCGTCGTCGACGTGGTAGTCGAGCATGTCCTTGAGCATCCAGCGCACCGCCGTTTTCAATTCCTCGGCGGGCACGGCAGGCGCATCGAGCGCGAGCATCTGGTATTCGCCCGCAGCCAGCAGATTGCTGCATTTGAACTGGGGTGCGCGCAGTTCGCGGCCCATGCGCTCGAAGGCTTCGGCGCCGCCGTTGACGGCGAATTGGGCCGCCAGCTTGACGCGCGGCAGACCGCTCCCCGGGCGCTCGACGACGGCCGCCTGCCAGCCCTCGGCGGACTGGCCCAGCGACAGCCAGTGTTCGGCCTGCGACGGTTTTCTCAAAAAGCGCATGCGCATGTCAAAATAGTGTAAGCCATCGATCCACAGTCCCCCGTACCTGATTGATTATATTCAAGGTTTGTCCCCTTGCGGTGGCATCCTATCCACGCTGCATCTTTAATTGCTCGCCAATCTTGCTGCATTTTGCCTAGTACATTTCACGTACATAAATCACCGGGCTCTTGTAGACCCCGAACACGGCCCTGCCCACCATGGTCGGCAGCCAGGCCGGATTGTTCATCTTGAATTCCGCACTGCCCGTGTTGCCCGCGCCCGGCGGCTTGAGCCAGAACGTGCCGACGCCGTTGGCGAGCGTGATCGCCGCCGTGCCGGACGGCGCCAGGACCGCCGTCTTGCAGGGGCTGCCCAGATTCTTCAGGCAGTTGGCAAAGCTGATCCCGGACGGCGTGACACTGCTGGCGCTGTCCATCGCCGCCGTCTCCCAGCGCCCCGCCGCCGTGTAATACTGGGCTTCCAGCCGGATCGGCATCTTGAGCAGTTCCGAGCCGTAGGGATTGCCCAGCGACAGGCGACCCGAGACGATCTCCACCGCACCCTCCCTGGTATTGGCCACGGGCGAACGGGCCGAGCTGATGGTCACCGTGCCCGTGCCCGCCACGTTCTCGCTGGCGGTGGCGCGCAGCCAGATGGCGGTCGGCGTCGTCCAGTTGTTGGCGCGGGGCGTGGCGCTGCTGTAGGCATTCGGCAGCGTGTAGACGGGAGTGGCGTTGAGACTGGCGCCGGCGGCAATGCTGTTGGCAGTGAGGCTGCCGCCGGCCGGATTGATGGTGCCTGCGCCCGCCGCGCTGTAGGCGTTCAGGGTCACGGCCCGCGCCAGCACGCCGTTAAAATTCTGCAGCAGCCGGCCGTCCGCGCTCATCGGCTTGACGGTCACGGCGAAGGGCTGGGTCGAATACGCGCTGGTGCTCACGCCGGACGGACAGGCCATGCGCGCCAGGCAGGCCATCGGCGCCACCGCCACCGTGTCGAAATGGTCCGGATAAAAGCGGCCGATATTCATGGCGCTGGCCGGCACGCTGCCTGCGCCCAGATAGTCGCCGCCGGTCAGCTGGGGCGTGACGGCGACGATGCCCAGATCGTCCGCGGCGAAGTCGCTGCGGGCGAACACGCCGCCCACCACGCTGGAAAACGTGGTGGCGCCGAGGCCAGGCGTGACCAGCATCGCCGCGCGGGTGGCGCTGTCGGCCGGCAGCTGCACGTCGAGGGTGATGGTGGCGCCCTCGCTGCCGAAATTCGGCGCGACCACGCCATCGCTGGTGAACGCTGCCGCCTTGATCGTGAAAGCTTCGCCCACTTTGGTAAAACCGCTGTCGGCGCCGGTGGCGACGCTCGGCATGGCGGCGCCGTCGGCGTTGCGGGTGACCGAGACGATCTTGATCTGGGCCGGCTTGACGACAAAAGCGCCGCTGGTGACCACGCGGTTGCTGCCGTCGCGCAGCGAGAGCTGGACCTTGCCGACGTCGTCGTAATCGAAACTGGGCGCGCTCATGGTAGCGCTGGCGTCGCCGCCCTTGAACAGCAGATCGACGGGCGCCGACCAGCTGGCCGGCGCTGCGCCATTCGCCGTGCACAGGGGCAGGGTCACGCCGGCATAGCTGGCGGCGACGCCGGCGTTGGTGGCGGGGTTGACGCAGCCGAGGGCGAAATTGAAATGCACCGTGGTGTCGCTGCCGGCGGCCGGCGTGGTGGGCACGCCGCCAGCGAGCGCAGTGACGTAGACCGTGGCCGCCGTCCCCGCCGTCATCGCGCCGGTGGGGAACAGGGCGCAACTCTGGCCGCTGCTGCCGAAAGCCTTGCCGCTCACGCAGGGCGCGGTGGTGAACACATAGCTGGCGGTGCTGGCGGTGGCGGTACCGGTATTGCTGGCACTGTCGTTGGCGCTGTTGTTGTCGAAGTCGGCGCCGTCCACGCTGGCGGCGTTGGTGAGGGTGCCGGTGGCCGTGACCTGGGCGTTGATGGTCAATACCGGCGCGCTCGCATTGATGGCGATGGGCGCATTGCTGGTGCAGGTCACCACCTGGCCGGCCGCCGTGCAGCTCCAGCCGGTCCCCGAGTAGCCGATGTAGCTGGTCCCGGCCGGCAGGGTGTCGGTGATGGTGACCGGTCCCGGCTCCACGTTCGGTCCGTTGTTGGTGACGGTGATGTTATAGGCCACGTTGGCGCCCTGCTGCAGGGTACCGCTGCTGCGCGTCATGGCGAGCGCCAGGTCGGCGGTGGGCGCATTCGGCACGGCGATGATCTCGGCGCCCAGCAGCACCAGGTCCTGGCCGCTCTGATAGATCGTGGTGGCGCTGGTCTGGCCGGAGGCGATCACGCCGCTGCCCACCGTGTAGGCGTCGAAATCGATGCCGTAGGAGTTGGCATCGTTGTTGATATTGCTGGCCGAGTTGAACTGGTTGCCGCGCGGGTTCAGGCTGTCGTACAGTTCGACCCCATTGAACATCAGGGCTTCGTTGTCGGCCAGGGTGGCGTCGCCCTCCCAGCTGATATGGCCCACCCGCCCGGTCGCGGAACCGAGCGGCGTGGGCACGCGGAAGTTCGACAGGCTCAAGGTGATGCGGCTGTTGGAGGTGTACTGGAAGCCTTCGTAGAGGTTCAGCACCCGGAAGGTCTCCGACGGCAAAGAATAGATCACCAGCAGGGCGAAGCCACCGACCACCGCCTGCGAGGGGCACCAAGGCGAGCCGGTACTGACCGACAGGCCGGAAAACGCATAGCTGGCATTGCGCTTCAGCTGCACCTGGGTGGTGACGTCGTAGGCGCCCGAAAAATAATCGTAGCCGCCGCCGATGGTGGCGGACGTAAAACGCCGCGCCGTGGTGGCCGTCAGCGGCACGCCATCCATATTGATGGTGTAGTCGGGCGTGCTGCCGGAACCGGCCCAGTACAGCTGCGCCGACAGCACCACCGCGCCGGCGGGAATGCCGCTCAAGGCAGCGCTCACGTTGGTGCCGGCGGCGGTGACGGCGCAGGCGCCCGCGTTGGAGGTGTTGGAACCGGTGCGCATGGTCACCTGGGTGCCCGTGAAATTGACGTTGCCGGCGAAGCTTTTGTAGAGGGCGATGGGCGTGTCGGCGCGCGCGGGCAGGCAGAGGGCGGCCAGCAGCATTGCCACGCATAAGACCAGCGCCCGCATCACAGCTTCACCTCGATACGGCGCTGGACGTAGTCGGGATCGTTGCTGGGATTGGGACAGCTGCCGCCCGCGCCCTGCAGATTGCAGGCGGTGGCCGCGATCACCCAGCGGTCCAGGGCGGCCGGATCGTCCGGGGTCAGGTCGCGGATGCGGGTGCAGGTGACGGTGACGATGAAGCCATTCAGGCTGCTGGCGGCGGGCAGCGCAAAGGTGTAGCTGGCGTCGCAGCGGCGGTTGGCAGTGCGCAGGTTCTGGTACAAGCCCCATTCGATGCCGGCGCGCGCGGCCTGGTAGGCGCGCGCGCCCTGCACGTCGAGGGCGGCGGCGCGCTGGCCGGCTGTGGAGATGGCAAGCAGCGCCACGCCCAGGCCGGCCAGGATCACCAGCAGGAAGATGGCGGTGACGAGGCCGATCCCGCGGCTGCGGCCGCGCACGTCGATGGCGCCGTTTTTTATCCGGCTCACGGGGTGTTCTCCACGTGGACCTGGTGCACCAGCCGCACCGTCGCATCGGTGCTGTTGCGGCTTTGCAGTTCCAGGGTCAGGATCACCAGCGCGCTGCGGCGGTTGGCCAGGGTGGAAATTTCGAATTTGCAGCTGGCCACGCGCGCGGCCAGCAAGGCCCGCTGGCCCAGGCTGGCGCCAGCGGGGACCGGATTCGTTACTTGCGCCGCGGTGATGGCGTAGCCCGACTGGCGGGTGAGCAGATTGGGGCCGCTGCTCTCCGGCCCGCAGTAATAGCTCACCGGCCCGCTGACGATATGAAAGCGCTGCATCGCCGACGGCACCGCGGGCGACTGCACGGCGAAGGGATTGTCGCGCAGGGTCAGGGTCTTGGTGCTGGCGTCCATGCCGTCGATGATGGCGATATTGCGCTGGCTGCCGGCCAGGCCGTAAGCGTCGGCGGGCGGAAAGTCCGGCCCCAGATTGTTCACAACCAGGTAGTCGCGGCCCAGGTCCAGCTGGGCCGCGCCGGGCATGCTGCCGACCACTGTGAAGGTGGTGTTGGCGGGGTCGTTAAAATCAAGCACGGGACGGCTTTGGATGCCGTCTTCGGCGGCCAGATAGCGCCCGCCCGTGCGGGTGAGCAGGAACTCGATGCTGTTTTGCGCGCTGTTGACGCGGATGCTGTTGGGCAGGGCCAGGCGCAGGTCGCGGGCGATGCGGCGCAGCGCCAGGTCGGCGGTGTCGGTGAGTTCGGCGCGCACCAGGGTGTCCGCGTAACCCTGCACGGGGACCCGGATGAAGACCGCCACGATGGCGCCCAGGATGCCGATCACGACGATCACCAGCACTGCTTCGACCAGGGTGAAGCCCCGCTGCCGGCGCCTTGTAAGCGATTCTGTCATGGCGTGTTGGGCGCATAGCGCGTGCGGTAGCCGTCCAGGGTCAGGCTCTGGTTGTCGTAGCTGACGGTGACGCTGATGCGCAGCACGTCGCCGACGTCGGCGGCGCTGTTGTTGCTGGCGATGTCGCCCAGGTTCTCGGGAATGATGGTGAGGCTGGCGCTGTAGCCGGTCACGTTCATCGCCACGCCGTTGGCATCGGCCAGCACGCCGCCCGCGTTGAAGGCGGCCACCGGGGTATTGGCGGCGGCGACGTAATCGTTGACGTTGTCGTAGGGCCGGCTGCCCACTGGTTCCTGCCCTGCCCCGCTGCCGCCACCCTGGCCGAAACGCTCGGCAATGGTGCAGGCAGCGACGCTGGTGGCGATGGAGGCGTCGGGCGAACTGGGGTCGCAGTAAGTGTACTGGGCCAGCTGGACTTCTTCGAGCAGGGCTTCGGCAATCATCAGGGCCTGCTTGCGGCGCAGGGGATCGGCGCTGGCCGCGCTGGAAGAGCGCAGCAGCTGCAGGATGCCGGCCACCGCGATCGAGACGATGACGATGAACAGCACCAGTTCGACCAGGGTGACGCCGCGCTGGCGCCGGCTAATAAACATAGCCGGTCTCCTGGCTGACCACGACGTCGTTGTTGCGCCCATCGCCCGTCACCCGCAAGGTCAATCCCGCGAACGTGGAAGTGGCGCTGCCGGCGCTGTCGCTGCCGGCAAAGGGCCGGCCCAGGGCGTCGAAATAAAAGGACGAGGTGGCGGGCAGCGCGGCCAGCGCCAGGTTCGATGGCGTGCCCTCGCACAGCCAGCTGCGGTTGGCGGCGCCGCAGGCAGACAGCGTGGCGGCGGCGCCGCTGTTGGAGCCGCCCGGCGCCAGCACGCGGTTGCCGCCGCTGCAGCTGGCATCCTGCTGGTAGTTGTAGCACAGGGCAATGCGGCCAGGGCTGCTGCCAGGGCTGCTGGCGATGACCACGAACACCGGCCGGTTCTGCGCCACCGCGTTCTTTTGCGCGTAACGCAGCAGGGCCCGGGTCTGGTCGGCGTAGGCAGCGGCGTCGAAGCTGGCCTTGTCGAAAAATCGGGTGGCGGCGACGGCGCCGAGGATGCCGACAATGACGATCACCACCACCAGTTCCACCATCGTGAAGCCACCGGCGGCGCGGCGGGCTCGAAACGTGGCCGGCATGCGCGGCGACAGCAGCGGCGGCCCCTCTTGCCGCTTACTTGCAGTTGGCGGCGGTGACGGCGCTGGCGTCGACGACCGGCGTACCGTTTGCACCGGCCTCCGTGTACGTCACGGCGCAGGCGGTGTGGGAGCTGTCCGGGGTGACCGTCAACACCGTGGCGGTGGCGCTGGTGGTGTAATCGGTGGATGCCAGGTTGGCGGAGCTGATGATGCCCGAGCTGGCCGCGGTGGTAGCAGTACCGGTGGCGCCGTCGCCGCCCACGTCCGGATAGCCGTTGACGAAGGCGATGCGGTTGCCTTCCTGGAGGATCACGCTGTTGGCGGAGGTCGAATTGCTGGCCGTGGCGGCGGGCGATGAGGCCACCAGCCACTGGGCGTGGAACAGAGCCGAGGCGCTCTTCATGCTGCCGGCGGCGGCCTGCATCTTGGCCACGCGGGCATCGCCACCGAGATCGGCGAACTTCGGCAAGGCAGTGGCGGCGAGGATGCCGAGGATGACGATAACGACGATCAGTTCGATCAGGGTGAAACCGGCCTGGGTGCTGCGGGTACGGAAAGTGCGCATGGCTGCTCCAAAAAAATCAGTAAGAATCTGCTGCGGAAGATGGGCTGCTGCTGGAATCGATCGCTGGCCCGGGCGGGCGGCGGATCAGGGTCCAACGCTGTCGTGGCCGCGCGGCGGGGGGCGAAGCGCGCCGTTCAGTCGGGGACCAGAACTGGCGTACTGCCCGCTGCTGCGGACGGCCCGGCGAGGTTGGGGACGGGGCAAAAGAATTTTACCTTGAATTTGAGCAATATCCAGCGTGGCTGAAAAATCTGTGAATTTATTTCTTGACGGTATGTCAAATTGCCAAGGGCGCGGTCGAACCACCAATGGCCGGCCGGCTGCTTTGCGGGCGCCGCCGCATAAAACTCGCCCAGGTAATTGGCCGGCTTTTCATAGACAAAATCGAGGGGATTCTGGCGTTCGCGGGGGCAGGCGGGGGCGCGCGCCGGATCGATGCGGCGCGCCTGGGCCTGGTTCGCCAGGGCCACATTGATATGTGTAATTAGTTGCTGTATAGCGACACTTTCTGCCGCCTCGCGGGTCGATTGCAGACGGTTTGCCGCCACCCCGATCAAGACGGCGACCACGATCACGGCGATGGCGAACTCGAAGCGGCTCGCCCCTGTTTGCAGGATGTTCATGCCCGCTTGTTTGTAACACCACGCTGTTGCATCACTTGTGCAGGGCGGCCTTGCCCAGGTCCCACATGGGCAGGAAAATCCCCAGCGCCAGCACCAGCACCATCGCGCCCAGCACCGTGATGAGGATGGGCTCGAGCTGGGCCGACAGGGTTTTCAGTTCGTAGTCCACTTCGCGCTCGTACATCTGGCCGATTTCATCCATCAATTCGTCCAGGGTGCCGGCCTCCTCGCCCACCGCGATCATCTGCAGCACGATGGGTGTGAACACGCCGGCCGTCACGCTGGTGCGCAGGATCGATTCGCCCCGCTCCACGCCGTCGCGCATCTGCTCGATGCGGGCCGTCAGATAGGCGTTGTCGACCGTCTGCGCCACCACCGTCAGCGCCTGCACAATCGGCACGCCGCTGCGGCTTGAGAGCGCAAAGCTGCGCGCGAAGCGGGCCATGGTCCCCTTCAAAATGATCTTGCCGGCGATGGGCAGGCGCAGCTTGTGGCGGTCCCACGCATAACGCCCGGCCGGCGTGGCCAGCCAGGCGCGCCAGCCGAACCAGCCCGCCACGGCCAGCACCAGCAGCAGGGGCCACCAGGCCACCATGAAGGCGGAGGCGCCGATCAGGATGCGCGTCATCAGGGGCAAGGTGGTGTGAAAACTCTCGAACACCTTGACGAACTGGGGGATCACGAAGATGTTGATGACCACCATGGCCAGCACCATTGCCGCCACCACGAACATCGGATAGCGGGTGGCCGTCTTGATCCGCTCGCGCATGGAACGGTCGAATTCCAGGTGGTCGAACAGGCGCAGGAAGACTTCTTCCAGCCGCCCCGTCATCTCGCCCACCCGCACCATCGACAGATAAAACGGCGAGAACACTGCCGGATGGCGGCGCATGGCGGCCGACAGTTCGCGGCCCGCGTCGAGCGATTCGCGCAAGTCCTTGAGCACACGCGCAAAAGGCTTGCTGATGCTCGACTCCTGCAAGCCGGCCAGCCCCCGCATCAGGGGCACACCCGATTTGAGCAGGGTATAAATCTGGCGGCTGAACATCTGCACGTCGATGGGCGCCACCTGCTTTTCCGTCAGGCGCTCCCACGCGCCGCTGGCGGCGGCGGCGCCACCGGCGTTGGGGTTCTTGCGGGTGAGTACGATGTCGACCGGGGTGACGCCGGTGGCGAACAGCTGGTCGGCTACGGCGGACGAATCGGCGCCTTCCAGCACGCCCTGCAGCAGTTCGCCCCGCGCGTTCCTGCCCTTGTATTCGAAAAAGGGCACGCCTCAATCCTCCAGCTGGTGGCTGATGCGCATCGCTTCGGCAATCGTCGTGCGGCCCTGCACCACCAGCACCACCGCATGGCGGCGCAGGGTCTCGCCCGCCATCTGCGTCTGCGCCGCGGCCAGGAAGTGGGCCGGGTCGGCGTGGTTGGCGGCGGCCGCCACGGCGGACGTCATCTCCAGCAGTTCGTACACGCCGGTGCGGCCACGGTAGCCCTGGCCGTTGCAGTGGGAGCAGCCCTTGCCCGCGTGGTAGTGCTCAGCCACGTGCTCGCCCAGTTCCAGCCGCAGCCAGGCCCGCTCGGTGGCGGTGGGCGTGTGCGGCACCACGCAGCTCTCGCAGATCACCCGCACCAGGCGCTGGGCTAGCACGGCCTGCAGGGCGCTGCCCACCATGTAGCGGGGCACGCCCATGTCCATCAGGCGCAGCGGCGTGCTGGCCGCGTCGTTGGTGTGCAGGGTCGAGAGCACCAGGTGGCCGGTCATGGCCGCGCGCAGGCCGATCTGCGCCGTCTCCTGGTCGCGCATTTCGCCCACCAGCACGATGTCGGGATCCTGCCGCAGCGCCGAGCGCAGCACGCGCGCAAACGACAGGTCGATCTTGTCGTTGACCTGCACCTGGTTGATGCCGGCCAGGCGATACTCCACCGGGTCTTCCACCGTGATGAGTTTTTTTTCCACCGAGTTCAGTTCGGCCAGGGCGCTGTACAAGGTGGTGGTCTTGCCGCTGCCGGTGGGTCCCGTCACCAGCACCAGGCCGTTCGGGCGGCGCACGATCGCGCGCACGCGTTCCACCAGTTCGCGCGGCATGCCGATGGCGTCGAGCCGCAGGGTGGCGCCGCCCTGGTTCAGCAGGCGCATCACCACCGATTCGCCGTACTGGGTCGGCATCGTCGAAATACGAACGTCGATGCGCTGCGAGCGCGCCTTGACGGCGAAGCGGCCGTCCTGGGGCAAGCGCTTTTCCGAGATGTCCAGGTCCGCCATCAGCTTCAGGCGCAGGGCCAGGGGCGTGGCGACCTTGATGTCGGCCTCGGTCTGCAGGTGCAGCACGCCGTCGATGCGAAAGCGGATCTGCAGCGTCGTCTCCTGCGGTTCGATGTGGATGTCGGAGGCGCGCACCTGGGTGGCGTCGTCGAACACCGATTGCAGCAGCTTGACGATGGGCGCTTCTTCCAGGCCTGGATTGGAGCTGAGGGCGCCGAAGTCGACCGCCTCGCCCAGGTCCTGCTCCACCTCGCGCGCCAGGCCCGTGATCTCGCCCGTGCGGCGGTAGATGCGGTCGATCGCGTGCAGCACTTCCGTCTCGTTGACGACCGCCAGCTCCACCGTCTTGCGCAGCAGGCGGGCGATCTCGTCGTAGGCAAACAGGTCGGTGGGATCGGACATGCCGACCAGGACGGCGTCGCCGCGCTCTTCCAGCAGCAGGGCCCGGAAGCGCCGCGCCTGGGTCTCCGGCAGCAGGCGCACCACGGCCGGGTTGGTGTTGTAAAACTTGAGGTTGATGTAGGCGATGCCCAGCTGGCGCGCGAGCGCCCCGGAAATCTGTTCTTCCGTGACGAAGCCGTTTTCCACGAACACACGGCCCAGCTTGCGCCCGGTGCGTTTCTGGTCAGCCAAGGCCAGCCCCAGCTGTTCCTCCGACAACAGTTTTTGCTGCACCAGGATCTCGCCCAGCCGGACTTTTTCGGGACGCGCCATGCTTGCCAACCTCGTACTAAAGTGCCAAGAAATTGTTGCCACAGGAAAATTGTGGCGAGCGGGCCATTCTATGACACAAGCAGGGGCGGTGTACTATTCCGGAATGACTATCGACCAAAAATCCCCCCATGCACGGCGCCGGGTGTTTCTGATGCGCCACGGCAGCGTCACCTATTTCGATGACACGGGCCGTCCCATCCTGCCGGAAAGCGTGCCCTTGAACAGCCTGGGCCGCGAGCAGGCCGATGCCGCCGGCGCGGCGTTCAAGAGCGGCGCCGTGCGCTTCGACCGGGTGATCGTCTCCGGCCTGCCTCGCACCGTCGAGACGGCCACCCGGGTGCTGGCCGCAACCGGCCAGGACATCGTCATCGAGACCTGGCCGGCACTTGAAGAAATCCGCGGCGGGCGCCTCTCCAGCATTCCCGAGCACCAGCTGCGCGCGGCGTTCACTGGCGTGTTCGAAGGCATGGTCGCGCCCGAGACCCGCTTCCTGGGCGGCGAATCGGCGGGTGAATTGATGGACCGGGTCCACCCTGCCCTGGCCCGCCTGCGCGCCGATCCGCACTGGGACACGGTGCTGCTGGTGCTGCACGGCGGTGTCAACTGCGCCATATTGTCGCTGGCCTTGACGGGCCAGCGCCTGTTTCTGGGCAATCTGGCGCAGACGGCCGGCTGCATCAACGCGCTCGACGTGGGCGACGCCGAACACGACTGGGTGCTGCGCTGCATGAATTACACCCCGCCTTTGCCCCTGCAGACGGACAGCCGCAGCACGACGATGGAGGCACTATTTGAGCAATACAGAAAATTCCGCCCCAATAAATAGTACGACCGTTCCTTTCCTTCGGCTACAATCGAGTAAAACCACGAGGAGACACGATGTTCGAAGAAATGATCGGCACCAGGGAAGTGAGCGAGCGTCAGCGTTTCGACACCGGCGCGCTGGCTGACTACCTGCGCGCGCAACTGCCCGATTTTCCCGCCGGCCCCATCGAAGTGGCCCAGTTCAAGGGCGGCCAGTCCAACCCCACTTTCAAGTTGACGGCGGGCGGCCAGTCGTTTGTTCTGCGCACCAAGCCGGGTCCGGCCGCGAAACTGCTGCCTTCGGCCCACGCCATCGACCGCGAATTCAAAGTCATGGACGCCCTGCAAAAAGCCGGCTTTCCCGCGCCCCGCCAGTTGCTGTTGTGCCTGGACGAAAGCGTGATCGGCCGTGCCTTCTTCTTGATGGAAATGGTGGAAGGCCGGGTGCTGTGGGACCAGTCCTTGCCCGGCATGACGCGTGGAGAACGGGCCGCCATCTACGACGAGACCAACCGGGTCATCGCCCAGCTGCACACCATCGATTACGCCGCCATCGGGCTGGCCGATTACGGCAAGCCTGGTAACTATTTTGCCCGCCAGATCGAGCGCTGGACCCGCCAGTACCAGGCTTCCGTCACCGAACCCATCGAGGCGATGGACCAGCTGATTGCCTGGCTGCCCAACAATATCCCCCCGGGCGAAGCGACGGCCATCGTGCATGGCGACTTCCGGCTCGACAACATGATTTTCCACCCCACCGAGCCACGTATCCTGGCCGTGCTGGACTGGGAGCTGTCGACCCTGGGCCATCCGCTGGCCGATTTTTCCTACCACTGCATGAGCTGGCATATCGCGCCGGGCCAGTTCCGCGGCATCGCCGGACTCGACCTGGAAGCGCTGGGTATTCCGGACCAGGCCGCCTACATCGCCGCCTACGAGCGCCGCACGGGGGCGACCATCCGGCCGGAAGATTTCAATTTCTATTTGGCTTACAACATGTTCCGCCTGGCCGGCATCATGCAAGGCATCATGAAGCGCTATGTGGACGGTACCGCGTCCAGCGCCCAGGCCCTGCAAAACGGCAAGGCTGCCCGTCCCATGGCTGAGATGGGCTGGAAGTATGCCCAGGCCGCAATGTCCAACTAAAAGGAAGCACGATGAACTTTGATTATTCCGAGCGTTGCCAGGAACTGCGCAGCCGCCTGCTGGCCTTCATGGACGAGCACATCTATCCCAACGAAAAACTGTTCAAGCAGGAAGTCGACCGCAACGGTCTCGAGAAGGGCAACCGCTGGATTCCCACCGAACTGATCGAGCGCCTGAAACCGCTGGCGCGCCAACAGGGCTTGTGGAATCTGTTCCTGCCGAAGTCGCCCCGCGCGCCCGAGGGCTTATCGAACCTGGACTACGCCCCCCTGTGCGAAATCATGGGCCGGGTGGCATGGGCGCCGGAGGTGTTCAATTGCGCCGCGCCCGACACGGGCAATATGGAAACGCTCGAGCGCTACGGCACCGAAGAGCACAAGCGCCAGTGGCTGGAACCTTTGCTGCGCGGCGAGATCCGCTCGGCGTTTGCGATGACGGAGCCGGCGGTCGCATCGTCGGATGCGACCAATATCGCCACGAGAATCGAGCGCGACGGCGACAGCTACGTCATCAACGGCCACAAGTGGTGGATCTCGGGCGCGGGCGATCCCCGCTGCGCCATCTTCATCGTGATGGGCAAGACCGACCCGACAGCCGCGCGCCACCAGCAACAGTCGATGATCCTGGTGGCCGCCGACACGCCGGGCATCACCATCAAGCGTCCCCTGCCCGTGTTCGGCTACGACGACGCGCCCCACGGCCACTGCGAAATCCTGTTC
>JACXTT010004232.1_pt1 | contig 21405 bp, 22 predicted proteins | sample 9270951 | NCBI WGS metagenome assembly JACXTT01 (sample SAMN15532306, study PRJNA645909) | rock metagenome | isolation source: weathered quartz diorite | place: Puerto Rico | collected 2017-06-21
GTCGAAGGCCTCGATCACCTTCAGCCGCTGCTCGTAGTAGTCGCGCAGCGGCAGATCGTTGCGATCCAAGTGATCGAAGATGCCGAATTCCAGGTTCATGCGGTTCCAGCCCACTGACGCTGCGGCTTGAATGCCTGTTCTATTACCGCACCGCTCACCAATGCGGAGTTGGGCGGATTTGCATCAGGTGGCGCGGCGCCGGTCAATACCGCGCGGCGCAGACCGTTCTGCGCCCCGGGACGATCCACCGCGCCGAAAACGCCCTAGCGAGGCGAGCGCAGTCCTGCCTACTATTGCGGCGGCAGCCGGCTTGAAGTCTGGCGCCCCGAGGGAGAGACGCCATGAACAGGCAACGGTCATTCGGCGCCCGTCTGTCGCGCCGCACGTTCGTCAGGAATTCCGCGGCGGCCGGTGCCGCCCTCGCAACGAACCTCGCCGCGCCTGCGCTCATGGCCCAGAGCAAGGCGCCGATCCGGCTCGGGCATCTCAACTCCTTCACCGGGGGCATCGCCTACGCGGCCGAGATCAGCCTCAACGCGATGAACCTCTACTTCGACAGCATCAACTGGACGGTGGCTGGTCGCAAGATCGAGATCATCAAAGAAGACGACCAGTTCAATCCGCAGGTCGGATTGCAGAAGGCCAAGAAGCTCATCGAAAGCGACAAGGTCGATCTGCTGGTGGGCGTCCAGGCGAGCAACGTCGCGCTCGCGGTGCTCAACTATATGAAGCAGCAGAAGGCGTTCTACGTGGTGTCCGGCGCCGGCACCGACGCCATCACCTGGGATCGCTATCCCTACCTGTTCCGCACCTCGATCTCCGCCTATCAGCTCAGCCTGCCGATGGCGAACTATGTGTACGACCATCTCGGCAAAGAGGTCGTCACCACCGCGTCGGACTACGCCGGCGGCCGCGACGTCATCGCGCAGTTCAAGGGACCCTACGTGGCCCGCGGCGGGAAAATCCTGAAGGAAATCTGGCCGCCACTCGGCACCACCGACTTCAGCGCCTATCTCACCGACATCAAGTCGATCAACCCGCCGGTCACCTACGACTTCATGCCGGGCGCCGACGCGGTGCGCTTCATCCAGCAATACAGCGAGTTCGGACTGAAAGAGAAAATGCCGCTGACCGGCTTCACCATCATCGATTCGCAGACCGTGAAGGCGCTCGGCAAGTCGGCGATCGGCATCATCTCGGCGCTGACCTATATCGACACGGTCGACAATCCGGAGAGCAAGGCGTTCACCGCGAGCTATCAGGCCAAGTACAAGTCATCGCCCGATCTGTTCGCCGACTATGGCTATGTCGCCGCCAAGGCCCTGGACGAGGCGTTGAAAACGACCGATGGCGACGCCTCCAACAAGGACAAGCTCGCCGAGGCGATGAGCAAGCTGCAGTTCAAGGCGCCGCGCGGACCGTTCCGCATGGATCCCGCGACCCACAATCCGATCCAGGACATCTACATCTGCCAGGTGATCGAGAAGGACGGCGGCATCTCCACCAAGATCCTCGGCACCAGCAAGGACGTCACCGACCCGGGCAAAAAGATCTACTGATCGCGCTCGTCACGTCATCGCACGCCGGCTGAGGCCTGCATGGAAGTGTTCGTCGCCCAGCTTCTGAACGGGCTGGTCTATGGCGTCCTGCTTTTCCTGATGGCAGCCGGGCTGTCGCTGATCTTCGGGCTGATGAACGTCGTGAGCCTCGCCCACGGCTCGTTCTTCATGCTCGGCGCCTATGTTGGGCTCACGATCTTCAAGTCAACGAACAACTTCTGGCTGGCGCTCATTCTGGCGCCCATCCCGGTCGTCATCGCAGGCGTCATCATCGAATGGCTGTTCATGCGGCCGCTCTACCGCCGCGGCCATATGGACCAGGTGCTGCTGACCTTCGGCTTCACCTTCGTGTTTCTCGATCTGGTTCAGACGGTCTGGGGCCGCACCGTGTTGCGGCTGCCGGCGCCGGACATGCTGCAAGGCACGGTTCAGATCGGCGCCGGCGTGTTCTCGGCCTATCGGCTGTTCCTGATCGGCTTCGGGGTTGCCATTGCGCTACTCCTCTGGCTGTTCCTGGAGCGAAGCCGCATCGGCGCCATGGTGCGGGCCGGCGTCGACGACGCGCAGATGGCCGCGGGCCTTGGCGGCAACATCCCCGCGCTGTTCAGCGGCATGTTCGGCTTCGGCGTGGCGCTTGCGGCGCTCGGCGGCATCGCGGCTGGCCCCATCCTCGGGCTCTATCCCGGCATGGACGCCGAGATTCTCATTCCGGCCTTCATCGTCATCGTGATCGGGGGGCTCGGGAGTCTCCGCGGCGCCTTCGCCGGCAGCCTCCTGATCGGCATCGCCGACACCTTCGGCAAGGCTTATATGCCGAGCCTCGCGCTGTTTCTGATTTATCTCGCCATGATCCTGGTGCTGCTGGTGCGGCCGCAGGGCCTGTTCGGCATCAAATATGCCGACGCCGCGCGCGCCGCCGTTTCCACCACGCCGGTTCCGGCCACCGCGCGAACACGCATCGCCGAGCTCGTGGCGCTGGCGGCTTTCATCGTGCTGCCCTTCGCCTTCTCGGATTACGGCCGCACCTTGATCGCCGAGATATTCATTTTCGCGATCTTCGCCATGAGCCTCGATCTGCTTCTCGGCTTCACCGGCCTGATGTCGCTCGGCCACGCCGCATTCTTCGGGCTCGGCGCCTATGCGGTGGGCGTTCTTGGCAACCAGTTCGGCATCAATGCCTGGTTGGGCGTCGTGGCGGGCTCCGCGCTCGCGTCGCTCGCCGCAGGCCTGATCGGCTGGTTCTGCGTGCGCACCGGCGGCGTCACCTTCCTGATGCTGACGCTGGCCTTCTCGCAGCTTCTGTTCTCGATCGCCTTGAAATGGCGCGACGTCACCGGCGGCTCGGATGGCCTCGCCATCGCCGAGAAGCCGGGCTTCCTCGGCTTTGATCTGTCGAATTCGCTCGTGATGTATTTCATGGCGCTGGCCTTCTTCGTTCTGGCGTTCTGGGGCCTGCGACGGCTGATCAATGCGCCGCTCGGCCGTGTCTTTATCGGCATCCGCGAGAACGAGCCGCGCATGCTCGCGATCGGCTATCCGACCCGGGCCTACAAGCTCCTCTCCTTCACCATTGCCGCGGCGCTGGCTGGCCTGTCCGGCGGGCTCTACGCGATCTTCAACGGCTTCATCTCGGCCGATGCATTGTACTGGACCGCGTCCGGCGACGTCTTGATCATGACCATGCTCGGCGGCGCCGGCACCTTGATCGGGCCGGCGATCGGCTCGGGCGTGTTCCTGCTGATGAAGAACGTGGTCAGCTCCTACAACGAGCACTGGCTCGCCATCATCGGCATCACCTTCATCTGCTGCGTAATGTTCTTCCCGGGCGGCATCTGGGGCGCCTTGTGCGGGTTGCGCATGACGAAGGCCAAGGAGCTGGCTGAGCCATGACCGCGCTTCGGATCGAGCATCTCAACCGCGCCTTCGGCAGCCTCGTCGTCACCGACGACGTGAGCCTCGAGGTCGCGCCGGGCGAACGTCACGTCATCATCGGCCCGAACGGCGCCGGCAAGACCAGCCTGGTCAACCAGGTCGGCGGCCAGCTGGCGCCGAGCTCCGGACATATCCTGGTCGACGGCACCGACATCACCGGCCGCTCGCCGGACCAGATCAGCCGCATGGGCGTGGCGCGCACCTTCCAGCGCAACAACCTGTTCCAGAACCTCTCCGTCATCGAGAACCTGCGGCTCGCCCTCGAAGTGCGATACGGCAAGCCGTTGGATTTTTTCCGGCCCGCGGACCGCAACGCCGTGCTGATGGCGCGCGCGAAAGAGCTGATGGCGGAGGTGCATCTCGGCCCTGACGGCGGCCGCACCGTCCGCAATCTCTCCTACGGCGAGCAACGCCAGCTCGAAATCGCCATTGCGCTCGCCGGAAGCCCCAAAATCCTCCTCCTCGATGAGCCGACCTCCGGCATGTCGCCGGCCGAGACCGCTCGCATGATCGAGCTGATCGCAGGCCTGCCAAAGACCTTGGCGATCCTGATGATCGAGCACGACATGAAGGTGGTGTTCTCGGTCGCCGACCGCGTCACCGTGCTCTACTACGGCAAGATTCTCGCGACCGGCACGCCGGACGAAATCCAGGCCAATGCCCGCGTGCGCGAGGTCTATCTCGGGATGAGGCACTGATGCTGGAGCTCCAGAACGTCCACACCTACTACGGCGAAAGCCATGTGCTGCATGGCGTCTCGCTCACGGTGGGCAAGGGCGAGGTGGTGTGCCTCCTGGGCCGAAACGGCGCCGGCAAGACCACGACCATCCTCACCGTGATGGGCTATCTTCATCCGCGCGACGGCTGTGTCCGCTACAGCGGCCGCGACATCGGCGCGCTGCCGCCTTACGCAGTGTCGCGGCTCGGCGTCGGCTTCGTGCCGCAGGAGCGCGGCATCTTCCCGAGCCTCACGGTGCGCGAGAACCTGACGGTGTTTGCCCGTGGCAACGCCAAAAACGGCTCTAAGAACGGCTTCAAGAACGGCTGGACGCTTACCCGCATCTTCGACCTGTTCCCCAACCTCAAGGCCCGCGAGCGCAACCTCGGCTTCCAGCTGTCCGGCGGCGAGCAGCAGATGCTGTCGATCGCACGCGCCCTGATGCTCAATCCGGAGCTGCTCGTGCTCGACGAGCCGTCCGAGGGGCTTGCGCCGATGATCGTCGAGGAGATCGTGAACGTGCTGCGCGGCCTCAAGAGCGAGGGTCTTGCGATCCTCCTGGTCGAGCAGAATCTCCGCGCCGCGTTCTCGGTCGGCGACCGCCATCACATCATGAACAAAGGTGAGATCTGCTTCACCGGCACCTCGGCCGAGATCGAGAGCAATGAAACCGTCTTGCGGGAATATCTCAGTGTCTGAAGCCGCCGCTCAATTCGCAACGCTGCCTTTCGTTCGCGCGGTGACTGCCGCGCGTCCGATATGCCAACCTGACGTCACGACAACCGTGCGGATGTCGAGTCGCACGGCGTCGTTCCGGGAGGTGCCTGCTTGAAGACCGTCAAAATCGCGGACGTCGATCTCGAGCTCAACGAATCCGGAAAAGGCTCGCCGGTGTTGTTCCTGCACGGTGCCGGAGGATTTTCGCCTGCGCAGCCCTTCGTTGCTCCGCTCTCGGCCAAGCACAGCCTGATCGCACCGTCGCATCCGGGCTTCGGCAAATCGAGCCTGCCGGGCTGGCTCGATTCCATCGACGACATCGCGCACGTCTATCTTGAGCTGCTGGACACGCTCGGCCCGGGTCAGCTCGACATCGTCGGCTGCTCGATCGGCGGCTGGATCGCGGCCGAGATCGCCACCAAGGTGCCGGAGCGCGTGCGCAAGCTCGTGATGGTCGGCCCGGTCGGCGTGAAGACCGGCTCCACCGACAAGCTCGACATTCCCGACATCTTCGCGATGCCGCAGGCGGAGGTGAACAAGCTCGTCTTTCACGATCCTTCCAAGGCACCCGACCCGAGCAAGATGTCGGACGACGAGCTGGCCATTCTGTTCCGCAACCGTGAGACCACGGCGCTGCTCGTGTGGGAGCCGTGGATGCACAACACCAAGCTCAAGCATCGACTGCATCGCGTGAAGTGTCCCGCCCTGTTCATGCGCGGCGCGAGCGACGGCCTGGTGTCCGATCAATATCTCAAAGCCTATGCGGCGCTGCTGCCGAACGCCCGCACGCTGACCATTCCCGCGGCAGGCCACGCGCCGCATCTGGAGCAGCCCGAGGCCTTCGCCTCGGCCGTCCTCGACTTTCTCGCCGCCGATAGGAGCCCGACATGAGAGCCTGGCACTTCAGCGAGACCGCTTATCCTTACCTTCCCCCCGCCGACTCCTATCCGTCGATCCGCGTGTCGCTGCCCAACCGCATCTACGATCCGGCCAAAGGCGCGGCGCTATACGACCGCTATATCGACGAATGGCTCATCGCCGAGGACGAAGGCGTCGAGATCATGCTCAACGAGCATCATCAGACCGCGACCTGCGTCGATCCCGCGGCGCCGCTGATGCTCGCGGCTCTCGCCCGGCTCAGCAAGAAGGCGCGGCTGCTCATTCTCGGCAACCCGATCGCCAACCGCCGCCAGCCGGTGCGCGTCGCCGAGGAGATGGCGATGGTCGACATCCTGTCGCACGGCCGGCTCGAAGCGGGCTTCGTGCGCGGCGTGCCTTACGAGATTTTGCCTGCCAACAGCAATCCGGTGCGGATGAATGAGCGGCACTGGGAGGCGCTCGATCTGATCGTCAAGGCCTGGACCCATCACGAAGGACCGTTCAGCTTCGAAGGCCGCTTCTTCCACCACCGCTCGATCAACATCTGGCCGCGCTGCTGGCAGCAGCCGCATCCCCCGATCTGGGTCAGCACCACGAGTCCGGGCGGCGCGGCGCAAGTCGGCGCCCACGGCTATGTCCAGGCCACGTTCCTCACCGGCTTCGACATGACCAAGCGCATCTATGAGGCCTACCGCCGCGGCTGGCGCGAGGCTGGCCGCGGCCACGACGTGCCGATCGACCGGCTGGCTTACGCGGCGCTGATTTATGTGGGCGACACCGAGGCGAAGGCCCGCGCCGGCGCCGAGAAGCTTCTGTGGTACGTCAACTCCAACAAGGTGCCGCTGCACTTCTCCAACCCGCCAGGCTATGTGCCGGTGGCGATGAACGTGCAGCTTGCGCGCGGCGCCCACAACGTCGTCAGCGCCCACGGCACCAAGCAGGGCACGGTCGACGGCGCGATCGAGGCCGGCACCATGTTTGCCGGCACCCCCGATCAGGTGCTCGCGCAGATCAAGAAGCACTGGCACCACGTCGGCGGCTACGGCCAGCTCCTGATCATGGGACAGGCCGGCTTCCTCGAGCACGACGACACGGTGCACGGCATCAAGATGTTCGCCCGCGAAGTCTATCCGCGGCTCAAGGAGCTTTTTCCGGGAACGATGCCGTCCGGCGTCACAGAACCGTCGAAGGTGGCGGCGGGCTGAACGCAGCTGACTTCGAGACAATGAAAGCCCCGGCATCGCTGCCGGGGCTTTGTTGTCCTCGCGATTACCAACCGTCGGGGGCGCCGTACGGGCGATCCCGGTACGGCAGGTTGCCGCCCGGATAGATCGGCGTGCGATCATAGGTGTGCTGCGCAGGCGTCAATGCCTGCGAGCCGCCGGCCGGGCCGTAATAGGAGGCGCCACCGCGATCCGCGTTCACCGCGCCGCTCGCATAGGCGTTGTAGCCGTGATGCACGCGCTTCGCGGCAAGGCTAGGCCCGGACACCGCGAACAGAATGCCAGCAGCCGCAGTCAAAACCTGAAGGGTCTTCATGATCGTACCTTTCATTCTTTCTTAGCAGTTCGACCTCGTCCCACGCGCAAGCCCGATGAGATGCCCGCTCGTTTGACACCGGCGATCTAGGTGCCCATCGCACCGCAACAAGTGACTTAACGCACACCCTGTTGTGATGGACGCGTGATGCGCGGAGCGAAATCGAAAGCGCAGCAGAATGATTTTGCGAACGCTGCCACAATGAGAAAAAACAGTTCACCGATAACGCGCCTGCCCACGCCTTCAGGTGCAGCGGTACCGTCGACGCGCGCGAAATCCGGCGATCAATTCGCCATCACGTTGGATTGATCCGCGCGGGTGAAAAATGGAGGGCCGCCGTCAAATCCCGCGTCACCGCGGGATCACTGTCACCGCGGCGGATGAACAGCTCGCAAGCCGGCGGCCCGGCCATGGTCTTAGCGATTCGGAAACTGAAGGGAAACCCCCACGCTTCGGCCATTCACAACGACCAAAGCTCCCCACCCTCGAACTCGCGGCCCTCCCGCCGCCACGTTCAAGTCCCAGCCGCCTGTTGAAAGCCCCTGCATTCGCAGGGGCTTTCTCGCTCGCAAAAACGCTCGCCGGCGTTCAGACCTTGACCGCCTCGGCCTCGCTCTTTGCCGTCGCGGCCTCGGTTGCGGCGCGCTCATGGTCGACCGGCAATTGCAGCACCGTCGCCTGCTGTCCCGGAATCAGACGGGCCACCAGCACGATCGTGCCGTCGGCGAATTCGAGCGCGTCGTGATGCGTGCACGGCGCCTGCAGATTGACCTGCCGGAACCGCGCCACCGTGCCGCTGGCACTCTGATCCGCATGCGTCAGCGGATCTTCGTAGCGCGGCGCGGATTCAAACGCGATCTCAGTGCCGGGGCGCAGGCATACCGCGGTGCCGAGATCGTGAGCACCGGCAAATCCGCGGGTGAATGTGCCCTGGAACGTTGTCGAGACCAGCCGGTCGGCAACTGTCGCCGGCCGGGAAGCCACATTTTCGAGGCTGTAGTCACACATGATGAGCTCCTTTCGCCCAACCCCATCGAGTTGCAGCGTCGGATCCCGATCACAGGCTGCCCACAAGCAGCCCCTTGGGACCTGAACCAAGAAGTCACCAATACGGCTTGCAGTTCCTTGACCCGACCACAGGCCCATGGCGCTCCCCGGAGCGCTTATTTGCAACGCAACATTGATTTTGGGGCGCGCGACGCTGCTTCGATTCGCGCCCGCATCAGGAGCCTGCACGGCAATGTCGACAGGAGTGCGGCAAACGGGGCTGGAGCAGATCAATCCCGCGTCATCGCAGGATCGCTCTCACCGCGAGGGATGAACGGCTCTAAAACTAGCGGTCCTTGATCGTCGGCTCACCACCGACCAGCATGCGCAACGACTTCACGAAATCGCCAAGCTGCGCCTTGCGCCCGGGCGCCGGCAGCTTGCGCTGCTCGTCGTCGGCATGATGCTCGGGAACATAGCCGGGGCCAAAGATGCTCTGCACCGGATGGACGCTCTGTCCCGTGGGGTATATGTCTCGCGCCTTCGTAATCATGCCGAAGATATGGGCTTGACTTCCCAGCTTGCGAAGTGCGCGAAGTCACAGTCCGTATGGCTTGCGCGACATGGCCTGCTTCGAGCAGGCCAAAGCCTATTCTCGCTGGGGGCCACGTTCGTCCGGCCCCGGCGTCAACTCATCGGCACTGCACCAGAAGAGATGTCCCCGTCATTCCGAGCATCCCCTGTCCCGTGTAGGACACGACGGCCTTTTGGGTCCTCATATTCAAAATCACTGCCGTGACCCCGGCTCCCTGTTCGCTCCGTGCGACGAGATAATCCGCTCCATCCGAGATGACCGCGAGCGGGATCCGCTTGTTGGCGCCAATTTCGAGGTCAGACGCGTAAGTCAGGAATGCGCTCTTTGCACCTTGCGAGACGTTCAGAATCAATTTGTTGGTGCCGCGCGACGACCGGGCGTTTGCCGATAGATCAGAGCGATTTTCGAATGCAGAGCCTTCGACGACGGCCGCACATCCAAGCGTCTCCTTGAAGGCCTGCGGAGCGTCCGGAAATGCAATGCTGTACACCAAGGGTCCGCGCGCGCTGACAAGCCCGTGTACTGCATAGCCGATACCAGCACATATCAGGCCAAACAGAAATAATACGCCGATCCTCATCGATCCCCCCACGCCAGGTCTGACTGACACAAGCCTCCCCGCCGTCATATTATGACAGCCGCACCTTGCGGGGCCTTGGTATTGCGCATTCGGATGAAATTTTTCGCCCGAGGGGACCGCCAGGCGCAGCCTCGGTGCGTCCACCCAGAGTGGTATTTCACCACGACACCTACCGAGGCCTCACCGGCTTTCGCTTATCGCGGGCCTTTCACTTGAGGCTGTAAGAGGCTCCCCCGGCAGGCGGCCTCTTCAGTTAAACCAATTGCTCGAATTGGTGTCCCGGACCAGCGCCGCGCTCCTGGGAAAAATTGGTTCGCCGGAATTTTGGCGCCGATGGGCCGCTCGACGGACGAGCGCTTATGCGGCGCGTTCCGCGGAATATCTCGCCAGACAACGGCCATCAGCACCGAGCGGCGCTCCGCAGCAGCAGCGGCCATCGTCCGGCTTCCGGGCTGTGACCGGCCTGCCGCTGCCGTCGAGCTGCGGCGCGCGAAGCGCCAGCCATGCAAAGAACAAGACGGATGGAACGGTCGAGACAAACACGCCGAGGAAGAAGCCCTGCCAAGCCGTCATGTGATCCCTAAGCAAAAGGGCCGCCCCGGGGGCGGCCCTTGCGTTGCTGCCGTCAGCGACGAATGCCTAACGCTGAGCGGAGCGATTCCAGAACGGCGGCAAAATGCGGCTCGCGGCGCTCCGGCGCCAGCAGACTCGGCTGCTCTTCGTCTGCGTGGTGCTCCTGGACGAAACCAGCGCCGAAGATGATGTTAACGGGAAGAACGGTCTGCGTTGTGATGTACATGGCTGTCCCTCCAAATCGTGGGGGGAATATGCGCCGGCTCGTCAAACATTGAAGTGCGAGAAGTCACAGTCCAGAAAAGGCACAGGGCGCCGCAGGATCAACATCTTTCACCCATGTGTCCGGGCTGGACTGACGTTGGTGGTGAGCGCGCTGGGACTCGAACCCAGGACCCCGTGATTAAAAGTCACGTGCTCTACCGACTGAGCTACGCGCTCCCGGGCGCTGGTCTAGGGCATAGGAACGGGCTTTCCAAGCCAAAATCGCGGTTTTCGGGCCGGCGCGGGCAGCCAATTCCACAGTGTTTTGAACACCTTCCGGACCCCCTCCGAACAATCGGCAGTTTTGTGATGGCGAACACATCGCAAAGCGCGACGGCGCCTTAAGTTCTGACCATGGAACGACGGCACCGGTTCGATGCGGCAAAACGCCGGACCCGGCCCGTCAAGCAAGGAGAAGGAGGCTCGAAAATGCTCAGGATCGCCGTCCCGGTTTTGGCGATTCTCGCGGTCGGCTACGGAGCGACCGCCTGGTCGCACGGCTTCAAGCCCGGCAGCGCTTCGCAAACCGGAGCATTCGTGTCCGAGCAGGCCGCGGCCAAGGTCACGCCGCTCCCGCTCCGCCAGTTTCCGGATTTGATCACGATCTTCACCGAGGAGAACTGAGTTCTTAGGCGTTCGCTTCCTCCGGTTCCGGTCCGCCCAATCCCCCCACGGTCCCCCCAATTGGGCCCCGGAATCGGATGGAAGCGTCCAATTCGTTTCACCTATCAATTTTTAGAGAAGTCGCCCGCCGCGCATCGGTGCCAACCGGTCCGGCGGGCTTTTTCTTTTGCGTCGCACCACGTACGCGGCCGCGGCTCTAAGCCGCTCAGCGACAAGGCTTTGGCACGCCATATGACCACGCTGTGACACACGGTCGCTGCCCGCGCAACGTGACGCGGGACAAATCCGCCGCACAGTTTCCGCCGCCGCGTCATTGGAGTTTCACCGCACGGTCGCGCTCTCGCCACAGACTCCGGCGAGCTTGGCCGCGCTGTACAGGAGAAAGGCCCACGCAATGGACAGGAGGACGTGCATGTCGCTTCAGAATGCCACGCCCGCAGTGATCTCATTTGCGCGCTACTTAAACCGGCCGCTTTGTCCGCAGTGCGGCAGCGAGCAGTTCGTGCCGGAGCTTTCGTCCTTTGTCGACGAAGGCTGCGTGCGTCACGCCTGGCTGTGCGAAGCCTGTGGCCACGGCTTCAGCACCGACATCGAGATCGGCAATTCCGCAAACTAGAAACGCGGCTCCGCCCAAAATAGCACCGGGCCGCGACATGCGGCCCGGTTTTCGTTTGTGCATCCGGGTGGGAGCCGCGGTCGCTCAGGCGAGCGCCTTCTTCACCCGCTCGGGCAGGAACGGCGTGTGGCGCAGCCGCACGCCGGTCATCTCGGCGATGGCGTTCGAGATGCAAGGCGCGATCAGCGGCGTCGCCATCTGACCGGCGCCGGTCGGATGGTTGTCGGTCTTGATCAGCTCGATGTGCATCTCCGGCACGTCGCGCATCCGCGGCAGCGTGTAGTCGTAGAAGTTCGACTGCTCCACCGCCCCGTCCTTGATCGAGATGCGCTCGCTCATGGTCATGCCGAGACCATAGACGATTGAGCTTTCGGTCTGGGCCACGATGTTGTCGGGCTGCACCGCGACGCCGCAGTCGATGGTGCACCAGAAGTTATGCACCTTGATCTCGCCGGTTGAGCGGTTGAGCGAGACTTCGGCGATGCCGGCGACCTGGCTGCCCGAGTAGTCGATATAGGCGAGCCCGAGCGCCCGGCCCTCGCGCTTCCGGCCCCACTCGGCCATCTCGGCGACGCGCTTCACCGCGGCGACGGCCCGCGGCGTGCCCTTCAAGAGCTCGAGCCGGAAGGCCAGCGGATCGACGCCGCGCTTTCGCGCAACCTCGTCCATGAAGGCCTCGGTCGCGAACTTGTTGGCGGTCACGCCGATGCCGCGCAGCGGATTGGTGCGCACGCCGGTGTCGCGATAGAGCTGCTCCACCAGCTGATGCGGCACGTCGTAGCCGCGCACGTCGGTGCCGGCCATCACCATGCCGTCGCGGCCGCCGCCCGCCTGGAAGCGGACCGGGTCCATGAACGGCGTGATGCGGTCGGCGGCAAGCCTGTGATGCCAGCCGACGAGCTTGCCCTCCGCGTCGAAGGCGGCCCGCAGATAGTGCGCCGACAGCGGCCGGAACCGGCCGTTGTGCACGTCGTCCTCGCGCGTCCACATCGACTTCACGGGCTTGCCGATCTCCTTCGACAGCATCACCGCGTCCATAATGAAGTCGACGTCGCGGTTGCCGCGGCGGCCGAAGCCGCCGCCCATCAGGAGGTCGTGCAGCTTGACCTTGTCGCGGGAGATGCCGAGGAACTTGGCCGGCGCCTCGGTCGCGGTGGTCTGGCTCTGGGTGCCGGCCCAGATCTCCACCGCGTCGCCGTTGGGCGACACCGAGGCGACCGCGTTCAGCGGCTCCATCTGCGCGTGATAGGCATAGTCGCAGCGATACTCGGCTTCGACCGTGCTCGCCGCCTTCTGGAACGCCGCGCGGGCATCGCCCTGCGAGCTCCAGTCGCGCGAGGCCTGCCGCATGTTCTTGGCGTCGGCCGCGAACTTGTCGTGCCCCTTGTCGCTGTCGAAACCCCAGGCCACGCCGGTCCGGGTCCAGGTCACGGCGTCATTGAGCGTCTGGCGCGCTTTCAACGCCGCCCAGGCGGTCTCGGCGACGACGCCGACGCCATGCGGCAGCCGGATCACGGACACCACGCCCGGGATCGCCTTGGCCTTGCCTTCATCGATCTTGTTCGGCACCGACCCCTCGACGGGGGCGCGCAGCACCGTGCCGTAGAGCATGCCCGGCACCTGCACGTCGATGCCGTAGGTCGCCGTGCCGCTGACCTTCAGCGGCAATTCGATCCGCATCACGTCCTGGCCGATCAGGCGGAAGTTCGAAGGCTTCTTCAGGTCCTCCGGCTTGATCTCCGGCGCCTTGGCCGGCACTTCGGCGAACTGGGCGATGTCGCCATAGCCGAGCTTACGCCCGGACTTGGCATGCACCACCGTGCTGGGCTCGGTGGTCAGCTCCTCGACCGGCACGCCGAGCTTGCGCGCCGCGTTGTCGAGCAGCACGCGGCGCACCTGCGCGCCGACCATCCGCAGCGGCCGGTAGTAGCTCGTCACCGCGTTGGAGCCCGCGGTGTACATCATGCCGGCGAAGCCCGGATTGCCGTAGATCTCGTCGAGCGGCGGGGCGGGCACGATCTTGACCCGCGCCCAGTCGGCGTCGAGCTCTTCGGCGATGATCAGCGGCAGCGAGGTCATCGACCCCTGCCCCATCTCGGTCGCAGCCGACATGATGGTGATGGTGCCGTCGGGCGCGATGCTGATCCACGGACTCATGGTCCGGCCGGCGCGCTCGCCGGCAAGCACGGCCGCGCTGGCCTGGCCGCGCAGCGCGAAGGCAAACGAGAGACCTGCCGCGCCGATCATGATCTGGCGGCGGGTCAGCGACGTATCGGAGCTCTTGATGGGCTTGTTCATGTCACGCCTCCCGCGCCGCGCGCTCGACCGCGCGAACGATGCGCTGATAGGTGCCGCAGCGGCAGAGATTGGTGCTCATGTGCTCGACAATCTCGGCCCGCGTGGGCTTGGGTTTCTGCTTGAGCAGATCGGCCGCGCTCATGATCTGGCCGGACTGGCAGTAGCCGCATTGCGGCACGCGCTCGGCGAGCCAGGCCTTCTGCACCGGATGATTGCCGTCGGGCGACAGCCCTTCGATGGTGGTGACCGATTTGCCAGCGATCTCGGAGAGCTGCGTCTGGCACGAAAATGCGCGCTTGCCGTCGATATGAACCATGCAGGCGCCACACAGGCCGGTGCCGCAGCCGAACTTGGTACCGGTGAGTTTCAGGCCCTCGCGGACCACCCAGAGCAGCGGGGTCTCCGGCGGCGCCTCGACCGACACCGCCTTGCCGTTCACAGTGAAATTTGTCGCCATCGCTTCCTCCCAGCGTCCGTGCGGAGCCCATCCGGCACGGCGCGATTTTGCATCGTCGATATCCGCGCGGTCGCCACCGCCGGATCACGCAAAAAAACTGCCGGCGCCTGACGCGCCTGTTCTCCTTGGGACAATAATTCTGCACCCAGCGCGGCAGCGCGTCGAGAGCCATCGGCCGAGAGGTATTGGCGTGGTGGGATCACGATCGCGCGACCGTGCAACGCAGCGAGGGAGCCACGCCAATCGAGCCGGTGCGCATACCGCACACCGGCTCAAGCCTGCTCAATCAGCCGATCGCGGCCTTCACCCGCCCCGCATCGAGCGGCAGGTCACGCAGCCGCTTGCCGGTGGCGTGCGCCACCGCGTTGGCGATCGCCGCCACCGCGGGCCCTTGCGAGCCCTCGCCCGAGCCGAGCGGCCGTTCATTGGGCCGGTTGATCAGCTCGACCTTGACCTTGGGCGCCTCCGGCATGGTCATGATCGGATAGCTCGCCCAGTCGCGCGAGGTGATGCCGTTCTTGTCGAAACGCACGTGCTCGTAAAGCGTCCAGCTCGCCGACTGGATGATGCCGCCCTCGATCTGGTTCTTCAGCCCGTCCGGATTGATGACCAGACCGGAATCGGCCGCCGACCAGATGTGCGGCACCCGCACCTTGCCGCTGGCGCGGTCGACCTCGACCTCGGCGATGCAGGCGACGTAACACGCAAGGTTCTTGTACTTGGCGAAGCCGATGCCGCGGCCGCGGGAAAGGCTCCCCGCCTCGCCCGGCCTCCAGTTGGCCATGGCCGCGACCTTCTCGATCACGGCTCGCGCCCGCGGGTCCTTCATATGGGCCAGGCGGAACGCCACCGGATCGGCCTTGGCCAGCGCCGCCATCTCGTCCATGAAGGATTCGAGCGCGAACACGTTGGCATAGGCGCCAAGCGTGCGCAGCGCTGAGACCCGGATCGGCATCTGCGGAATGAAGTGATGCACGATCTTCTGGTTCGGGAAGTCGTAGAGCGGGATCGCGTTGCGGTCGCCGCCGCCCGCGGGTTGCGGAATGCCCTGGGGCGGGCCGTGCATCTGCGGCTCGGCCATGTACCAGGCCGCCAGCACGTTGGCGCCTTGGGTGGCCTGCGGCCGCATCGAGTGGGTGTTGCTCCACAGCTCGTAATGCCAGTCGGCGATCTTGTTGTCGGCGTCGAGCGATGCGCGCACGCTCATCGACATCGCCGCGCCGTAGGGCTCCCAGGCGAACTCATCGTCGCGCATCCATTGCAGCCGCACCGGCCGGCCGTTCGCGGCGCGTGCCAGCAATGCGGCGTCGAGCGCCACGTCGTCGGCACCGTTCTGGCCGTAGCAGCCCGAGCCCTCGACATGGATGCAGCGGATGTTCTCCGCCGGCATCTTGAGGATCTTGGTCAGCTCGGCCCGCAGCGGGAATACGCCCTGCGAGTGCGTCCACACCGAAAGCTTGCCGTCCTTGAATTCGGCCAACGCAGCCGACGGCCCGATCGAGCCATGCGCCAGGTAGGGCTTGGTGTAGGTCGCCGTGAGCGTCCGGTCGGCGGCAGGCGCTCCGGCCAGGGTGGCGGCCTGTTTCACGCCGATGGTGGACTCGGTGCTCGGCAGCGACTTCAAGTGCGCATGGATATTGGCCGGGTCCGGCAATTCCGGCCCGAGCTTCCATTTGGCGGCCTTGGCCAAAGCCTCGCGCGCCTTCACCGCCTGCTCCTCGCGCTCGGCGATGACGCCGAGGAACGAGCCGTCGCGCACGATCGCGATCACGCCGGGCAGCGACTTCACTTGGGCTTCATCGACGCTCTCGAGCGCCGAGCCATAGCGCGGCGGCCGCACCACGCGGCCGTGCACGAGGCCCGCCGGCCGCATGTCCTGCACATAGGCCGCGCCGCCCATGACCTTGGCCGGAATGTCGATGCGCGCGATGGTCTGGCCGACGATCCTGTGCGTCGCCGGATCCTTCGGCTTGAACTTCGCGGTGGCCTCGCGGTTGAGGTCGACGGAGCCTGCGATCTCGCCATAGGAGATCTTGCGGCCGTCGGCGGTGCTGATGACGCCGTCCAGGACCTTCAGCGTGTCGGCCGCGACGCCGAGCTTCTGCGCCGCGTATTCAACCAACATGGCGCGGACTTCTGCACCAGCGAGGCGCAGCGCCGTGCCGCTGTTTTCGACCGACTGGCTGCCCGCGGTCTGGCCTTCGTTGGGCGTTCGGCCGGTGTCGCCCGAGATCATCGAGACGCGGTCAAGCGACAGGTCGAGCTCCTCGGCCGCGATCTGCTTGAGCGCCGTGAGGATGCCCTGGCCGAGCTCGACCTTGCCGGTGAATACGGTGGCGCTGCCGTCGGCGTTGATGCGCAGCCACGCGTCGAGCTTGCGATTGGTCTGCAGGCTGCCCGGCAGCGGCGCGGCGCCCTGCGCCAGCAGGTCCGTCGGTGCCAGCGAAAACGCCAGCACGATGCCCACGCCCTTGGCGAAGGTACGGCGCGAGAGAACGGGAGCGTTCATGATCAGATCCTCCCGCCCGTGGAGCCGCCAAGCCGGCCAGTCATGTCGCTGGCGGCGCGCAGCACCGCGCCGACGATCCGGTTGTGGGTGCCGCAGCGGCAGAGATTGCCGGCCAGCGCTTCCTTCACCTCGCCCTCGGTTGCATTCGGCTTGCGGTCGAGCAGTTCCTTGGCCGACATGATCATGCCGTTGATGCAGTAGCCGCATTGCGCGGCCTGTTCGTGGATGAAGGCCTTCTGCAACGGATGAGGCTTTTCGGCGGTGCCGAGCCCCTCGATGGTGGTGATCTCGGCGCCGCTCAGCGAGCCGATCGGGGTGATGCAGGAGCGTACCGGCTTGCCGTTGACCAGGACCGTGCAGGCGCCGCATTGGGCAAGCCCGCAGCCGAACTTGGCGCCATTCAGCGCCAGGTCGTTGCGCAGCACATAAAGCAAGGGGGTGTCGGGCTCCGCAGGCACGCTATGATTCGCGCCGTTGACCTTCAGATTGATCGCCATGGGCTTGGGCTCTCCCTCGGGCGTTATGGGCGGATCACGCGTTTCCGCCGGTTTTTGTTTAGAACTGTCCCATTCTGCCCCTCCCGCCCCGGAAGGTCGAGGCGGGAGCATGGTAGCCAGGAGCAACCATCGTCCAGTGAAACCCGGCGGCCGGGACTCGCGGAACCCGTCACCTTTCTGTATTGTTTTTAATGAACGCCGAACCCGGCGGGGGCCGACATGAAACTCCTGATTGCAGGATTCCTGCTTGCGTTGCTTGGCACGGCCGGTGCCAGCATCGGCTTGGCCATCTGGGATGGCCGCTTCCACCGCGACACGGCGGTGCGCCCGATCCATTACGACACGAACTATGACCTAAGTGCCCAGCGCCGGATGCCTGCCGAGCAGCGCAACTAGAGCGGCGCAACTACAAAGGCGCAAGATCGCCTTTGGCCCAACCTTCCCGAGCAGCGTCGCAGTAGGCAGCAAAGCTGCCGTGCTCGATCGCGTTTCGCGCGCTGGCCATCAACTCCTGGTAATAGGCGAGATTGACGGTCGAGAGCAGGATCGCGCCCAGCATCTCGTTGACCCGCATGAGATGATGCAGATAGGCGCGTGAATAGGTCCGCGCAGCCACGCATGGGCTCTGCTCATCAAGCGGCCGCGTATCATCTCGATGCCGCGCATTGTCGAGATTGATCTGGCCCATGCGGGTGAACACCGCGCCGTGGCGGCCGTTGCGCGTGGGCATCACGCAGTCGAACATGTCGATGCCGCGCGCCACGGCCTTGAGCAGATCGTCCGGCGTGCCCACCCCCATCAGATAGCGCGGCTTGTCCTCTGGAAGCTGCGGCGTGGTCTCCTCCACCACCTTGAGCATGGTCTCCTGCGGCTCGCCAACCGCGAGCCCGCCGATGGCGTAGCCGTGGAAGCCGATCCCGACCAGCGCCCGCGCGCTCTCGCCGCGCAATGCCATGTCGTCGCCGCCCTGCACGATGCCGAACAGCGCACGGCCCTTGGGCGCACTCTCGAAGGCGCGCTTGCAGCGCTCGGCCCAGCCGAGCGACAGCCGCATCGCGCGCTCGAGCTCGGGCCTCGTGTTCGGCAGCTTGATGCATTCGTCGAGCTGCATCGAAATGTCGGCGCCAAGCAGCGACTGGATCTCGACGGCCCGTTCCGGCGTGAGGTCGACCATCGCGCCGTCAATGTGCGAGCGGAACACCACTCCGTTGTCCGAGATCTTGCGAAGCTCCGACAGCGACATGACCTGGAAGCCGCCGGAGTCCGTGAGAATCGGCCCATTCCAGTTCATGAATTTGTGCAAGCCGCCGAGCGCCGCGATCCGCTCGGCGCCGGGCCGCAGCATCAGATGGTAGGTGTTGCCGAGCAGGATTTCCGCGCCGGTCGCGCGCACCGCCTCGGGCGTCAGCCCCTTCACGGTCGCCTGCGTGCCGACCGGCATGAAGGCCGGGGTCTGCACCTCGCCATGCGGGGTGGCGAACGCGCCGCGGCGTGCCGCGCCGCAGGTCGCGATCAGGCGGAAGGAAAATGCTTCGGTCATTGCGCCCGGAATAGCAGGGACGCATCCCCATAGGAATAGAACCGGTAGCCGCTGCCGATGGCATGCGCATAGGCGCGCCGCATGACGTCGAGGCCGCAGAAGGCGGAGACCAGCATGAACAGCGTCGAGCGCGGCAGGTGGAAGTTGGTCATCATCACGTCCACCGCCTTGAAGCGGTAGCCGGGCGTGATGAACAGCGACGTGCCGCCTGTGAAGGGCTTGATGGCGCCGCTGTCGTCGGCCGCGCTTTCGACGGTGCGGAGCGCCGTGGACCCCACCGCGACGATCCGCCGGCCCTTGGCATGGACCGCGTTCAGCGCCGCGGCGGTCTCGGCGGTGAGCACCGCGTGCTCGGCATGCATCTTGTGCCCCGTCGTGTCGTCGGCATGCACCGGCAGGAACGTGCCCGGCCCGACATGCAGCGTCACCTTGTGCAGCGCCACGCCGTGCGCCGCGAGCCGCGCCAACAGTCCTTCCGTGAAATGCAGCCCCGCGGTCGGCGCCGCGACCGAGCCCTCTTCGCGCGCGAAATAAGTCTGGTAGTCGTCGCGATCCTTGTCGTCCGGCTTGCGCTTGCCCGCGATATAAGGCGGCAGCGGCATGTCGCCCCGCTCGGTGATGGCCTGATCTAGGACGGCGCCGTGAAACGCAAATGACAGCGTGATCTCGCCGCCCTCGCCCTTGCCCTCCACTATGGCGTCGAGCTGGCCGAGGAAGCAGACCTTGCCCTCCTCGCCGAAGCGGATGATGTCGCCGGGTTGAAGCTTCTTGCCGGGCTTGGCGAAGGCGCGCCAGCGTGAACCGTCGATGCGCTCGGTCAGCGTCGCCTCGATCCTGGCATCAGCGCCGCGGCCGATACGGCAGCCCGTGAGCCGCGCTGGGATCACCTTGGTGTCGTTGACCACGAGCGCATCGCCGGGATTGAGCAGGTCCGGCAGGTCGCGCACGCCTTGATCGGAAAGCTCCGGCACCCCGCCCGGCCGCACCACGAGCAGCCGCGCCGCATCGCGCGGCGCGATCGGCCGCAACGCGATCCGCTCGGGCGGAAGCTCGAAGTCAAAGAGATCGGTGCGCATTCTCGTTCTTCTCCCTCTCCCCGCTTGCGGGGAGAGGGTCGGGGTGAGGGGGGCGGCACTCGGCGTGAAATCGCAACATGCCCCTCACCCGACCCCCCAAAGCGCGTCGAAGACGCGCGTGAACGCGCTGATGGGCGGTCGACCTCTCCCCGTTCGCGCTGGCGAGCGAAGCGAGCGGCCAGCGCGAACACTTTAACGTCGCCGCGCCGGCTCCTCGTGTCGCCTCGCTCCACTCGGCGGCGCAGCAAAGCGGGGAGAGGTAAGGACCGTCACGCCCCCATCGACGCCTTGATGATCTTATCGGGCTCCCGCACCGGCTCGCCGCGCTTGATCTTGTCGACATTCTCCATGCCCTCGATCACCTTGCCCCACACCGTGTACTGGTTGTCGAGGAAGGTCGCGTCGTCGAAGCAGATGAAAAACTGGCTGTCGCCGGAATCCGGGCTCTGCGCCCGCGCCATCGACACCGTGCCGCGCACATGCGGCTCCTTGTTGAACTCGGCCTTCAGCTTCTGGCCCGAGCCGCCGGTGCCGGTGCCGTGCGGGCAGCCGGTCTGCGCCATGAAGCCGTCGATGACGCGATGAAACACGATGCCGTCATAGAAGCCGGACTTCACCAGCTCCTTAATGCGGGCGACGTGGCCGGGCGCGAGATCGGGGCGCATTTCGATCACCACCTTTCCCTTGGTGGTGTCGAGGGTCATCGTGTTTTCGGGAGTAGCCATCAGTTCAAGCCTTTCCTTCTCTTCGGGTGTCTTTGAATCGGAATGAAAACGGCCGGCCGGCGATCGCAGCGCCGAGGCTTTCGGACACGGGCAGCGGCGAGCAGAGCTTCAGCGCCTCCAGCAGCACGCCGTAATACATCCTTCGCTCGTCGTTCGACACGTTGGGCGTCTCGTAGGTCAGGCGCGCACCGAAAATCTCGCCGTTACGCTTAAAGCTCAGCCGGATCGTCAGTTCCATCCCCTGGCGGACTTCGGCGAGCGGCGGCCATTTCCAGCAGCCGCGGATCGCGTCGCGGACCTCGATCAGCGTGTTCAGCGTGCCCTTGGGCGCCGTGCCCGTGCCCGGCTGCGCCGTGGCAAGCCACGGCACCACCATCGCTGCGGCGGCGATGGCGGCAACTCCGAGGACCGCACGCAACCGCATCCCGCCAACTACCTTTCGATCGTCGCCTTCTTCACATAGTCCATGCGGCTGAACTCCTTGTTCAGATAGGCATTGCCCTCCATCTGGATGCGGCCCTGGTCGGGGCCGCGGCCGCGCGGCGCACCCTCGCCGTATTCGGCGTTGAGCTTGTCGACCACGTCCATGCCGGAGACGATGCGGCCGAACGGCGAGAAGCCGCTCTGGTCGAGGTTGGCGTTGTCGCCGAAGTTGATGAACACCTGGCTGGTGCGGGTGTTGGGCCCGGCCATCGCATAGGTGATGTAGCCGCGACGGTT
>JACXTT010004233.1_pt1 | contig 21404 bp, 18 predicted proteins | sample 9270951 | NCBI WGS metagenome assembly JACXTT01 (sample SAMN15532306, study PRJNA645909) | rock metagenome | isolation source: weathered quartz diorite | place: Puerto Rico | collected 2017-06-21
CGCCGCCGCGCGCCCCGCCAGCCGGGGCGGGCACGGCGGCAACACTGTTGCCGCAACCGATCTCCACCAACCGCGAAGACCGGCTCATTGTCCCGAGCTGGATCAGCCGGCAGGGGATGCGCGTGCTCTGGAGCCGCTTCATGCTGCCGTCACTCGATTCCTTGCTCGGATTCGTGGACGTGGCCGCGCTCAACGCGCTGGCGACCAGGATTCCCGAGGCTGCGATCCTCGACACCGCGACGACGCGCAACCTCTGGAAGATCACCGCGGACCGGTTGCAGTCCACGAGTATCCGCTGGTTCCCCGCCGTCGCGTTGTTCACGATCCCTTCACAGGGTGCCGATGAAGTGGATCGGCATGGGAGGCTCGCGCCCATCGCCTGCGGGCTCGATTCGCTCTACTGGCGCGCGGCGCTGCGACCTTCCTACCGCGTCCTGGCGCGGCTCGGCGGCGCCCGCCCGGAAGTCCTTGCCGGCGTCGCGCTCGATCTCGACAGCGCGATGACGTATTACGGCGGCAGCGGTTTCTGCGACGCCGATTATCGCGTGGGGCTCGCGGCACTCGGTCTGGACCGCGCCGAAATGCAGCGGCTCGCGGAGCTGCCGCCGCCGGTTCGCTACGACACGTTACTCGAGCGCGGTTGGTTGGGCCGCTACGTCGAGGGGCTCGAGGCCGCGGTCGCCGAGCGCGCCATCGTGCTGCGAGCCGAGCTGCGACGACTGCATCCCGATCTCCGTTTTGCGTTTCACGCCAGCGACGTGCCCGCCGACTGGTTCTCGCTCGGCTTGTTGCGCGGCTTCTCGAGTCCGGACGCTCCGGTTCTGCTCTGGCTCAAAGAGCGGCCCGGTGGCGGGACGGGACGGTGGGGGCGCGCCCTCATGCGACGCTATCGGGAGCGCGGCGTGTACGCGCTCTCGGCCCTGGGGTTGGAGCCGGACCGCGCCACGTTCGTGCAAAGCGAATGGCCGCGGTTGCGATTCGCCACATTCAACGAGCATGCGGGGTTTTGGCTCGACGGCGCCGCGACCGACAGTTTGGGTCGCGTGATCCGGCGCTTCACGAAGTAAAGCCTTGCCGGTTGGCCCTGGAGCCCGGTAATTTGGTCCCCTGGAAGTGGTGGGGCCGATGGTCGCGAGTGGCCGGCTAGAGGGGCCACCCGAGGAAAGTCCGAGCTCCACAGGGCAGACCGCCAGGTAACGCCTGGGCGCCGAGAGGCGACGGAACAGGGCCACAGAGAACAGACCGCCCTTGTATCCAAAGGGTAAGGGTGAAACGGTGGGGTAAGAGCCCACCGCGCGTCTGGCAACAGGCGCGGCACGGCAACCCCCGGTCGGAGCAAGGCCAAATAAGCAGCGAGACCCGGCCCGGGTCGTTCGAGCTGCGGGTAGGCCGCACGAGATGGCTGGCGACAGCCATCCCAGAGAGATGACCATCTGCTCGTACCAACGAGTAAACAGAACTCGGCTTATGGTCTCACCACTTCCTCCCCTGTGACCACAAAGCCGTCCGGCTCCTCGCCGTCCGTTCCGTATCCTCCCCATTGGGAAAATGTCGCCGACCTCCGCGTGTTTCGAACTACCGCGGAGGAGTGGGAGAAGCTCATCGGATGGCGGACCGACATGCTGAAACGAGGATGGAAATTGCTGAAGATCATGAGCGAAGAGATCGAGGTGGTCGCCATCTTCGGACGTACCAAGACTAAGGAATAGCCGATGCGTCGTGAGCTTTTTGTGGCGGCAGCCGTCACCGCGCTCAGCTGCACGCCAAAGACTCCTTCGTCGGCCCCCGCGCCCGCGAATCCGCCCGGTGCGCCACCCGCCCCGCCCGCCGCTCCGCCGCCGGCCGCCCAGCAGGGAGTGCGGTTGGGACCGAGCGCACAGCGCTACGTGATGCATACGGTGGTCCACATCGATCAAGAGTTTCAGGGCATGCGTCAGCCGCTCGATTTCGGGCTGCGGGCGTTCTTCGGCGTGACGATCACCGGACCAGCCGACAGCGCCGGCTATCCGACGAACATCACCATCGACTCCATCGCCCCCGATTCCGGCACCACGCCCCCGATGGGCATCAACCTGGCCGCGGCGAAGGCGCTGTCGTTCGTCGGACGGTTGACACCCAGGGGCGAGTTCCGCAGTCACACCGTCTCCGACAGTGTGGCCGCACAGGCGTTGTCGCCGATCGTCGGTTCGTTCAAGAACTTTTTCCCGCGGGTCCCGCCCAGCGGGCTGACGCTGGGCGCTACCTGGACGGACACGACGACCGAGAACGACCGCGCCGCCGGCGCCGTCACGGTGACGAGCATCAATCACGCCCATGGCGCCGCGTGGGAGGATCACAGCGGCACGCGCGTGCTGCGACTCGAGGTCGCGTCCGAGTTCACGATCAAGGGAAGCGGTCAACAGGCCGGCCAGCCGTTCGAGGTCGCGGGAACCGGTGTTCGGAGCGGCCTCGATTTGGTCTCCGTTGACGGACGCTACATGGGCGGGGAATCGCGCGACTCGACATCGATGACGATCACGCTGCCGATTCAGGCGATGACGATTCCGCGCACGCAGGTGTCGAAAACGACGGTGACGGTGTTGCCCTGAGGGGTCCACGGCCTGACGGCCGGACGGCCGCGATCGTGACCGCTCTTGTTTTGACCGTCGCGCCGTTCGGCCCTCCGGCCGCCGCGCAGCAAGTCGCCCCCAACCGCTCCGCCACCTACCTCTTTCCGACGGACGTCCGCGACGCTCGCGCCGTATGGGTCAACCCCGCGGGCCTCGCCGTGGCGCGCGAAGCGTCGGTGTATGCGGAAGTGGGAGTCAGCAACCCGGGCTCAAAAGGGCGGCTGCGCCAGATCAACGCGGGGTTCAACTCGCGCGGGCTGTCGCTTGGCTATCAACGGGACATCCTGGACAACGGCGTGCGCGGCACCACACTCCGCCTGGGCTTGGCGGGAGGCACGCAGGGACTCGCGGCGGGTTTCGACATCGCGCGGTATGGTGGGGACGGTGCGCATTCGACCGGTTGGGACATTGGCGTATCGTACGCCGCCCTGTCTCAACTCACGGTCGGCATGGTCGCCGCGAACCTGGGCCAGCCGCTGGTGCGCGGCCTCCGGCAGCGGCTCACCTTCATTCCGGGCGTCACCTGGCACCCGGGTCCAATTCCGGCATTCGCGTTGTCGACCTATGCGCGGATCACGCCAGATTCCGTCGAGTCCTACGCCTTTGGCCTCACCTGGCGAACCGCCAACAGCTCCTCACGCTGGCCCATCGAGATCATCGCCCGGATGGATACGGATAAGGGCCTGCGGCGCGGTGGGTTCGTGCTGGGTTTGTCGATAGGCGGAGAAAATCGGCTGGGCGCCGTCGCGTCAGCGCCCGGCGACGTCTCGCAGATCGACGCCGTGAGCATCTACGGGCTGGCGATTCGGGAGCAACCGGCGCGGCGTCGCTAGGGCGATCGCCGCGGCCGCACACGCACGCGCGGGCGATGCTTCGCTGAATCCGCTACTTCGCGCTCGTTGAGCTGTCCCCCCAGCAGAATCATGTCCCGAAATGAGAGGCTGCGAAACACCGTGTCGGTGAGCGGCCTCTCGTCCGTTCCGACGATCACGAGTCGAAACACCAGGCCGCCGCGCACGTCGAACCCCATCTTCGTATGTGTGCTGTCGCGCGCGTAAGAGCGCACGCCGTGCGGCGTGACGACGACCGTGCGGCGCCGGGTGAGCAGCAACAGCGTGGTGTCTTCCTGACCGGCAGGTTGGTACGCGTAGAGTGCGACGTCGCCGGTTGCGAGCGCGCGCCGCGCGCGCATCGCGCGCGTCAGACTGTCGGGAACCGGCGGCTTGATCGCGACCTTGGGCGCCTTGCTGAAGACGGTATAGGCGACGACCGCCGCGCCCGCAACGAATGCGATGGACAACAAGCACCCCGCCACGCTCAAGCCGAGCAGCGACTTGTAAAACATCGACGTGAGGCGCCGGCGGAACGGGACACGCACCTTGTTGCGCGCTGCGGTCGGCAGCGCGTCCACCAGGGCGCGGCTGACATCGCCCGCCGTCTGAAAGCGCTTCTCGCGATCCTTGTCGAGCATGCGCTCCAGCACCACGCCCATCTCTTCGGAGACGTCGGGGCGCTCGCGGCGGATGGGCACGGGCGCCTGCGTGAGCTGCTTCGCGAGAATCGACGCCGACGACGGGCCGTCGAACGGCGGCGTCCCAGCGAGCATCTGGTAGAGGACGATGCCGAGCGAGTAGATGTCGGACCGGCCGTCCAGCTTGTCGCCCGCGGCCTGCTCGGGACTCATGTACTGCGGGGTCCCGATGATCATCCCTTCGCTGGTGAGCTGTGACGTGCCGGGGGTGGCCGCCTGTGCGGCCTGCGCTGCCTTGGCGATGCCGAAGTCGGTCACCAGTACGTGGCCGCTCCTGTCGAGCAGCACGTTGTCCGGCTTGATGTCGCGGTGCACGATGTCGTGGCTGTGCGCATACGCGAGGGCATCGGCGACTTGCCGGGCGATCCGCGCGGCGTCCCCGACGGAGAGTTTCTTCATCCGTTCGAGAAGGTGGCGCAGGGACGGGCCGTCGATGCACCGCATGATGATGTAGAAGACTTCTTCCTGCCGGCCGACCTTGTGGATCGGGACGATGTGTGGATGCTCGAGGCGCGCGACGGTCTGCGCTTCGCGCAAAAAGCGCTCGGCGACGGTCGGTGACGGCGCGAGCTCCACGTCGAGCACCTTCACCGCGACGTCGCGGTTCAAGCTGTTGTCGCGGGCGCGGAAGACAGCCGCGAAGCCCCCCTGACCCAGGAGTGAGCCAACGGTAAATTCCGGACCAAGCGCTTGTTGCAGGCGCTGCTGGAGGGCTTCGAGGTCCATGGCGGTGCAAAAAGCTAGGATTGCAGGCCGCGTTCTGCTAGGGACGGGCGCGCTGTCTGTCGTCTGGGTGTTGTCGATCTGGCCGCCGCCGGTGTGGTGGCGCACGCACGAGCCGCGTTGCACCGCAATGATGCGACTCAGAAACGACTGCCGGATGGCCCGACGGCGGGATGGGCGAGGATCCGCGAGCGACCGATCGCCACTGCTCGAGCGCATGGTGATCATCGCGGAGGACTCGCGATTCAGAACGCATCACGGGATCGATTACATCGAATTGCGAGATGCATTGGCCGCCGGCGGCCACCGCGGGGCGAGCACGATCACGCAGCAGCTTGCAAAGAACCTCTACCTGTCGTCGTCGCGCTCGATCTTTCGGAAGCTCAAAGAAGCGGTCACCGCCGTACGACTCGAGCTGGCGCTGAGCAAGGAGCGCATCATGGAGCTATACCTCAGCACCTCGGAGTGGGGACCTGGGGTCTGGGGCGCCACCGCAGCGAGTGCCGCGTACTACGGTGTGCCGCCCTCCCGATTGAACCCGGCGCAGGCCGCGGCGCTGGCCGCTACACTGCCGCAGCCCCGTGCGTCAAGCCCGGCGTTCCGCCCCGGGCGCATGCTCGCGCGCCGCGATTTGATCTTGGCGCGGTATTACGGCGGCAGGACTCCGGTGCCACCTGCAGACGAGGACTCGATTCCGCAGATCGCTCCAATCGAGCCACCGAGTCTTCCCGCGCTCCCGGACACGCTGGTGATGCCGGATACGACAAAGGACCACCCTGACTCGGGTGGTCCCATTTCCCACATCCTGTAAACCGCTGTGCGCCGGTGCGTCGAGCTTTCTGCAGATCCTCGCTGGCTTTTCAGTCCACGAGGCGTAGCGGCATCACCAGTGCCATGTACGACGCCGGATCGTTCCACCCCACCGGTTCGATTGTGGCAGCCCGTTCGGGTGCCTTGAATGTGAAGCGCACCTCGTCGGTGGGCATGTACTTGAGGATCTCGAGCAGGTACATCGCGTTGAACCCGATCTCGAGCGGCTCGCCCTCGTAGGTTACCGACAGCTCGTCCTGCGCTTCGCCCAGGTCCGGTGTCTGCACCGAGAACTTGACGTTGCCGCCCGAGAACGCGAGCCGAATGCGATGCGTCTGATCGCTCGCGACGACGCTCATACGCCGCAGGGCCGCGGCCATCGCCGCCTTATCGACGGTCGCCTGCTTGTCGTTCTCGCGCGGGATCACCTGCTCATAGTTCGGATAGGGACCTTCGATCAAGCGGGAAAACACCAGCGTCCCGCCGGCGCGGAAGCCGATGTGGTTGTCGCTCTTCGCGAGCTCGATCTCGGCATCGCCCGGGTACAGCCGGCGGATCTGCTCGAGCGCCTTGGGTGGGACGATCAGATCTGCGGTGGAGCCGCCGGTCGCGGGCACGTCCATCTTGGCCAGCCGGTGCCCGTTCGTCGCCACCATCCGCATGCGATCGGGCCGCAGCTCCCAAAGGACGCCGTTCAGAATCGGCCGGCTTTCCTCGGTCGACGCGGCGAAGGCCACGTGACCGACGAGCTTGTGCACCACGCCGGCCGCCGCTTTCCAGGCCTTCTCGAACTTCACGGCGGGGAACGACGGGAATTCCTCGCGTGGCAGCCCCAGCAGTTTGAACTTGGAGCGTCCCGATTCGATCGAGACGCGCGCTTCTCCGGCGGCGGTCACGCGCACCGGGCCCGACGGCAGCTCGCGGGCGATTTCGACCAGTTTCTTCGCGGGGAGCGTTACGGCTCCGTCGGCATCCACTTCGGCAGGAACCGTCGTGCTCACCGCGATGTCGAGATCGGTGCCTGACAGACGCAAGCCGCCGCTTTGCTTCGAGGCCTCGACCAGGACGTTGGCGAGGACGGGGAGCGTCGTTTTGGCGGGGATGGCTGCCGCCACTGCCGCCAAGCCTTCCTGTAGCTGTTCTCGCGTGATCGTAAACTTCATGACTACTGTGTTGTCTCCAAAACGAGGAAAGTCTCTACTATCACTTCTCTATATAGAAATACTAGTAGTAGTAGTAGACACCGGGGATATGTGGGCGATGCTGCTAAAGCGCAACCACGCCATCACCTGTCACCCGTCACACGATGTTGGTGCACTGTTGGGACTGTTGGCGCTTTGCGGATAGCTGCTGGGGTTTCCCCACAACCCACACCCCGCGCCCTGTTTCCCACGTCGCTGTGTTAGTTACAGTGCGGACAATTCCTGCCGTGCCATCTCCACGCGTTCCTTGAACGTCCGGTCGCGCATCATCTGACGCTCCACCTTGTCCACGCTGTGAATCACGGTGGAGTGGTCGCGGCCGCCGAACGCTTGTCCGATCTCGACCAGCTGCATGCCCAACATGTCGCGCGCCAGATACATTGCCACCTGGCGCGGAATCGTGAGCGTTTTGGTCCGTGCCTTGGAGCGCAGGCCCTCAGGAGTCACGCCCCAGCGCCGCGCCACCACCTCCTGCACGCGGTCGATGCTGGGCGCCGACTGGCTCCCGCTGCCGTATCCTGATCCCTCTTCGCCCTGGCGGATCTTGTCCGACAGTGCTTCCCGCGCGAGCTCGATCGTAACCTCGCGGTTCTTCAGCGACGCGAACAGCAGCAGCTTGATGATGCAGCCTTCGAGCTCCCGCACGCTCGAGCGGATGTGCTCGGCGATGAAACGCAGCACGTCGTCCGGAATCGTGAGCTCGAGATGATCCTGCTCGGCCTTCTTCCGGAGAATGGCGATGCGGTGCTCGAGATCGGGATGGCCGATGTCGGCGACCATGCCCCATTCGAACCGCGAGATCAGCCGGTCCTCGAGCCCCGGGATTTCCTTGGGCGGCCGGTCCGACGTCAGCACGATCTGCTTGTGGGCCTCGAACAACGCGTTGAAGGTGTGGAAGAACTCCTCCTGCGTCATTTCCTTGCCTTCGAGGAAATGCACGTCGTCCACGAGAAGCAGGTCCACATCGTTGCGGTAGCGGCGGCGGAACTCGGACATCGTGCGCGCGTGAATCGATTCGATCACGTCGTTGATGAACTGCTCCGCTCCGAAGTACTGCAGCCGGGTCCCGGGATTCTTTTCGAGCACCGCGTGCGCGATCGCCTGCATCAGGTGCGTCTTGCCGAGTCCCGTCGCGCCGTAAATGAAGAGCGGGTTGTACGTCTTGCCGGGCGCTTCGGCGACGGCGTGCGCCGCGGCCGCCGCGAGCTCGTTCGACTTTCCGATGACGAACGTCTGGAAACTGTACCGTTCGTTGAGCGGCGTGGTCCCGACGGCGGTCGCCGTCGCCGCGCTCTCGCGCGGCGCGACAAAGAAATCCATTTGCGGACGGCGCTGCCGGTCCTCCTGCACGCGAAAGACCACCGTCGTCGGCCGGCCGAGCACGCGCTCGGCGGCGCGAGCGAGGAGACTCGCGTGCTTCGATTCATTCCACTCGGCGGCGAACTGATCGGGTGCACCGAGAATCAAACGACCGTCGTCCAGTGCGATCGGCTCGGATGGCTCGAGCCACGTACGCACCGTCGCCTCGGGAAGTTCACGTCGAGCTTCGTCGAGGAGGCGCTTCCAAGCTTCGTTTACCGATTGCTCCATTACGATTTTCTGATTTTAGGAAGGACGTCCAGCAAGGGCGACCGAAACTACGGGCCCCATGTGGAAAAGTCAACCTTGACCGTCGCCTCCCACGTCGGGTAACTTTCCCGGCCTTACTCGAGGAATTTATGGGTCCGACATATCGGCCGCGCAATCGGCGGCGCATCAATAAGCATGGATTTCGCGCGCGGATGAAAACCGTTTGGGGCCGCGCAACGTTGTCCCGCCGGCGCAAGAAGGGTCGCAAGCGTCTCACCGTCCGTATTCCATCCAAACACCGGAGCCGGTAAACGCGCGAGCGGTACCCGCGCCGCGTACGCATCACGCGCGGCTCGGAGCTCACCACCTGCTGGGAAGCGGGTCGCCGCAGGCGCACGCCGCACCTCGATCTGGCCTGGCGTCACAGCACCTTGGGTCACGCGCGTCTCGGGCTCATCGTTCCCCTGCACCAGTCGTCGGCCGTGGCGCGCAATAGGCTGCGGCGCCGGTTGCGCGAGATCCTGCGACGCGACGTGCTGCGCAATCTTCCCGCCGTCGATCTCGTGATTCGGGCGAAGCGCTCCGCCTACACCGCCTCATTTGCAGTGCTGCGCGCCGAATTGACGGGCGCCGTGGAGGCGCTGCCGTGACGCTGCAACGACTGCCGCGCGTAGCCGTACTGACACTCATTCGTGGCTACCAGCTCACGCTGTCGCACTTGATGTTCACGCAATGCCGGTTCGAGCCATCGTGCTCGCGCTACACGTACGAGGCAGTCGAGCGCTATGGAGCGCTGAGAGGCAGCTGGCTTGGCATCCGACGCATCCTCAAGTGTCATCCGTTCCACGCTGGCGGATATGATCCAGTTCCATGATCTGCCGCGACTTCGGGCATAACCGTGGATAAGCGCAACCTGCTGATCGCGTTCGTGCTCATGATGATCGTGGCCGTCGCGCCGTCGCTCATCTGGCCGCCCAAGAAGCCGGCGCCGGGCACGCAGATTGGCGGGCCGGCGGACAGCGTCGCGATTTCCCGTCAGGCTGCGGAGTCGATTCCTGCACCGACCCGACCGTCGACCCGTCCGCCCGCCAGCCGGTCCGACACCGGCCGCACCGTCTGGGTCACGTCGCCGCTCTACCGCCTCGGATTCTCGACGCACGGGGCCCGTCTCGTCTCCGCCGAACTATTGCAATACCAATCATTTGCTCCGGGCGACAGCGCGAAGCAGGTGCAACTCGTCCCCCCCGGCGACGCATTCCTGCGCCATCGCCTGGTTCTCGCGAGCGGCGATACGGTGTCGCTCGACGACTGGGACTTCCAGCCGAGCCCCGACGGGCCCGGTGTCGCGGTGAACGCGGGGCAGGGCGCCCAACCGTTACGGTTCGACGCCGAGCGCGGCGGCTCCCACGTGACGCTCGAGTACCGCTTCGTGCCGGAGGAGTATCGCTTCGACGTGCATGGCTCGGTGACGGGATTAGGCGGTGGCGGCGCGACACTGCTGGTCGACCTAGCCGATGGATTGCGCTCCGCCGAGAAGGACTCGATGGACGACTACCGCCACTACTCCGTGGTAGCGAAGGCGTCCAAGCCGGAGCGCACGGACTTTTCAAGCATCAAGCCGGGCGAGCGCGCGGTGCTCAACGGCCCGTTTGAATGGGTCGGCGTCAAGTCGAAGTACTTTTTCGTCGCCGCGCTCGCGCTGGACGAAGGGCAACCGACGTTTGCCGGCGCGATCGCAATCGGCGGCGCTCGCAACGGCAAGGCGGCATCAGGTGCCAACGTCCTGATCACGATGCCGGTGCAGACCGGCTCGTTCCGGTATCAGGTGTTCACCGGGCCGCTCGATTCCCGCCACCTCGCCAAGCTGGGGCACGATCTCGACGACGCCAACCCGTACGGCGGCATCTTCCGGCCGATCATTCAGCCGGTGTCACAGATCGTGCTTACGGTGCTGCTGTGGATGCACGAGCGCCTGCATCTCGAGTACGGCTGGGTGCTGATTCTCTTCGGCATCGTCGTGCGCGTTCTGCTGTGGCCTCTGAACCAGAAGGCCATGGAGTCGGGGATCCGCATGCAGGCGGTCGCCCCGCTGTTGAAGGAAATTCAGGATAAGTACAAAAATGAGCCTGAACGGCTGCAGCGCGAGACGCTGCGTCTTTACAAGGAACACGGGGTCAATCCGTTCGGCGGCTGCTTGCCCATGCTGCTGCCGATGCCGGTCCTGCTGGCGCTGTTCTTCGTGTTCGCGAACACCATCGCGTTCCGGGGCGTGCCGTTCCTCTGGCTGCCCGATCTGTCGCGCCCCGACCCGTTCAGGATCATTCCGATCATCATGGGTCTGTCGATGTTTGCGCTGTCCAAGGTGGGCCAGATCGGTGTCCCGCCGAATCCGCAGACCAAGATGATGGTGTACTTCATGCCGATCTTCCTGACGGTGCTGTTTTTGAACTTTGCGTCAGGGTTGAACCTGTACTACGCGGCACAGAATATTTTCAGTATTCCGCAGCAATACATGATCGCCAAGCGCCGCCTGCGCGAGGCGCCCGTGACTGCCGGGGGAACTCGCGTCGTGGCACCCCCGAAAGCACCGCCAAAGCCGCCGCCGAAGACCTAGACTGCTCTCCGACCCCATCGTCGCGCTGGCGACGCCACCGGGTCGCGGAGCGCTCGCGTTGATTCGCCTGTCGGGCGTCGGATCGTTCGGCATCGCCGCCCGCTGCCTGGAGCCCTTTCATTCGACCGCGCCGCGCACCGTGTTTCGCGCGCGGCTCCTCCATCCCGACTCCCGTGAGCCGGTCGACGACTGTCTCGCCGCCTGTTTTCCGGCTCCGCACTCCTACACGGGCGACGACCTCGTCGAGATCTCGACGCATGGCGGCCTGGTCGTGCCTGCTGCGGCGCTCGGCGCCTTCGCCGCCGCCGGCGCGCGTCCGGCGCAACCGGGGGAGTTCACCCGTCGCGCCGTCTTCAACGGCAAGATGGACTTGCTGCAGGCGGAGGCGACCGCCGATCTCATCGATGCGGGCTCACCCGTCCAGCGGCGCCGGGCGCTCCAGCAGCTCGAGCGTGGCTTGTCCGATCGACTGGAACGGCTCCGCGGGGAAATCCTGGAGCTCGAGGCGCTCATCGCCTACGACATCGATTTTCCCGAAGAGGACGAAGGGCCGGTCGCGCCCGCGCGCGTGCGTGAGGCATGGGAGCTGGTGCGCCGGCGTGTCGCCGATTTGCTGAAGACCGCGCCGGAAGGCGAGCGGCTGCGCGACGGCGCGCTCCTGGTCATCGCGGGGCGTCCCAATGCGGGGAAGTCATCACTCTTCAACGCGCTGCTCGGCACCGAGCGCGCGATCGTGACGGAGATCCCCGGCACCACACGTGATGCGATCGAAGCGCACGCTGTGATCGAGGGCTTCCCGTTTCGGATCGTCGATACGGCGGGGCTGCGGGACTCCCGTGAGCGCATCGAGCAGCTCGGCATCGAGGTCAGCAAGAAATATCTCGCCGCCGCGGATCTCGTGCTGTTTTGCGAAGAGCGCGACGACGCGTCTCGCGCCGCCTTTCTTCCGCAGGTTACCGCCCCCGTCGTGGTCGCGCGCACGAAAGCGGACCTCACCGGGGAAGGCGTCTCGGTGGTCACAGGCCAAGGCCTCCCGGAGCTTCGCCGCGGTCTCGCGGAAGTTGCGTTCGGCCAGCTGCTCGCGCTGGGCGACGTCGAACCCGTGGTGACACGCGCGCGCCATCGCGCTGCCTTGGAGCGCGCCCTCGCCGAGCTTGACGCGTTTTGGTCGGCGCGCACGGGTGGTGTGGATGCGGCGGCGACGGCGACTCATCTCCGTGCCGCAGTGCTGGCGCTCGACGAATTGATCGGGGCGGTTACGCCCGAGGATGTGCTCGACCGCGTGTTCGCGGCATTTTGCGTGGGGAAGTGAGGGCCTCGATCATCGTACGCGCCTTGGCGAGCGTCTCGTCATACTCCGCCCGGGGCTCGGAGTCCCACACGATGCCCGCGCCCGCGTGAAAGGTTGCGCTCCCGGCCCGCAGCACGATCGTCCGAATCGGAATGTTGAAGTCCATGGCGCCCGTGGTCGAGATGTAACCGATCGCGCCGCAGTACAGGCCGCGCGGGGCTCGTTCCAATTCCGCGATGATCTGCATGGCGCGAATCTTCGGCGCCCCCGTCACCGATCCGCCGGGGAACGCGGCCCGCAGCAAGTCGAACGCGTCAGCACCCTCCACCAGCTCGCCCGTCACGGTCGAGACGAGGTGGTGCACCGTGGGGTGCGACTCGAGCGCGAACAACTTGGGGACGCGTACCGACCCCGGCCGGCACACCTTGCCGAGATCGTTGCGGAGCAAGTCCACGATCATGACGTTCTCGGCGCGGTCCTTCTCGCTCTCCAGCAGCTCGCGCGCCAATGCGGCGTCTTTGGCCGGCGTCGTCCCGCGCGGACGAGTGCCTTTGATGGGCCGCGCCTCCACCGCGCGCGTCGTATCGAGTCGCAGAAATCGCTCCGGCGAGATGCTTGCGACCTGAGCGTCGGCAAACTCCAGGTAGGCTCCGAACGGTGCGGGATTGCGCGCGCGCAAGCGGCGATACAGCGCGAGCGCCGAGCCCGCGAACGGCGCGTGAAAGCGCTGCGAGAGGTTGACCTGATACACGTCGCCCGCGGCGATGTAGTCGCGAATGCGCGATACTCCGGCCTCGAACTCCGGCCGAGTAACGTTCGACTTGGGTAGCGGGGGTGTCGGCGCAGCGAGGTCAGGAACGGCGGGCGGAGCGGCGGCGAGCCGGGCACGGACCCAGGCGGTGCGTGCGGCGGCACGGTCGTCGCTCCCGATCGCGATGACCCAGGCCTTCTCTTCGAGATGATCCCACGCGATCACCCAGTCGTAGAGGGCGAGCGCCACGTCGGGCATGGTTGGCGTCAGGCGGTCCGCCGGCGGCCGGGCCACGAGCTCCAGCTCGGCACCCCAGTCGTAGCCGATGTAGCCGGCAATGCCGCCCTGGAACGGCGGCAGGCCCGGAAGCGGCCGATGCTGATGGCTGCGCAACATGTCGCGCGCCGCTTCAGGCGTACGCGCCACGGCGACGGGATCGGCCGCGACGAACGAGTACCGGCTCAGCGTGCCTTGGGCCGAGCTATCGAGAAAGAGGACGTAGGGGAGTCCGCTGAAGCGGACGCAGGTATCGAAGGGGTCGGGCGCTGGGACGAGAGGTAGGACGAGCGTCACGATCCCACGAATTTCTTCGTCGTGCCGCGCAGCGCGCTGGTCCCCGCCTGGGGCCGCCACAGCGCCGTCTGTTCTATGATCTGCGCCAGCTCCATGTCGCTCGCGGTAACGCCGCCGGCGCTGTGCGTCCAGAGCTTGACCTGCACCTTCCCCCAGCTCACGGCGAGATCGGGATGATGGTCGGCGGCTTCCGCGAAGAACCCGATCGCGTTCACGAGCATCAGGGTGGTCGGCCAGCCGTCGGTCTGGTAGTCGCGTACGATCGCGCCGTTCTCGAGACGCCAGCCGGGCAAGCGCTTCAAGCGATCGCTGATCTCCGCGGGAGCAAGCTTAGTCGAGGGTTTCACGGTAACTCGCTGATTGGCCGAAGTTCTCCTCCACCTCCACTTCGATCGACTTGAGGTGCAAAGAGCCGAGCTCGGCGCGTACCCGGCCGGCGAGATACTGCGACAGCATCTCGACGGTCGTATTCGGGATGGGCAGGATCACGCAATCGCGTGCGGGAAAGACGTAACGCGGCTGGCCGTCGAAGGCCACGCGCACGCTGCCGTTTTCCTCGGTGATCGTGAGCTTGGGATTGTCGCGAGGCAGCAAGACGCGATGGTCGAGCTCGTCCGTGAGGCGCCGCATCAACTTCTTCACGGCGGAAAAATCGACCACGAACCAGCTGTCCTTTTCCAGGCCGCCTTCGACGACGATACCGGCCCGATAGTTATGGCCGTGCAGCGTCTCGCAGCGGTGGCCGGCAAACGTAATGAAATGCGCCGCCGCGAAGACGAGGTCTTCTTTGGTGATTGCTACTTTGAATTCGCCGCGCGTCACCATACTCCGGTAATCTACTCGGGTGGTGTGGCCCCGCCTGTTGCGACTCGCCACACCTCATCGGCGAGCCACTCCAGCCGCTGCTGGGCGTAGTCGAGCTCCGCCGGCGTCATGCTCTTGGCGCGCCGGGCGATCTCCCGCGTATGGCTGAGGAGCTCATCCAGGACCTCCCGCAGCGGCCGATTGCGCCGGCGCTCCGTCTCGGCTGATGAAGGCGGTTGGGAAGCCGGGGGAGGCTTTTTCCCGCGCGGGCTCACGCCGTTTGAATGCCCGAGGCCCGATCGTCCGCCTGCCGCAGCTCTTCGACGGCGGCCCGCACGGTCGACGCGGCACCATGCTCGGCAAAATAGTTCTCGACGAGCCGGAGCCCGAGATAATAGCCGGAGCGCTCGGGCAGCACCTTGCCCGCGAGCAGCCGCGCCGCTGGGCTCATGCCGCCGGACAAGTACCGGAGCCGCAGGCCCAAGCCTGTCGACTCGAGGTCGGTGGCGGTGGCGCGGCGCAGGAAGGCGTCCAGCTCGCGGAGCCGGCGATACTGCCGGCGGTTGTAACCGAAGTACTCCCACGGATCGCAGCCGGGCGCGACCGCCTGTGAGGCCGCGATCGCCACGCCCTCATTCACGACCAGCTCGCGTAAGGTCGCCCGCGAGCCTATCTCCCAGCCGTCGTAGTAACCGCCCAGCTCTGCTACGACGCGCCGCATCGCCGCGCGGCTCGAGGGCGCGGTGTAGCGCACCGCGTGCGCAACCTCGTGCGCGATCCACAGCGGCAACAGCTCGGGCGCGAGCCCGATCCCGTACGTCTGCGCGTTCGCCCGCCCGGTGAAATGCTCGAGGCAGACAAACGCGATGCCGCGTCCGCCAACTACTAGCTCGCCGGCATTGGCCGCGCCGACGCCGACCATCAAATAGAGGTCGATGGGGCAGTCGGCTTCCAGCATCTCCGTGGCGCGGCGCAGCGCTTCCTCGGCGATCGCGACGACGTCGACATCCTCGAGCAGACGCGTGAGATCGGTACGATCGGCGTGGAGCGCCGTATCGATGATCGACTCGACGTGCGGCGACTCGGGATCGAGCACGTAATTCTGCCAGTACGCGCTCAACACGGGACGATGGCGATCGAGATACTCGTGGTACGCCGCGGAAGGATCTGGCGCGGCCAGCGTTGCGAGGAACTCAGGAACGAGATTTACGAGCATTGCGCTGGTTGCCGCCCAATTTGGGAAGCCGACCAGCGGATATCAATGTCGACTGTTACCGACTCCGACTTGACACTACGCCTTTGGTGGCGTACGCAACCGGCGGCTGATTTCGGTGAGGAACTTGCGCTCGGCCGGTGTCAAACTGTCCACGCCGCTCGCGATGATCTTGTCGAGCACGCGATCGATCTCCGCGTTGGCCCGCGCGTCGGTGTCGCTGCGTGACTTCGTGCGCTGTGCGGAGGGAGGGATCGCGCCGCTGCGGTTGACCCGCGGCGGCTGCGACACCAGCACGCTCGATTCCGACACCTGCCGTTCAGTCCGCTGGCCGCGCGTCGCGCGCCAGTCCTGACCCTTGAGGAAGAGCAGCGCGGCACCCACTCCGCCGAGGTGGGCGAGATGGGCAATGCCGTCGCTCACGCCGAGCAACGCGATCACGAGATCCAGCGCGACCAGGAATGTGACGAGCCATTTGGCCGGAATGGGATCCGGCAGCGGGAAGACGAACACCGGATGATCAGGCCAGTACCACGCGAACGCGACGGCGACGGCCAGCACCGCGCCCGACGCGCCAAGCACCTCGGGGACCCTCACGGCCTGTGTCAGCGGGAACGATGCCGCGGCACCACCGATGCCGCAGAGCAGATAGAAGAAAAGGAACATCCTGCCGCCCATGCGCTCTTCCACGGACGAGCCGAAGACGAACAGCACGAGCATGTTGAATGCGAGGTGCAAAATCCCTGCGTGCAGGAACATGTAGGTGACGACAGTCCACGGCTGGTCCCACGCGAGCATCGGGTGGAACGCGAACGCGTTGTCGAAGTAGGGATTCGTCGCGAACAGCGTGTTCTGGACAAGAAACACGAGCAAGTTGGCGACGAGCAGTCGCCGTACCCATGGAGTCAAACCGTACATCCGCTGCGGGCCCATCTGAGCTCCTACGTGTCCTTTGGGGCGTCTGTTTTTTTATCCCCCTTATCCGGCTCGGTTGTTCCGGGCCAAGCTCGCGATGCGCTCACAGAGCTCGGGAAAGGGGATGCCCGCCGCCTGCGCGGCCTGAGGGAACAGACTTGTGCGGGTCATTCCCGGCAGGGAGTTGGCTTCGAGACAGAAGATGTCTCCCTCGGAACTCACCCGGAAGTCGATCCGTGAGTAGCCGCTGAGCTTCAAGGCGCGGTGCGCCATCACCGCATACTCCTGCAATTGTCGGGCTAGCAGTGTATCGATCTTCGCAGGGAAGGTCTCTTCCGACATTCCGGGTGTGTATTTCGTCACATAGTCGAACAACTCGTGCTTCGAGACGATCTCCCCCACAGGCAGGGGCATATCTCCCAAGACCCCCACGGTCAGCTCACGCCCCGGAATGAACTGCTCTGCCATGACCTCATCGTCATAGCGTTCCGCCAGCTTGACCGCATTGTCCAAGTCCTGGGCTTTCTTCACCAGGGTGAGGCCGACGGAGGACCCCTGCTTGGAGGGTTTGACGATCACCGGCCACCCCAGGCCGGTGCTCACGTCCTCAGGGCCCACCGGCGCCATGAACCACGCCGGGACAGGCACGCCCGTCGCTCGAAACAGCCGCTTGGAAAGGTCCTTATCCATTGCCAGCGCGCTGGCCAGGGGTCCGCTACCGGTATAGGGCACACCGACCACGTCGAGCACGGCCTGGAGCGTGCCCCCTTCCAGGGCGCCACCGTGCACCGCGAGGAAGAGTACTTCCGCGGTCCGGACCGCCTCCAGCTCCGCGAGCCCCTCCGACAGCATGCGCCGCTCCCGCTCGGCCAGGGCGTCCACAGGCGGCGGGGTCAGACCGACCGCTCCACCCAGCAGCTCTCGCTCAGCGCGCTCGTCCAGGACGGCGCCGGCGAGGTCGACGACATGCACGTCGTGCTTGCGGCTCCGCAGCGCGGCTACGATTTGGGAGGCGCTGGCAAAGGCGACGGCACGCTCCGCCGTCGCGCCCCCCGTGAGCACGGTGACCCGCATCAGCGGATGCCCGCCAGCTGGTGCAGCAGGTCGTAGCGCGTGACGATGCCGACGACCTTGCCGTTGCGTCGGACTAACGCGGCCGGCGTCGTACGCGACAGGAGCGTGGTGAGTAGCGCGACGGGGGACTCGCTGTCTACGACCGGGAACGGCGCGTCCATCACGTCGCGCACCGCGCTGTCGAGGATCTTCGGCTGACCGATCGCGCGCGCCATCAGCGCCTGCTCGGAGATGGCGCCCACCCCGTCATCGCCGTCCAGCACCGGCAGCTGCGACACGTTGTAGGTGGACATCAGGTTGAGCGCCTGCCGGACCGACGCCTCGGGCGCCACATGAATCAGCGGCGGAGCGTCGCTGTTCTTGGCAGCCACGAGCCGGCCGACGGTCGGCCGCTCGTCCTCGATGAGCTGGTTCTCGCGCAGCCACTCCTCGTTGTAGACCTTGCTCAGGTAGCGCTCGCCCGTATCGGCCAGCACGGTTACGACCAGCGCCTTGGGGTCGTCGAGCCGCCGCGCCACAGCCAACGCTGCCACGACGTTCACGCCGGTCGACCCGCCCACGAACAGGCCTTCTTCTTTTGATAGTCGACGCGCCATCTGCATTGCGTCCTTGTCGCTCACGACGACCCATTCGTCGATCACATCCCAGTGCAGCGACGTCGGAATCTTGTCGCCGCCGATGCCTTCTACCTTATAGGGCTGGCCGTCGCCTTTCTTGAGGGTCTTCGCGTAATCCGTGTAGATCGACCCAGCCGGATCGCCCGCGACGACGCGGATCCTCGGGTTTTTCTCTTTCAGGTATTTGCCGGCGCCGCTCACCGTGCCGCCTGTACCGGGCGCGCAGACGAAGTGCGTGACCTTGCCGTCGGTCTGCTCCCAGATCTCGGGTCCCGTCGTGTGATAGTGCACGTTGGGATTCACGGGGTTGTAGTGCTGGTCCGCGAAGATCGCGTTGTCGTGCGCCGCTGCGATGGCGCGGCCTTTCATGATGTAGTTGTCGGGGTGATCGGGCGGCACCGCCGTCGGCGTGATGATGACCTCGGCACCGAGGGCGCGCAGCAGCCGCGCCTTCTCCTGCGACATCTTGTCCGGCATGGTGAAGATGCAGTGATAACCCTTCACCGCAGCCGCGATCGCCAATCCCACACCCGTATTGCCCGATGTCGCTTCGACGATCAAACCGCCGGGTTCGAGTTTCCCGGAGCGCTCGGCGGCCTCGATCATCGCCAGACCGATGCGATCCTTCACGGACCCGCCCGGATTGAAGAACTCCGCCTTCCCGAACACCGGCGTGCGGATCCCGCGCGTGACCTTGTTGATGCGGATCAGTGGGGTCCAGCCGATCGTCTCGAGGACGTTGGCGTACGGCTTAATGTGCTGTGGCACCTGTATCCGTGCGCGCCTTCGTCGTGTCCGCGGAACCTTTGGTCGTGTCTGCTCGAGTGCTGTCCACGCGGGTCGTGTCCGCCTTGGGTCGAACCACGGGCGGGCGCGGTCTCGGCCTGGCGGGCGGGGCCGTAGGAGGTGGGGTCGCGGGCAGCGTCACCGTCCCCGTGCGTGTCGTGCCTACCTGACGAAACTCGACCGGCTGGAGGAACGCCGTCGCCACCGCGACCCCGTGCCGCTTCGCGGGCGCAAACCGCAGAGACGTCGCACCGGCCAGAGCGGCCGAATCGAGCGCGGGGTAGCCGCTCGGCTCGGCGACGCGCGTGGATTCACGGACGAGCTTCCCGGTCGAGTCCACGAAGAGCCGTAGCGTCACATCCCCCTCGACTTTCTGGTCGAACAGCGCGGGGGGATAGGCGATGGGCATGTCGGGGTTGAGCGCGACCGGCGGTTCCGACTCGGGCGGCGGCGCGGCCTGGCTCGCCGATGCTCCAGACTGCGGTGACGAGCCGCGGCACGCCGTCAGGACGCAGGCGACGATCACGATCGATCGCACGTCAGGAGCCTCTGTCTTTGCGGCGCTTCTGCCACGCCGCAAGGCGATTCAAGGCGTCAAGCGGCGACAGCGAGTTGACGTCGAGACCGTCGAGCTCGAGCAGCAATGGGTCAGGCGCCGGCGCCGCAAACAAGGCGAGCTGTGTGGCGTCGAGCGGAACCGGTGGGCGCTGCCGCGCCACGTGATGACCGGCCTCCAGCAGCTTGAGGACCTGCCAGGCGCGCGTGACCACCGGAGCGGGCAGCCCCGCGAGCCGGCCCACGTGAATCCCATACGAGCGGTCGGCGCCACCCGGCTCGAGCCGGTGCAGGAACACGATTTCCTCGCCGACTTCGCGCACCGCGACGTTGAAGTTGCGCACATGCTCGAGCTCCTCGGTGAGCTGCGTCAGCTCGTGATAGTGCGTCGCAAAGATCGTCTTGCATCCGATGCTGTTGTGCAGGCACTCGGTGACGGCCCATGCGATTGCCACGCCATCATAGGTTGACGTGCCGCGGCCGATCTCGTCGAGCAGCACCAGGCTCCGGCCCGTGGCGGCATGCAGGATCGCGCTCGTCTCACTCATCTCGACCATGAACGTCGATTGGCCGCGCACCAGGTTGTCGGATGCGCCCACCCGCGTGAACAGGCGATCCACGACGCCGATCGTCGCGCGTCGACAGGGCACGAACGAACCGATCTGCGCGAGCACGACGCAGAGCCCGACCTGACGGAGCAAGGTCGACTTGCCGGCCATATTCGGGCCGGTGAGCAGCACGACACGCCCTGCCTCGTCGAGCGTCACGTCGTTGGGAATAAACGTCTCGCGCGCCATCATCCGCTCGACAACCGGATGCCGGCTGCCCTCGAGCTGGAGCGCGAAGTCGCTCGTCACCTCCGGCCGCACGTACCGCTCGCGCTCGGCGACGTCCGCGAGCGCGGCCCAGACGTCGAGACGCGCCAAAAGGCCGGCGGTCGCCTGGACGCGGGCGATCACTCCTCCGACGCGGCCCCGCAGCTGGTCCAACACTTCCGCCTCCCGCGCGGCGATGCGCTCCTCGGCGCCGAGGACCTTGGCTTCGTACTCTTTGAGGTCGGGCGTGACGTAGCGCTCCGCACCGGTGAGGGTCTGGCGCCGCTCGTAATCGAGTGGGATGCGGTCGCGATGCGTGTGCGTGACCTCGATGTAATAGCCGAAGACTTTGTTGAATCCGACTTTGAGCGACGCGATGCCGGTCCGTTCCCGTTCGCGCGATTGCAGCGCGGCGATGTACTGCTTGCCGCCGTCGCGCGCCGCCTTCAGGTCGTCGAGATCGCGGTCGTAGCCCGGCTTAATCGCGTCGCCATCGTCGAGCTGCGCCGGCGGATGCTCGACGAGCGCGCGCGACAACTCCTCGCCGATATCGGTGAGCAGGTCGAGATCGTGCGCGCCCGCTTCGAGCAGCGCGGACCGTTCCCGGCCCTCGAACCCGCCGACAGCGCCGGCCACGTCCGGCAGCCGCAGAATCGAATCGCGCAGGGCGCCCATCTCGCGCGGCGTGGCCCGTCCCAGCGCGGCCCGTCCCGCGAGGCGCTCGAGATCGCGCACGCCGTCGAGCGCTTCACGCAGCCGCTCGCGGCCGCGGCCGTCGCCGACCAGCACGGCGACCGCGTCGAGTCGCGCGTTGATGGCGGCCGGGTCTACGAGCGGCGCCAGCAGCCAGCGGCGCAGCAGTCTGCCGCCCATCGGCGTGAGCGTGCGGTCGATGACCCCCAGCAGCGTCGCGCCCCCGGTGTCTCCTCCGGACCGGAGCGGCTCGACGAGC
>JACXTT010004234.1_pt1 | contig 21402 bp, 11 predicted proteins | sample 9270951 | NCBI WGS metagenome assembly JACXTT01 (sample SAMN15532306, study PRJNA645909) | rock metagenome | isolation source: weathered quartz diorite | place: Puerto Rico | collected 2017-06-21
TTGGAAGTGTTGCCCCTGCAGGGCGCGGCGACGCAACGGCGTATCGACCAGTTGATTGTTGCTTTGCAGACGTTGGCGAAGCTTCTCGATGTAGCGGCTCCAGCCGTTGGCGTCGATGGCAAGCCGACCGCGGAAATCGCGAGTTTGAACCCGGTGTTGCCTTCCGCCATGCTCGCCACCGCAACCGCTGCTACCACCTCCAGCGCTCCAGCCAGCCAGGCGCTCGCCACGGGCGCCAGCAGCAGCAGCACGGCTGACGGCGCGAAACTCGGCGAACTCGGCAAGAAGGTCGAGGGTCTCGAAAGGATGCTCGGCGGCTTCAAGTTCAGCGGAGACTTCCGCTATCGCATCGACATCCAGGCGCGCACGGGCAACAATATTGCGGGGCCGCTCCAGAATGTGCGCGCCCGCTACCGGCTCCGGTTGAATGTCGACAAGGAAATCATTCCCGGCTTGACCTTCCACACCCAATTGTCAACCTCCCCGTATTCGAACGAGACCACGAACGACCAGGACTTCGCCGGCACCGCGGTGAAGGCGCCCTTTTCGGTCGCCGAGACCTGGCTGCAATACAGGCGCAAGAATTTCACGATTCGAGGCGGGCGCATGGAAGAGGTCTTCTCCGACAACGGCGGTCTCGGCAACAACCGTTTCATGTGGGACGACGATGTGCGCTTCAACGGCTTTGACGCCCGCTACCGCGTCAACAACTACATCGAATTTCGAATGGGTGAATACATTCTCACCAACCCCAATACGCCGATCGTAGCCGCGGGATCGCCGTTTCTTGCCGCCGGCTACCGGGTTGGCGAGAAACTTCGCGACGCAACGCTCACCGATCCGGGAGTCATTCTCACCGCCAAGGGTTCGGGCTGGACTCACACCCTCGTAGGCAACTATGCCGTCTACCGCAACGCCAACCAGATTGCACTCGCGTCAACCGCCGCCGGCTACCCTGTGCTGGTGAGCAACGCGGTCGGAATCACGCTGTCGGGCGCGGTTGGGCAGACGGGCAACGCGCTGACGACCCCCGGCGGAGCGATCTATGCGGCGGATCACTTCCGGATCTTCCGCGGCGCGTACCGCGCCGAATACGGCGACTTCAAAATCGGCAATCGGGCAATGCCTTTCTACGTCGACCTGAACGGCAGCAGCAATACCGGCGCCAGTTCGGAGCGCGGCGCGTATATGTTCACCGCCAACCTCGGCGCCACGCGCAAGGCCGGCGACATGCGCTTCCTCTATCAATACGCGCGCAAAGAGGCCAGTTCGATGATTTCGCAATACACCGACGACGATCTCGGAACCGGGGTGGGCGTGAACATTTACGTGAATGCGTTCCGCTTCGACCTGGGGTTGACCAAGTTCCTGGCGCTGCAGAATCTGTTCTTCTTCGAGAAACCGCTCGAGGCGAACCGTCCAGGATTCGCCGTGCCTTTGCAGAAGGGCGCGAACCAGACCTTCCGGTACCTGGGGCACTTGGCGTTTACGTTCTGAGCCTGCATTGGCCCGAGAGGAGGCCGCCTACTGCTTCCTCTCGTACTCCTCTTTCGTCATCCGCTTCAACGCCGGCTCCCCCGGAGCGGACTGCAGCATCGCTTCGAAATCCTTCGCAGCCTGCTCCACCTTTTGCTCGAGTGTTGCGGCCCGTTCGATCTGCGACTTGGTCGGTCTCCCGCCGTAACGCATGACTTCGCTGTACACCGCGCCGATCTCTTCGCGCAGCCGGATCTGTCCGGCCTCCGGCGCTGTGGAGGTGGACACCCAGGTCTCGCGCAGCGTGTTCAGCTTGTCGGCGTACCCGGTGAATTCGCCGGTCTTCTTTGCACGCGCCTGATCGCGGAGATCCGTTGCCTGCGCATTCAAAAACGCCAGGCGCTCCACCATTCCGTAGAGCTTCATCACTGTCTGAAACTGGAGTTTCCGATCCTCCGCCGAATGTCGCAGGCGCGGATCGCCCACCAATTCGATCTTGGCCAGATAGGTCTCCTGGCCCTTGGTGATCTTCGCCGTGTACTGGCCCTCTGGCAGCAGCGGACCTTGAATCAAGCCGCCTTCGAGACTCGACGAAACGGGAACCTTGGGCGCCTTCAGCCGCATTGGCCACGGCACGCGGTTGATGCCGCGGCGCCGCCCGGCGACAAGCTTGGTGATGGACTTGCCATCCGCATCGAGGACCTCGATATTGAGGTCGCCCAGCGTATAGCGCTCCTTCATGTAGTAGGTGATGAATGCGGCGTTTGCGGGTCCGCGTCCGCCGAACTCGTCGACTCCCGAAAAGTCCTGCACGAACGAGCTGAAGCGAATTGGGGCAGGTCCGCCCTGCAGCACCGTCAGCGATGATTCGAGCACCTCTTCCGTCAATTTACGGATCGGCGAGATGTCGTCCACGATGTAAATGCCGCGGCCGTGCGTACCGATGATGAGGTCATGGTCCCGCGGGTGGATGTAGACATCGCGCACCGCGACTGGAGGGAAATTGCCCGTGAACTGCGCCCACTGCTTGCCGCCATCGATGGTCAAAAACAGGCCCATTTCCGTGCCGGCAAAAAGCAGGTTCTGCTGCACACGGTCTTCGCGAATCACGTGCGCGAAGCTTTTCACGTCCTCGTTGACGATCGATTGCCAGTTGGCGCCAAAGTCGTCCGTGCGATAGATGTACGTCTTCATGTCGCCCGTCTGGTGGCCGTCAAACGCAATGTAGGCGCGGCCCGCAACGAACTTCGAAGCTTCGATGTCCGAGACCCACGTCCCCTTTTGCGGCCCGATATCGGTCAGGTTCTTCCAGGTCCTGCCGCCGTCGCGCGTCACCTGCACTTTGCCGTCGTCGGTTCCCACCCAGATCACTTTCGGATCGAGCGGAGATTCGGCGATCGCCATGATCGAACAGTGATTCTCCGCGGTCGTGTTGTCGATCGAAAGTCCGCCGGACTGTTCCTGCTTCTGCTTTGCGGGGTCGTTCGTCGTCAGGTCTGGCGAAATCTTCTCCCATGACTCGCCACGATCCTTCGAGCGGAACAGGAACTGCGCGCCGAGATAGATGGTGTTGGCGTCAACCGCGCTTTGCGCGACGCCCGCGTTCCAGTTGAAGCGGTAGTCCGGCTCGCCCGGCTTCGGCGAAGGCGAGATCGACTTCAATTCGCCCGTCGAACGCGTATAGCGCAGCACCTTTCCACCCTGCCATTGCGAGTAGACAACGTCGCGGTCTTTGGGATGCGGCCAGACGTGAAAGCCATCGCCGAAGCCGACGTTCAACCAGTCTTTGTTCGAAACATCGCCGTCGGCGCTTGCGCTCGGGCCAACCCAGGAACCGTTGTCCTGCAGGCCGCCGTACACATTGTACGGGCGGGCGTTGTCCGCGGACACGTGATAGAACTGCGCGAGCGGCAGGTTGCGGAAGAAGTTCCAATTGAGGCCGTTGTCGTTCGAGCGATAGACGCCGCCATCGGTGCCGAGAAACAGGCTTCCCGACGAGGGATCCACCCATAGAGCGTGATGGTCGGAATGCGTGCCGCCGCCGATCTGCGTCCAGGTCTTGCCGCCATCCCGGGTCACCGAAGCCGTCATGCCCATCTTGTAAACAATCCGGTAGTCCTTGGGGTCGCCAAAGAGCGCATTGAAATAGAACGGACGCGAACCAAGCGAAGGATGGTTCGACTGCAAAGCAAAGGACCGGCCCTGATCGTCGGAGCGATAGAAGCCGCTCTTCTTGGCCTCCATCATCGCGTACACGGTCCCCGGGCGATCGTGCGGAACCAACAATGCGATGCGGCCGAGGTCGCCTTCGGGCATGCCGGCTGTCACTCTCTTCCAGGTCTTGCCGCCATCTTCGGAGCGATGAAAGCCGCTGCCCGGACCGCCGGAACGAAAGTCCCACGGCTGTCGCCGCACCTGCCACATGGCCGCGTAGATGTTGTCTGGTTCCTGAGGATCGATCGCGATGTCGCTGCATCCGGTGTCCGCATCCACGTACAGGATCTTGATCCAAGTCTTACCGCCGTCGGTTGTCTTATAGAGTCCGCGATCTTCGGATGCGCTCCATAGCGCGCCCAGCACCGCGACGTAAACCGTGTCGGAATCGCGAGGATCGACGATAATCTTGGCGATGCGCTCGGATTTCGGCAAGCCCATGAACGTCCAGTTGTCGCCGGCGTCCTTGCTGCGATAGACGCCCGTGCCAACCGAGACAGAGTTCCGAACCCACACTTCGCCGGTGCCTACCCAAACGGTGTCGGGCTTCGACGGATCGATGGCGATGGTTCCGATGGATTGGGTGAAGCGCTCGAACACGGGTTTGAACGTGGTGCCGGCGTTGGCGGTTTTCCAGATGCCGCCGTTGGCGGCGCCCACATAAAGGACCTTGGGGTTTGAAGGCGTTCCAGCAAGAGCGCTGACGCGGCCCGACGTAACAGCCGGGCCAATGGGCCGAGCTTCAATAGCTCCAAAGGTGGCGGAATCGATTTTGACTGCGGCAAACAAAGGAGCAGCCGCAAAGACGAACGCCGCGACCAATGTGGCCGCGGCGGAGGTTCCGGTTTTCATATGCGCTTATTGCTTCGGAGGCTCTTTTGCAGGAGGCGCCTCTTTCGGCGCGGGGAAGGCGAACATCGCATCGTCGATCGGCACGTTGGTCTCGATCTTTTCGATCACGTTCTGCATCATCGACCGTCCGCCGACCTTGATCTCAGACGTGAACGGCATCATCACGCCATCCACCTTCTTGTAGTTCGACGGGTAGGCTTCGAGCTCCATTTCTTGCCCCATCTGTTTGCGTTTGCTGATGGACTTCGACGGCAGGAAGGTCTTTTCGTCGAGGAACAACGTCGACGAATTGCCGCTCTTGAGCGTGATCTTCATCTTGTACGCCATTGCGCCTTCGACGTCTTCCTTGCCCACCAATTCCACCTGATTGCCCTTGGTTTTGTAGTCGATGAGGGGGCTGCCGTCGGGATCGGCGTCATCGGCGGCGGTCTTCGATTCGTCGGCCGGCATTTTCTGCGGATCGGGACTGCCCGTCATCGGATTGATCATCCACCCCGTTTTGCCGTCGAACGCCTGAATGATCTTCTGGCCCTGCAAGCTGATTTCAACGCGGTTTTGCGCAGGCCGGCGGCTATACGCAACCATTTCCGCTTCCATCTGGCCGCCGCCAAGAATCACCTTGCCGGTCGCCTTGCTGGTTTTGATCGCCTTGACTTTCTCCGCGCCACCCATGGCGGCGACATGTTTGTTGACGATGTCGTCCACGCTGAGGTCTTGTGCGAAAGACACACCCAGCGCCACGCTCATGAGGAGCAGATTGCGAATAAACATGAAAGAACACCTTTCGGCCTCTGGACTTGGACGTCCAGCGACACTTCTCCCATTATATGGAGCCACGCTATATGACGAGTTCCTGGTAGCGAACAGGGATCGGCCTTGCGATCCGCCAATGACCCAGGAACCTTCGACGCCGATCCCGTTGTTCGCGGTTTCCCAAAGGCGCTGTTCCATGAAATAATCGAACCCACCTATGGAGATCCGCAACAAAGTAGTCGTCGTCACCGGCGGCGCAATGGGAATCGGCGCCGCCCTTTGCCGCAGATTTGCGCAGGAAGGCGCGGCAGGGATTGCAGTGTCCGACATTGAAGCATCCGGCGCGGAAGCCGTGGCGGAAGAAATCGATGGGCTCGCCGTCCGCACCGATGTGTCAATAGAAGCGGATGTCCAGCAACTCGTCGGGAAGACGCTCGCCCGCTTTGGACGCATCGATATTTTTTGCTCGAACGCCGGCATTTTCGGCGCGCGCGGGGGCATCGAGATTCCGACCGCAACGTGGCAACACGTGTGGGAGGTGAACGTGCTGGCCCACCTGTACGCCGCGCGGGCCGTGCTGCCGCACATGCTCGAACGAGGCGAGGGATATCTGGTGAACACCGTTTCGGCGGCAGGGCTATTGAATCAGATCGATGGAGCGCCATACGGCGTCACCAAGCATGCTGCAATCGGCCTCGCCGAGTCGCTCTCGATCGAATATGGAACCCGTGGGATTCGCGTGTCGTGTGTTTGCCCCCAGGGAGTTCGCACTCGCATGCTGCTCGGCGAAGAGGGGGATCGCGACAGTTTCCTGAAGCAGGGTTCCGTCAGCGTGGAGCACGTGGCGGAAACCGTAGTGCGCGGCATCGAGGCGGAAAAGTTTCTGATCCTGCCGCATCCCGAGGTCGAAGAATACTTCCGCCGCAAAGGGACCGACTACGATCGGTGGCTGCGCGGCATGCGGCGTTTGCGCGAACAGGTTATTTCACAGGCTTAGGCCGGACGGCTTCTTCGATCTTCTTCGAGATGTCGGTCGCGTTGCGATTGAGGTCGGGAACGCGGTTGCTCTTGGACGGAGAATAGAGCGACCAAAGAACGTCGCGGGTCTTGCGGTCGATTAAGAAGATCGTGCCCTTGCCGCGGGAAAACGAGGCGGATCGGGGCTTGGACCAATTGTCCTTTTCCTTGTCCTTGTCCTTCTCGTCCTCTTCCTGCTTGGTCTTGTCCGGGTACAATTGCGCCAACCGCTCCTCGAATCCCTCACCGATGCGGTCCGTGAAAATCGCGTCGGCCAAATTAGGATCGGTCACAACCCGGAACAGTTGCTTCTCAGTGAGACGGATGGCGAGGTATTGATCCAGTCCTGCGCCCATGGGCAACAGGTAAACGGCTTTGACCTCCGCCAGCCCGGGGTTGGAGGCGGCGAGGAACAACGTAAGCAACGAAGACAGCATCATCTTTCATTCTAGACGCCCGTCATTGAGGAAAAGTCTGAGGGGTTCCAACGTGACAGGCGATTCGATATACTGGCGCTACCTCAACTTCAGGAGCTTGCAAATTCTCATGCAAACCCATATGCGCAACGTTCGCGCGGTTGTGACCCTCATGCTGACCCTCGCGGCCGGCCTGATGGCGCAGTCGGAGCGCGGCACGATTCAAGGCACGGTCAAGGATACGACCGGGGCAGTCATTCCCAACGCGAAGGTTACGGTCGTCAATACGGCCACCAACGTGACAGTCACATTAACAACTGGCGACACAGGCGACTATACGGTCCCTAGCCTCCAGGTTGGCTCCTACAATGTGCGGGTGGAAAAGGAAGGCTTTCGTCCGGCGGCGATTTCCGGCGTGATCGTCAACGCCGCATCCAACATCCGCGCCGACGCCACACTCGAAGTCGGCACGACGGGAACCGCCATCGAAGTGCAAGCTTCCGCCATTCAGTTGTCGACCGAAAGCGCCAAGTCGAGCGCCGCCGTGACCAACAAAATGGTCGATGAGTTGCCCCTCGTAGTCGGCGGCACACTGCGCAGCCCGTTCGACCTGGCGAGCACCACGCCCGAGGCGAAGAACCTTGGCGGCGACAACGGGTTCGTTCTCGGAGGCGGCCAGGGCGCCAGCTACGGAACGAATCTGGACGGCGTTTCCGCCAATACGACTCGCGCATTGAGCCAAAGCTGGGTGGCCGTCAACGCTCCCTCGCTCGAAGCCATCACCGAGTTCACGGTGGACACCAACGGGTTCAAGGCCGAATACGGACACTCGAGCGGCGGCGTGATGAACTTCGTATCCCGGTCCGGAACCAATCAATTCCACGGCTCGGCCTACGAGTTCTTGCGCAACCACGACCTCGACGCCAATAACTTCTTCAACAACAAAGCCGGCATTCAGCGGCCAGTTTATAAGCAGAACGACTTTGGCGGCAGTTTCGGCGGCCCGGTCTGGATCCCCAAGATTTACAAGGGTAAGGACAAGACGTTCTTCTTTGCGGCCTATGAAGCGTTCCGCAATCGCGTGGGCGCCACGGGCTTCGCCGCTTCGGTGCCGGCATCTGAAATGTACGGCGGCGACTTCACGAACTGGGTGACCCGCAACGCGGCGGGCCAGACTGTGCAGGTTCCAATCTACGATCCGATCTCGCAGGTTCGCAACTCGGACGGAACGGTCACACGCACTCCGTTTGCTGGAAACAAGATTCCGGTGAGCATGTTCGACCCGATCTCGGTCAAGGCTCTCAATGCGTTCACGGCTAACGGCAAGATCACGCCGAATAACAACGCCGCGCCCGGAACGGTGAATTACATCAACAACAACTATCTGGTTTCGAATGGATCCGTTGTTTCGCCGAACACCAAGATCAGCGTCAAGGGCGACCACGTTTTCAACGAAAAGCACCGCATTTCGGGCTACTACGGCTATAACCGTTCGGCGCAGAACCCCGGCGCGAACGGCCCCGCCACCCTACCCGGACTGTACACCAACTTCAACGACACGCAGCGCAACAGCGACGTGGTCCGCTTCAGTTGGGATTGGACGTTCAGCCCCACCAAATTGAACCACTTCTACGCCGGCGGCAACAACTGGCGTGAAAACCACGATCCGCCGCAGGCGACCATCAAGAGCGGCATCGGCTGGAAAGACAAGGTTTGCCTCGCCAATGTGCCGGATTGCGATCAGAACCTGCTCAACCTCAATTTTGGCGACATCACCGCATGGGGCGGCCCCGCCAATAACGGCAGTGAAAACACCATCTATTCGTACAACGACGACTTCACCTGGGTGAGGGGCTCGCACACGCTCAAACTCGGAGGCGGCCTGCAAATCAGCCACTACAACGGTTTCGGCCGTCAGTGCATCGCCGGTTGCGCAAGCTTCAGCTACGTCAACACCGGCGTCCCCGGCGTCAATAACCCGGTTCTGGGCGGTTCGTCGTTCGCATCGTTCCTGTTGGGACAGGCGAACGGCGGCTCCATCGACACCATTCGCTTCATCGGTCAGCAGTGGCCTTACTACGCCGGCTACATTCAGGACGACTGGCGCGTCAACCGCAAACTGACTTTGAACTACGGATTGCGCTGGGAAGTCCAGATGCCTCCAACCGGTCTCGACGACCGTTGGAGCGATTTCTCGCCGACCACCGCAAATCCTCGTGCGGGCGGAATCCCCGGCGCATTGATCTATGCCGGTTCCGGCCAGGGCCGTGAAGGTTCGCGTACGTTGGCCGATTCCTGGTACGGAGGCTTCGGGCCTCGCATCGGCGCCGCGTATCAGATGAATGAAAAGACCGTCATCCGCATGTCGTACGGCCGTTCGTTCGGCGCCGTAACGACGGTTTCCGGCTCCACCCACCAGCGCGGGTTCACGCAGACCTATGGCGTGCCCGACAACGGCTCCAGCGGGGTGAATGCCAACATGGTGCTGAAAGACGGCTTCCCGGCCTACCCGGTTCCCCCCTTCATCGATCCTTCGTTCGCCAACAAGGACAGCATTCCGTGGTGGCAGGGCAAGGAAGCGACCCGATTGCCGGAATCGAACTTCTGGAACTTCTCGCTGCAGCGCCAGCTTTCGGCCAACACGGTGTTTGAAACTTCGTACAACGCGAATATCGGTTCGCACCTGCAATCGCAGTTGTTGAACTACAACCAGGTCGATCCCAAGTATCTGGCGCAGTATGGATACGCCTTGTTGAACAGCTCGATTACGTCGCCCGCCGCCGTCGCGGCCGGGTTCAAGAGCCCGTATCCGAGCTTCACCACCGCTACGTGCCCCGGACAGGACGCCTGCTGGGGAAGCGGCGCCACGGTGGGACGCGCGCTCCGTCCCTTCCCGCAATACAACGGCGTCGACACCTATTCCGGCGGTGGCGACCACAGCGGACATTCCGCTTACCATGCCTGGATCGTGCGGTTCGACCGGCGTTCCAACAATGGCCTGACGCTCTCGACCTCGTATGTGTTCTCGAAGGTGATCACCGATTCCGACACCTACTGGGGCGCGGCCAACCTCGGTGGAGGTTCGGCGGCGATGGATCATTTCAATCGCGGGCTCGAGAAGTCGATCGGCGCCTTCGACGTGACCCACAATTTCAAGTTCACGACGATCTATGAGTTGCCGTTCGGCAAGGGCAAGCGTTGGCTTACCAATGGCCTGGCTTCGAACCTGCTGGGCAACTGGCGCGTGAGCGGCATCGCGTTCTACGCGAGCGGCCAGCCTCTCCCGCTCTACACCTCCGTCGGAACCCCGAGCGTGTTGTTCGCAGGGGCCAACCGTCCTCTCGTAAGCACTTACGATGGATGGCGCGCTCCGACCGCGGGCGGCAGCTTCGATCCTTCGGTGGATCGTTTCGTGCAACCTGCCTCGTTCTTCCCGGTGCAGGCCGGCAACTACGCAGGCACCACACAATACTTCGGCAACATGACGCGCTACAACCCGAAGTTCCGGCAGATGCCGAATCTGAATGAGAACATTTCGATCGCCAAAGGCTTCCGAATCACGGAAGGCATCCGGATCGATTTCCGCGCCGAAGCGTTCAACGCCTTCAACCGCGTGCGCTTTGGAACGGGATCTCTGCAGATTCAGAATGCGAACTTCGGCCGCCTGCTCTCGTCGGGCGACTTGCTAAACACGCCCCGCCAGATGCAGATGGGCCTCAAGCTGTATTTTTAGTCATCAGCCGCGAAACGGCGACAGGCGCGAAATCCGGGGTTTCGGTCCCGGGCTTCGCGCCTGTTGCGTTTTATTGACGAAAGGTTGATTGGTTTACATGCCGCCAGGATCGTCAGCGCTCGGTCCGTAGATCGACGGCACCTCCGCTCCCGTAAGCCGCAAGTACACACTCATCTGGCCGCGGTGATGGACGACGTGATTCATGATGAAACTGCGAATCACCGCGATGCGCGGCATGGTCATCAGCACCTTGCCATTTTTGGCGAGAGACCAGTTGGTCATGTATTGCGCGTCCGAACCTCCGGCGAGCGCTTCGCGAGCGGCCTTCGAATGTGCGTCAAACGCCGCCAGAACGCCTTCCAGCGTGTCGTAGCCAGGTTCTCTCCAGGGCACTCCATTCGGTTCGATGTCCAGCAATTCGAGGTTCATCGTCGGTGGAGTCCAGTTGATGAGATTGGCGAGGTGGCTGGCCAGCCCGCCCATGGTGAAGGACTTCTCGTGCGGCTTCCAGGCGAGCTTGTCCGCGGGGATGCGTTCGAGCACCTTCCGCGTTGTCGCCATTTCGTGATCGAATTCAGGCAACAGAGATTGGCTGATCATAGGGTTGGAATATTCTCCGGTTGTTGTGAATTCTCGTGGGGTTCCAGAATAACATCCACGGACGGCAAAAGCATCGGCTGCCTCTTCCAGTAAGTCAGCGACCGCCAGCACCATTCAAGGGGGCCAAAACGGTAGTGCGCGAGCCATAGCGGACTCCAGATCAGGTTGAACGCCCACACGCCCACCACCACGTAGTACAACTGGTATCGCTCGAGCCTGGCGAAGAGTCCGAAACCGAAGCCGTAGAAGATGGTGGTGCACAGAATGGATGTGGCGATGTAGTTGCTAAAGGCCATTTTGCCGACGGCGGCGAGTTTCGACGTGATCCATGTCCATCGCGCAGAGCGTGCAATCAGCAGCAGCAACGCCACGTGGCCCAGGGTCATGCCGAGGCGCGACAACTCGTAGGTCGAGAAGCTGAAGGAGGTCTCCACCGGGTCGAACCTGGCCGCGATGGTGCGCCATACCGAGTACGCGCCAATCGGCAAACCAGTGAGATAGCCGGCGGACATCAATAGCCAGTAGAAACCCGTCGATCTTTCGCCGCTCAAAACACCGGTGCGAATCAGCGCGATGCCCAGCAGCATCATGCCGAGCATGTCCCACAAATAAGGCGAGTAGATCGGGGTCGAATGGCCGCGAAAGATCTCCTTTGCCTCGAATTTGCGGGCGTCCAGATATGTGCCCTGATGCGCTTTGATCTCTTTGCCGAGCGCCTCCTTGTCGGGCTGCATGTCCTTCAGCTTTTCCTTCCATTCCTTCTGCGCGTCAATCTGTTCGGCGGAGAGCTTTTCGGCCCTGGCGGCTGCCTGATCGGCTTTGGCAGCCGTCTCCCGCAACTGATCGGTCATATAGGCGTCGCCCAACATCGCAGCGGTCATCACGACGAACTGGAGGCCTGCGGCAATCAACAGCGTCCGGACGGGCAGTTCGCGCAACGGATAGAGAACCAGCGCGAGCAGCGCATAGGGAAACAGGATGTCGCCGTACCAGATGACGTACGCGTGAACGATCCCAAACAGCAGCAGCCAAAGCGAACGCCTGTAGTGCAGGTCGGCTGCCGGCGCGCCGTTGCGTTCCGCGCGGGCAATGAACAAATAGACGCCGGCGCCGAACATGATGGAAAAGATGCCGCGCATCTTGCCGTCGAACAGGACGAATTGCAGGATCCATGCCCAGAGGTTGAGTCCACTGGCGCCGCCGGCTACGGTTGGATTGCCATCGGCCGCGGAAGGGAGGCCAAAGGCGAGGATGTTCATCAGCAGGATGCCAAGAAGCGCGGCGCCGCGCAGCACGTCGAGGGTGGGAATGCGTTCGCTCTCACACAAGGGCGCTGCGGCTGCGGCGGCAGCCCGTGCGGTTGTTTCCGGCATTCTCTACTTGTACTACGCCGATTCGTGGAATGCCTCGTCAGCTTCCGGGGCAGGCGTCTCCGTTTCCGGCGTCTGCCAGGTGATCTGCTGCAGGATCCACATCATTTCTTCTTTGAGATCCCCCGACTCGATGGGCCGTTCGATGGATTCAAACAGATGCACCAGGTCGCGAAGGGCGAGCAGCTTGTCGGGCGCAGGCTGAAAGCGGGCGGCGCGTAGAATCCGCCGGCCCTCTTCAAAGAAGGGGTGAGCTTGCAGGATGGGATGTTCGGCGTACATCTGCGCGGAAAGCAAAAGCAGGGCAATGCCGGCATCGCCGTGTTCTTCGCGCATCAACACGTCGCAAGCGGTGCGGGCTCTTTCGGCCGCGAGGGGACCTTGACCCGCCACTGCGAGGGCGCGCGCTTCGGCCACCATCAGGCGGGCGCGTTCGCGTTCATCGAGTGTGTTGGCGGCGGAATCGAAGCATTCGGCGGCCTCGCCCCCGTTGCCTCGCGCCAGCGCGATCCATCCGCTGACCTCGACACCCCGCCGTTCCTGTTCCGGGTCTGGATTCGTAACGCGGTCGCGCTCTGCGGTGGCCTCGTCCGTATCGCCGGTTTTGGCCAGAATTTCGGCTCGAAGCAGGCGGAAGTAGTTGGCTGCAGGCGCAGAAGTCTGGCCTGCCAGGCCGTCGATGACGGCGCGAAGCAGGTTCGTCGCCTGTGTCGTCTGGCCTGCCAGCCAAAGATCTTCCGCAAGATCCGCCAGATACAGCAGCCCGAGTCCACGAGATTCGGATTTCAGCTTGGAACTTTGGTATGCCTTGGCAGCCGCGGTTGCATGCTGCAGCGAGCGATCCTGCCAGCGCATTCGATAGCCGCAAACCGCGAGCGCGTGGTGGTAGCGCCCAGCCAGTAGGATGTCCTTTGGCATGTGGTGTTCCACCTTCTCGAGCTCTTCCATGCAGGTTCCGAGTTCGTTCTGGCCCAGGTGAAGGAAGGCGAGTGAAATTCGGCATTCCGCCATCGCTTCCATACTCTTGGCAGTATTTTTCTCGGCTTCCCACGACTGCACGCCTCGGCCGTAGGCATAATGGGCTTCGACACCCTTCTGATGGCGCCTGTGCAATTTCTCGAGCCATATCCAGGATCGGCCTTTGTTCAGCGGCCGTGGAAAGCCGGAGAAAAGGTCCAGACTGCGATCCAGATGCTCACGCGCGGATACCGAGTTGCCTGTCAGGAACTCGGCAATGCCCAACTCCTGATGGACAATGGCCAGGGGCAGGCCTCCGGACGCGCCGCGGCTGAGCATCCGTGCGAGGGCTTCGCGCCGCTGCACCACGGGGTCGAACACTCGAGGCGCCCGAACCGGACTCTCGGCTGTCGAATCGCTCTGGACCGACGCAAGCATTCGCTCGACGATCTTCTGGCCTCTGCGATTGTTGGAAATCAGATCCACCAGCAGACGCCCGTCGGAAAAACCGAAGGGCAGCATGTGAATCGAAAAGTCCAGCGCGAACAGCAGGGCGAGGATACCCACAATGCGGCCTGCCTGGGAAAGCTGGGTTCCGGCCGACTGCATCATGATGAGGAAGAACATGAGGGAGAGGAGAAGCGAAAGAAGCGGTCCGGCGGCCGCGGAGACCATCAGGTCCGTTCGGACCGTCTCCAACTCCCTGGGAACGCCCGAGAGATAGCTGTCATGGGCGAACAACCGGTTCCATTGCCGCTTGGGTTCCTCCGCAGCGCTCGGTTTCCTGACCCAAATCCACGGGCCGACGCGGAAAGCTGGGAAAGTGAAGCCTGACACGTACGCCACCAATATGTGGCCAATATCGTGGATTAGTGCTACGCCAACCTGACCTATTAAGATGAGGCAGAGCGTGCTGAGTTCAAGCGCCGAGCCGGCCACACCCTGGCTTTCGGCAAGAGTGTCCAACCAGCCATATCCCACAACCATCGCGCCGAGGGTCAAGATCGTTCGCCAAACGCGGATGGACGGGCTTTCCTCCATAACGGAGTCCTGATCGGCATCCTCAGGCAGGTGGAACCGCGAAAAGCGGCGCATGGTGAACAGCCCGGTGAGCCCGAGCGGCGGGAAGATAGCAAGATTGAAGAGGGATACAATGAGACCCGTCCAGCGGGTCCAGCGCTTTTGCCTGCCCTGGCCCCAGAAGGTCGCCAGGCAGAGCGCCCCCATCGTCCAGCAAACAAATGTGAACCAGCCGTTGTGGCTGGACGCGGGGCTCGTCCTTTGGAAGAACTTCTCTAAATAAGAGACCCAGCGCAGCACGGTCGCAGGGGCGACCAGCAGCAGCCATCCCTCAAAGAATAGGACCCAGCGGAGTACACGAACAACTCGGACCATCCCTAGTACTATCGGCGGAATGGTCACAGTCTTCAGAGGGGAAGACCACTTAGGTGGTACTACGAATACAATAAGGCCTACCCGGTGGGGTAGGCCTTATTTAGATCAGGGGGCCTGATCGATCTTCTTCTATTACTTGCGGCGACGGAGGCGGGCGAACATCAAAGCCGCGCTTCCAAGGCCGAGCATCGCGTAGGTCGAGGGTTCCGGAACCCCAGAGTCAGTAGTCGTACCCGAACCGAGAGCGAGGAAACCGCTGGGGGTGGGGAGGGTTGCGAAGCCACCCAAAAGAGCGGCGTTGGTCACCGTTGCAGTGATTGTCAGGTGGCCAACCCAAGTCTTGTTGCCAACGCTAATCAACGCAGCCTGTTGGTCGCCAGGCGAGCTTACGTTATAGAGAGTTCCGGTGTCGTCAACAATCGTCAAGGAGATGCTGTTATCGGCGGTGTACTGGAAACCAGTCAGCGTTCCACCCAGAGCGTTCACGAAGGACAGGGTATATTGATAGGTTCCGGGCTGGGCGCCGCAGGAAGTGCCACCGTTAAGCGTCAAGCACTGGTTTCCGTTGAGTTCCGTGCCATTGCCTGCATTCTGGCCAACCCAACCGCTGGTTTTGTTAGTCCAATTCGCAGGCAACGTACCCGTCGGGGTCAGCAAAACAGCGTTCGATACCGTGTTCAACTGAACACCGTTATTCAGGACACCGCTCGTTTGAGAAACCTGCCATGACCCAGTGGCAGTGGTCACATCGATTGCCGCGCCAAATGCGGGCAAAGCCAAGAGTGGCAACCAAGCGAATTTAAGCAATCCGCGCATTTTCTATTAGTCCTCCTAGTCTTGTGGGAGCCTACGCTCCTCCAACAAAACTAGCATAGTACAAAATCCTACAATATGCCAGAGAAAAGTGGACAAGGACTAGGAAGCTAGTCACGGTGTAGGCTACGGGCGATAGGCCTGTTGGGCCAACGGGTCCGCCCAACCGATGCAATTCATTGAACAAGCTTGACTTACGCCTAAATGCGGCGGATGGCAGCGATCTCCGCCCGAGTTCGGGCTTGTAATCCTTCCGAAACCAAGGGAGTACTGTCGAGGCCCGGGTACCGGAGCTCTACCGCTTCGTTTTCCGCTGCTTATTCTCGAATAGGAATAAACCGCTCTTGCCGCCCACTGCAAAGTCGAGGTCCCCGTCGTTGTCGAAATCCTGGATCGCGATCTGCATCCCGCCGCCGGTCCTGGTCGAGTAGTCGATCACGTGGCGCGCCCATTCCGGCTTGCCGCCCTTGGGATGAATCAGTTCGTACCAGTAAATTCCCAACGGTTCCCGCTCGCCGGGATCTCCGCCGTTGTGGGCCATGAAGCGTTTGCCGGTCACGAACGAGATGGCGCCCGACTTGTTCCAGTCCACCAGCGAGATTGCATGGGGCTGAGACCAACTGTCGTCGATCGTGCGTTTGGTCCACTTTCCGTCGCCGCCATTTTCCAGCCAGAAGAGTCCATAAGCGTGGGCATTTCCAGTGAGAATATCCGGCTTTCCGTCCCCGTTAACGTCGATAACATGCATGAAACTCAGAGCTTCCTTGAGGTCGAAATCGGGATGATATTTCCAGTCCGGCGCCTCGAACCAGCCCTTTGGAGTAAGAATGTCGTTCTTGCCGTCGCCGTTCACGTCGCCCGCTCCGATGCCGTGACCGTAGCTTTTGTCGCTGACCTGGTGTTTCACTAAGACCCCGTTCTTAGGCTCATACCAGGCGAGCGGCTGCTTTGTATCGCCGAACTGCGGCAGCACTTCCTGGGCCTTGCCATCGTTGTTCAGGTCGGCCAGTAACGCGAACTCGATCGGCGACGTTGACTCCACAACCGTTTCCACCCATTTTCCCCGCCCATTTCCTGGATTCTTCCACCAAGCCATTTTCTTGCTAAACCAGGAAACTGTAACAATATCGACATGCCCGTCGCCGTCCACATCGACCGGCAAATCGCTGAACGCGTCGATATAGTTGTTGGTGAAGAACAGCTCGCGGAACTTGGTCTTCTTCCACGTGGGCGCCTCATACCAGTTCTCGCCCGAAACCAGGTCGAGCCGGCCGTCCCCGTTGACGTCCGCCCAGGCGCAAGGCTCGTTGGCGCCCAAGTCGATGGTATGCTTCTCGAACGGAACCTCGTCGGACCGGGTCGAAGGCACAACGGCGACGGCAGCGGACACGAACGCGACGGCCACCGTAAACAGCAGAAAATTCGGCATGCAGGTGATTGTATCGAAATCGGACACTCTGTATACTGAAAGTTCGGCCCTATCGTCTAGAGGCCTAGGACGGAGCCCTCTCAAGGCTTAGACACGGGTTCGAATCCCGTTAGGGCCGCCAGAAATTCTGAGCGGCGAATGTAACGCACAGAAAACCCGGAGACTGACTGTCTCCGGGTTTCTGTTACTTCATTTAGCGCGAATTTTTCAGATACGATCCAAGGCGTCAGAACGAGAGCTTCAGCGCCAACTGAATCACCCGCCAGCTCTCGCCGTTCTGATTCGTTGCCGAAGAACTCGCGGTCGCGAGCGTCACGCAGCAGGTCTGCCCAAACACGCCCGATGTAATGGCCGGCGACCCCACAGAGGCATCCCGCGGATTGCGGAAGTTGGGGTGGTTCAACGCGTTGAACATTTCCGTGCGGAACACCATCTTCACTTTCTCTCCGATCTGGAAGCCCTTCGTGATGCCGGCATCGATGTTCCAGAACGACGGCCCCTGGAAGATGTTGCGGCCAAGGCCGAGATCGCCAGGATTGGGAAACACGAACGCCTCCGCATTCTGGAACAGCACCGGCCCGACCACGCCCGCCTTCGACTGCAACTGCGCCTCAGGCAACGTGGCCCCGGGCTTCAGAGCCGCACGCGACTGAGCGGTGAAGTTGGCCGTCAGCACACCGGAACGCACACTGAATGGTTCGCCGGACTGATACGTATAGATGCCGTTCAGGCTCCATCCGCCGATGACCGCATTCACCACCCGGTTCGCACTGCCGAACATCGGCTTGCCCTTTCCGAATGGCAGTTCGTAGATACCCGTGATGTTGAGCACGTGGCGCTGATCGAAGTCGGACCGCGCGCGTTCATTGCGGTAATTGCGGCCATCCACCGGAGTGCGGGCGCTCGTGGTGGTGAGACCGCCGCCAACGGTGGCCAGCACTGGATCGAGCGACAAAGTGTCGATCGACTTACCCAGCGTATACGAGCCATTGAGCAGCATCCCCGCCTTGTCGAACCGGCGGCGGAAGGTGAACTGCGCTGCGTGGTAGTACGAATCGCCGCCGTTGTCGATTTGCAGAATCTGCGCGAACTGCTGATTGGGCCGAAGCTTCGCGGCGAGCGTGCTCTGCTCGATGCGGCCCGCCATGTTGCCTGCGGCATTCTGCGCGAGGTCTGTCGACGAGGCCGCCGAGTTGACAAAGGTTGAGTTCACGATGCCCTGCTGCACCAGCGGCACCACTACCGCGCCATTGCAGACCGCGCCGCTTGCGAGCGTGCCATCGGCGCGGCAACCGTTGCCAAGCGCGACATTCTTCTGCATGGCGAGGAACGACGGCAGAATCGGAGCGGCGTCGACCTGGTTCACATCCCATGACCGGTACAAGCGTGTGCCGCGGCGGCCCACATACCCGGCAGAGACCACAATGCCCGCGGGCAATTCGCGCTGCACCGTGAAGTTCCACATGTGCACCGTCGGCAATTTGAGGCCCGGATCGAAGACGCGAATCGGCGGCGCATTCGACAGCACCTGCGCCGCGGGCGTCAGGAACGTCGAAGGCTTGACCGTAGGCGCCGTCATTTCGTTCGGGAACCCGCCACCCAGCCGAACGTCTGTGACCGCCTGGCATCCGCTGGTGGTGACCAGCGCGCCGTTTGTTCCCGAAAAGTTCGAACTGCAACGGAACGTCTGGCCGGGAACCGAGGCAGCCACGGAAGTCACCTGGAACGTGTTGAGCGGATCGAACGCAAGGCCATAGCCGGCCCGCACAACCGTCTTCGGGTTCGGCGCCCACGTCACGCCAAAGCGAGGAGCGATCGCGCCCCAATTGAAGTTCTGATACCAGCGGTCGGCGTGTACGTAGGTCACAGGACCTTCGCTGCCATCCACTTTGCGATTGGGAACATAGACCCGGCCGCCTGCTTCAGTGGGCGGCGGGTTGACTTCCCAGCGAATGCCGTAGCTCAACGTCAGGTTCTTGCGGAGCTTCCATTCATCCTGCGCAAAGAAGTTGTATTGCTTGGCGCGCTGGCCCTGCGCCCACAACGTCACGCCGCTGCCGCTGCGGAAGGGCAGAAAGCTGTCGCTGCGCAGATCGCCAAGAAACACCTGTGTGAGGCCCGCGGGGATTCCGAGCAGATCGTTCACGGCGCCCTGCAAGCGGTTCAAATCCACCGCGGCGATGCCGGGAGTGGTCGCGGTCGCGAGCGCGGGGAAATTGAAGCCCACCGGCACGCGCGTCGTGCGGGACAGCGAAATCGCAGGCGTCAGAGAAGTTCCGCCTACGTCGCCGCGTTGGTCGTTGTGCTGGTACATGCGGATGTTCGCGCCGAAACGCATCACGTGGTTGCCGCTGAGGTAGCTCAGGTTCTCGACAATCTGCGGGGTGTTCACGGCGCGGAACGTACGCGGATTCGCCGTGTAATCCACCTCGGAGTTATTGAATGTGAAGCGCGGCGTGTTGGGAAACAGCGGATTCGTTTCGCCCTGCGTAAACAGGAACGACCATCGCGAATAACCCAGAGTGAGTTCGTTCACCAGGCGAGGCGACAGCGTGCTGCGCAGGCCGAGCGCGTAATTCTGCGCGGGCCGGTACACTTCGCCGCGCGCCGGATAGCCGGGCAGCACCGTGGGGCGGCTGTTCAGCGGATCTCCGTTGAGCGTGTTCTGCTTGGCGCCAAGGTAGCGGAAGAACAGGTAATGCTTGTCGCTCAGATTGTGATCGACGCGGAACATGTACTGCGGTCCGCGAACCTGAAAGGGTGAGTTCCAACTGTAATTGCCAACGTTGAGTCCATCGCCGGAGCTGAAAGCGTTGGGCGCGGGATACCCGCCCAGCACCGCTTTCACGGCCGAATCGAGCCCGCGCCCTTGCGGGTCGGCGGCGAACACATTGAAGGTCGCGACACAGTTCGAATCCGACGCGCCGTTGCAGTTGCGGACGCCGGGAGCGAGCGCGCCCGTGCGCGGATCCACCAAAACCTGGCTGTTTTGCGTAATTCGCTGCCCATTGATGGTCAGCGGACTCGCGTTGTTGACGACGAAGTAGCGGAAATTACCGCCAAGCGCGGAGGGTGTGTAGAGCGGCACGGGGCCGAACGACTTGTCCACCGGATCCGCGAAGTTCACCTGCTGCCCCTGCCAGCTTGCAAAGAAGAAGGTCTTGTTCTTCTTGATCGGGCCGCCGATCTCGAAGCCGTACTGATTGAGTTGGATGATCGGTTTCGGATTGCCCTGCGCGTTCGAATAGAATTCCTGCGCATTCAGCGCCGTGTTGCGAAAGAACTCATACGCCGTGCCGTGAAACTGGTTGGTTCCCGAACGTGTGGCGATGGAAACATTCGCGCCCGAGTTGCGTCCTTCCTCCGGCGAGGGATTCGAGGTCGTCACCTTGAATTCCTGCACGTTGTCCGGATTCAACCGGAAAATGTTCGTAGTCGGATTCGGGCTCGTGGACTCATTGGCTTCAATACCGTCGATGGTCACGTTGACGGCGGTTGCGCGCGCGCCGTTCACATTGACGGTGTTGCCCGAACGCTGCACCACGCCCGGCTCGTAGATCAACAGGTTGAGCGGATTGCGCCCGTTCAACGGCAGGCTGACGATCGCCTTCTGCTCAACGACGTTGCCGATCACCGCGTTCGAAGTCTGCAGTACTTCGGACGCCGCGCTCACTTGCACGCTTTCGGTCGCAGCGCCCACTTCGAGCGTCACATCGACGGTCGCGGGCGTGTTGATCTGTACGATGTTGTTGGTCCGGGTGTAGGATTTGAACCCGGGCTGTTCCACCTTGACGGTATACGAACCGACGGAGATTGAAGGGAAGGCAAAGACGCCAGCTTCAGTGGTGGACTGTTTTTGGACGATTCCGGTGGCCTCATTGGTGAGCGTCACCGATGCTCCTGCGACTACGGCGCCGGAACTATCGCGCACGGCGCCGGAGATTTGAGATGTCGAAGTCTGTGCCCTTAGCAGAGCGCAGAACAACAAGAGGACCAGACTGACCGGGGCCAGCCGATGAAGCAAAGACATGGAAGAGACTCCTTGTGTGGTTCAGCCGCCTGGCTAATCCCACGCCAACAAAGCGAGGATTTCTTCATTATATCCTTGCGTTCTTCGCTAGAACGCCGATGCAGACATTCGTCCGAGGGTGACATCTCTCACCCGAAACTACGAACCCCAGTTGATGATGATTCCGCCGTCGCTGGCCTTCAGGTTCGTCTTGGTTTTCATGTGGGTCCCTTCCTTCCTTTCTACTTTCCGCTCCCTTTTGTACAGCCTCGGACCTTCTTTAGCTTAGCTGGCTTCCCTTGTGGTTTATGTATAACAACTTGAACATTATGTCCCAATCACGAAACCCAATACGTAGATTTTCTTTC
>JACXTT010004235.1_pt1 | contig 21391 bp, 18 predicted proteins | sample 9270951 | NCBI WGS metagenome assembly JACXTT01 (sample SAMN15532306, study PRJNA645909) | rock metagenome | isolation source: weathered quartz diorite | place: Puerto Rico | collected 2017-06-21
AACAGCGCCAGCCAAGCCAGCCACCGCGCGCGGCGGCAGACCGTGCCCCGGACGAGTTCCTTGACGACGATATCGATAACTTCGGTAACCGCGTCGACTACGTGCCCCAGGCCAAGCCAGCACAGGGCCGTGGCCGTCGTCCGGGTGCTCCGGCACAAGGTGGCGGTGCAGGCGCTCCACGCAGCGGCCAGTCGCAAGGTCGTCAGAACGGTCCACGCAACAGCAGCGGCGCCAGCACGGGTACTCCGCCGGCCAAACGCAGCGGTCCGCGTAATGGCGCTCCGCGTGACGGTCAGGCACGTCGTGAAGAATCGCGCAACCGCCGTCCGGCTCGGGATGATTATCAGCGTGAAGAACCGGCCGTGCAGAACCCGCGCAGCCCGGGACCGAAGATCATTCACAAAGAGTCGAAGAGCGATCGTTTCCCGACACCTGAGCAGTTGGATCAGTTGCCAGGGCGTCCTCGGGGCGAGAAACCGGCGTTGCTGACGCGCAATCGCTGAGTTATCGGTGCAATGAAAACGCCCCCGGTTCGTGAGAACCGGGGGCGTTTTTTTGTCTGGCGTATATAAAGCCGAAACCTGGCACTGTGGGAGCAGAGCTTGCTCGCGAAGGGGCCCTCAAGGCCGCCAAAAGCTTCGCGGGCAAGCACCGCTCCTACAGACTCGGCATTACTTCGCTTTCACACCTTCAAAGGTGATGTACAGCGCAAGCGCGTCGGACGCCGGGCCCAGATCCTTCATCGGACCAAAGTCCGAACGCTTGATATTGGCAGTACCTTCGAAAGCTGCACGGTAGCCGCCCCATGGGTCCTTGCCCTCACCCAGGAAGGTCGCCTTGACCACGATCGGCTTGGTCACGCCGTGCAGGGTCAGGTCACCCGTTACATCGGCAGTGTCCTTGCCATCGGCATTCTTGCCAGTGGACTTGACGCTGGTGGAAACGAACTTGGCTTCGGCAAACTTGGCAGAGTCCAGGAAGTCCTTGCTAGCGATGTGCTTGTCACGCTCGGCATGGTTGGTGAACACGCTGGCAGTACGCACGTTGACGTCGATCTTGCTGTCTTCAGGCTTGGCCGGGTCGAAGCTGAACTTGCCGTCCAGGTCCTTGAAGGTACCCATGATATAGCTGAAACCCAGGTGGCTGATCTTGAAATCGACGAAGGCGTGCTGGCCTTCCTTGTCGATCACGTAGTCCGCAGCCATCGCCTGACCAGCAGTCAACAGTGCAGAACCGATTGCCAGAGCGGCGAGTGTCTTTTTCAACATACTTCGTATTCCTTTTAAGTCGGGGTTGAAGATCAGGCTTTGCGACCCAGCATGCGGGTCAGCGTCGCATCACGATCGATGAAATGGTGTTTCAGGGCTGCCAGGGCATGGAGAACGGCAAATATCACCACCGTCCAGGCAAGGTACAGATGCACCGCACCGGCCACATCCGCCTGGTCGGGGATGCTGGAAATCCACGCCGGCACGTCGAACAGGTCAAACACCGGAATCCCGACACCTTCGGCGGTGGAAATCAGGTACCCGGAAAACATCAGGGCAAACAGACTCAGGTAGAGAAACCCATGACCGAACTTGGCGCCCAGGCGGGTCAGTCGGCCATGATTGGCAGGCGCCGGCGGCGGCGGGCTGATGAAACGCCAGAGCAATCGCAGCACCATCACTGCGAACAGGGTCAGGCCGATGCTTTTATGCAGGTCCGGAGCCGCCTTGCGCCACTCGCTGTAGTAGTCGAGCCCGACCATCCACAGACCCAGCGCAAAAAGACCGAAGACCACCAGGGCAACGCCCCAATGCAGGAATATGCTGACCGCACCATAGCGAGAGGATGAGTTGCGTAGCTGCATTGCCGGAATCCTGTAAGTGATGCGCCAAGACTAATGATTTACCTATCGAATTAAAGCGGAAAATTTCGCTTTGAAATATCGAGAAATACGATCATCAGTCTGAAATGAGCGGGTTAAGAAAATATTAAGGTCACTCTCCAAGGTGAACACCCGGGCGCAAAGTTTTATTCGTCGCCCCGCCGTGATGCGCCAGAGACACCATGGGTTGTCCTGCGGCCGCGCATTGCATAGGCTTGCGCGATTGTGTGTCCGCCGGCGTCGCGGACAACCGCCCGGAGAATGGAAATGAGCCTGAACAACCAGTGGATGCAACGCGACCTCGCGGTGGTGTGGCACCCCTGCACCCAGATGAAAGATCACGAGCAACTGCCGATGATCCCCATCAAGCGCGGCGAAGGCGTCTGGCTGGAGGATTTCGACGGCAAGCGCTACCTCGACGCGGTCAGTTCCTGGTGGGTCAACGTGTTCGGTCACTGCAACCCGCGCATCAGCCAGCGCATCAAGGACCAGGTCGACCAGCTCGAACACGTGATCCTCGCCGGTTTCAGCCATCAGCCGGTCATCGAGCTGTCCGAACGCCTGGTGAAGCTGACACCCGAGGGCCTGACCCGTTGCTTCTATGCCGACAACGGCTCGTCCTGCATCGAAGTCGCGCTGAAGATGAGCTTTCACTACTGGCTCAACCGCGGCCTGCCGGACAAGAAGCGCTATGTCACCCTGACCAACAGCTATCACGGCGAGACCGTGGCCGCGATGTCGGTGGGCGATGTGCCGCTGTTCACCGAGACCTACAAGGCGCTGCTGCTGGACACGATCAAGGTGCCCAGCCCGGACTGCTACCTGCGCCCGCAAGGCATGAGCTGGGAAGAGCATTCGCGCAACATGTTCGCGGTCATGGAGCAGACCCTGGCGGAAAATCACCACAGTGTTGCCGCCGTGATCGTCGAACCGCTGATCCAGGGCGCCGGCGGCATGCGCATGTACCATCCGGTCTACCTCAAGCTGCTGCGCGAGGCCTGCGATCGTTATGGCGTGCACCTGATCCATGATGAAATCGCCGTCGGCTTCGGTCGTACCGGGACGATGTTCGCCTGCGAACAGGCGGGTATCCGTCCGGACTTCCTTTGTCTGTCCAAGGCCCTGACCGGCGGCTACCTGCCGCTGGCGGCGTGCCTGACCACCGAGGACGTCTACAGCGCCTTCTACGACGACTATCCGACCCTGCGGGCATTCCTCCACTCCCATAGCTACACCGGCAATCCACTGGCGTGTGCGGCGGCCTTGGCGACCCTGGATATCTTCGAGCAGGACAACGTCATCGAGAACAACAAGACCCTGGCCCAGCGGATGGCCAGTTCCACTGCGCACCTGGTGGATCATCCGCATGTCGCCGAAGTCCGCCAGACCGGCATGGCCCTGGCGATTGAAATGGTCCAGGACAAGGCGAGCAAGACCGCCTATCCCTGGCAGGAGCGCCGTGGCCTGAAGGTCTTCCAGCACGCCCTGGAGCGCGGCGCCTTGCTGCGTCCGCTGGGCAGCGTGGTGTATTTCCTGCCGCCGTATGTCATCACTCCGGAGCAGATCGACTTCCTGGCCGAAGTGGCGAGCGAAGGCATCGACATCGCCACCCGCAGCGATATCAGCGTGGCGGTGCCGGCCAATTTTCATCCGGATTTTCGTGATCCGGGCTAGAGGACAATGACGACCTGTGGCGAGCAGTGTAGGAGCGAGCTTGCTCGCGATGGTGGTCCAGACACCGCGGGGTATCAGATACCCCGCGTTATCGTTAACGACCATCGCGAGCAAGCTCGCTCCTACAATAGGGCTTGCCCGCTCGCCACAAGGCCAGCGCTAGCCGCCTCAAATACGATTTTCAACAGAGACTTCAAATGCGACTGTCCCGCTTCTTTATCGACGCCACCCTGAGCCTCGGCGAACACGAGTTGCCCGAGGCCCAGGCCCACTACATCGGACGCGTGCTGCGCATGGCCGAGGGCGACGCGTTGCAAGTGTTCGATGGTTCGGGCACGGAATTTCTCGGCACCTTGCTGGAAGTCGGCAAGAAGCGCGTGCGCGTGCAACTGACCGAAAGCTTCGCCGGGCAAACCGAATCACCGCTGCGCATCCACCTCGGTCAGGGCCTGTCCCGGGGCGAGCGGATGGACTGGGCGATCCAGAAGGCCACCGAACTGGGCGTGAGCGAAATCACCCCCATCGTCAGCGAGCGCTGCGAAGTCCGCCTCAAGGACGAACGCGCCGACAAGCGCCTGGCCCACTGGCGGCAGATCGCGATCAGCGCCTGTGAACAGTGCGGTCGCTCGACACTACCGGTGATTCATCCGCCGCTGTTGCTGGCCGAATGGCTGAAACAGACCGAAGCCGAGCTCAAGCTGGTGCTGCACCCGGTGGCCGAGCCGCTGACCAGCCACCCCAAGCCTGGGACACTGGCGTTCCTGATCGGACCGGAGGGTGGGTTGTCGGACAGCGAAGTGGCCCAGGCCGCGCAAGCCGGCTATCTGCCGGCACGCCTCGGCCCACGGGTGCTGCGTACCGAAACCGCGCCAGTGGTGGCCTTGGCCGTGGCCCAGCAGCTGTGGGGCGATTTCTGACACCAGGCCCACCGCAAAACCTGTGGGAGCCGGCTTGCTGCGGGCGGCGTTCCGACGATAGCGGCCGATCAGGCGATGCAAGGCTCACTGGCCTCATCGCTGCGATGCGGCGTCCCGACAAGCCAGCTCCCACAAGAGGCCGCGTTAGCCGTTGGATCGTGGCCTCAGATCACGTACCAGAAAATCGCCACGAAATGCAGCACGCTGCCGGCGATCACGAACAGGTGCCAGATCCCATGGGCATGCCGTAGCCGATAATCCAGCGCAAAAAAGATGATCCCCAGGGTATACAGCGCCCCGCCGGTCGCCAGCCAGACGAACCCCGCCGTGCCCAGCGCGGCGAGCAGCGGCTTGACCGCCACCAGCACGATCCAGCCCATCAACGCGTAGATCACAATCGACAGGATTCGCGCTTCCGAGCGCGGCTTGATCTCCTGCAACATGCCGATCACCGCCAGGCCCCAGACGATCCCGAACAGCGTCCAGCCCCAAGGCCCGCGCAACGTCACCAGGCAGAACGGCGTGTAGCTACCGGCGATCAGCAGGTAGATCGACAGGTGATCGAGCTTCTGCATGATCACCTTGGCCCTTCCGCGAACGCTGTGGTACACCGTCGACACGCTGTACAGCAACATCAGGGTCACCCCATAGATCGCCACGCTGACGATCTTCCACGCACTGCCGTCCAGGCTCGCCACCACCAGCAACCAAACCGCCCCGATACACGCCAGCACCGCCCCCACCAGATGGGTCCAGGCGTTGAATCGCTCCCCGTGATACATCTGCCACCTACCTCCCTTGGTCGATACAACTGCGCCCAAGGCTCAGGCCTGACAGGCAAAAGCACAAGGGTCTTGGTATGACACCTTCAGGAAAGTCCTTTCTGCCGGTGCCGTCCCACAAAAAACAAAACATCTATCTCCTATATATCGCGCCAAAAGTTAAGAAAAAAAGACCGGCCCTGACAGAAAATGGAATGACGGATTATCCCTGTGGCGAGCAGGCTTGCCCGCGCTCGGCTGCGAAGCAGTCGTAAAACCAGAGACCCCGCTCTACCGGATACACCGCGATCTCTGGTTTCAGGGCCGCTTCGCGCCCCAGAGCGGCGGTGCGGCGTTCCGACAAGCCCGCTCGCCACAAAACCGCGCTCGGCTTTAAATTTCCTTCACTGACTGACATTGGGCCAAACCCGACGCCACGCTGAAAAAGCCCCAGCCAAAACCCCGGGACTTGGGCACAATCGGGGCATTCGAAAAAGAGCCCGCGCCATGTTGATCGACGAAGAGCTGACCCTGAAAAAGCTGGAGGTGTTCCTGGCCTTCATGCGCACCGGCAACCTGGCGCGGGCGGCGGCCGAGTTGCAAACCAGCAACGTCAGTGTGCACCGGGCCATCCACTCCCTGGAGAACGCCCTGCGTTGCCCGTTGTTCAAGCACGAAGGTCGCAACCTGACACCGCTGGAAAGTGCCTATGTGCTGGAAGAGCGCGCGCAGAAACTGATCCAGGACGTGGTCGAAAGTATCCGCATGACCCGCGAAGCCGCCGGTTTCTCCGCCGAACGCTTCAAGCTCGGATCGCTCTATTCGCTGACGGTGAAAACCGTGCCGCAACTGATCATGGGCCTGAAGATCCGCCGCAGTGAGCTCAATATCGACCTGATCCTGGGCTCGAACTTCGACCTGCTCTACAAGCTCAAGAACATGGAAGTGGACGCGATCCTGGTGTCGCTGGACGACACCACCAACGACCCGGACTGCGAACACCTGCCGCTGTTTTCAGATGATATTTTCCTGGCGGCCCCCGTCGATTCGCCGCTCGCCCAAGAGAGCGAAGTCGACCTGGCGGACCTGCGGGACATGACCTTCATTACCCTGACCCAGGGCTTCGCCACCCACCGGGACAGCAACCGGGTGTTCGAGCAGGCCGGGTTCGAGCCGAAGGTGGCGATGCAGGTCAACGATATCTTCACGCTGTTGAGCATGGTCAGCTCCGGCGTCGGCTATGCCTTGCTGCCGGGGCGGATTGCGGCGGTGTACGAGAACCGGGTGAAGCTGATCCCCTTGCAGGCGCGCTACCGCCTGCAACAGCATATCGGCGTGGTGTTCCTCAAGGCCAAGGAGCGCGACCCCAATCTGTTGGCGCTCCTGGCGGAATGCCGGATGTATGCCAACAGATTGAACTGAGTCCTCAGCCCACCAGGCCACGCACGACGAAGAACAGCAGCGAAGGCCCGAGCAGACAACCCAGCCCGGTATGGAAGGTCGCCGTCAGCGCGCCATAAGGCACCAGCCGCCGATCTGTCGCCGCCAACCCGGCGGTCACACCGCTGACCGTGCCGGCCAGGCCACCGAAGACCATGGCCGAACGCGGGTTGTCCAGGCCCATCCAGCGCGCGGCCACTGGCGTGCCAACCATCACCAGGATCGCCTTGATCAACCCCGTCGCAATCGACAGCGCCACCACCTCGGAACTCGCACCAATCGCCGCACCGGTCACCGGTCCGACGATATAGGTCACCGCCCCGGCGCCAATGGTGGTGATGCTCACCGCATCGCGGTAACCGAAGGCCCAGGCCATGCTCGCCCCGACAATGAACGGCAGCAGCGTGCCCAGCAGCAACGCCAGCGCGCCGATCAGCCCGGCTTTTCTCGCCTCGGTGGCCTGGACCTCAAAGGCCGTGGCAACGATGGCGAAGTCACGCAACATCGCCCCGCCCATCAGCCCGACACCGGAAAACAACGCCACATCCGCCAGACCCTTCTGCCCGCCGGTCAGCGTGCCGCCAATCCACGCCAGCACCAGGCCGATCGCAATGGCAATCGCCGAGCCATGGATTCGGCCATAAGTCAGGCGCCTGGACAGCACCACCGACACCCACATCACCACGCCGACACCGGCGAATGCCGTTATCAGCGAATTCTGTCCCAGGTCCTTGCCGATGAGATCCCACATATCAGCGACCTCCCGCAACGGTGGAGGTCGGTGCAACCGCGACCGGCTCATCCGGTAACGGCTCGCCTTTATGGGTTCGGCTGATCAGGGCAATGGTGCAGCCGCAGACCACCACCGAACCGACGGCCGCCAGCACCGCCAGCGGCCCGCCGTGCAGCGCCGCGACCACGTTCTGGTTGGCCGCCATGGCCACCACCACCGGGATGTACATGGCGCCCCAAAAACCGACGCCCATCTCGCAGTCCTTGCTCAGGCCGCCGCGCTTGTGCATCCACAACCGGACGCAGATCAGCAGGATCATCGCGATCCCGACCCCGCCGACATTGGATTTGACACCCAGCAGCATGCCCAGCATGTCACCCAGAATCACCCCTGCCAGCGTACAGATCGCCAACAGCGCCACACCGTAGATAATCATTCTTGTTGTCCTCACATCGCATTGTCGAAGTTGTTGTTTTTGTCCTTCGAAGCAGCAGCCGGTGTTTATCGGTGACGGCGTCCCTCCTCATCCAGCAACGCCTTGAGGTTGTCCAACCGAGCGCCGTCGAATGCAATCACGGTGCCTTGCTCGAACACCCGGCGCGCCAGGCCGGTCAGGACCGAACCCGGAGGCAGTTCAATTTGCAGGCGGGCACCGCGCTCATAGGCACTTTGTACGGTGCCGCGCCAATCGACGAGCCGGCGCATATTGAATGCCAGGTCATCGCGGATCTGTTCAGCGCTGCGCAGCAGCCGCGCGCTGCTACCGCTGAGGTAGCCCAGCCGTGGTGCCTGCAGCGATACCTTGGCGAAAGCGGCGGCGAGTACCTGGGCCGGTTCGTCCAGCAACGGACAATGGGACGGCACGCTGACCGCCAGGCGCCGGGCCACGCCCTCCTTTCCCATCAGGGCGACCAGCGCATTCATGCCCGCGTCGCTGCCGGCGATCACGCACTGGTTATCGGCGTTGATATTCGCCAGATAGACCGGTGTCCGTTCGCTGTGCACCTGGGCCAATAACTTATCCACAGCCGCCAACTCCAACCCGATCAGCGCGGTCATGCCGTAGCCCTGTGGATAAGCCTGTTGCATCAGTTCGCCGCGCAGGTTGACCAGCCGCAAGGCATCGCTGAACGCCAGACTCCCGGCCAGTACCGCCGCCGGGTAGGCACCGATGGACAAGCCGGCGACGTAAGCCGGCAATACCGAGTCTTCCAACAACAACCGCGCACAGGCCACACCGGCCACCAGCAGGCAAAGCTGAACCGCCCGGGTCGAGGCCAGGGTTTGCGGCGTATCCAGCAACGCCACGTCCTCGCCCAGCACAGCGTTCGCCTCGTCCAGGCACTCGCGAACGATCGCGGCATCGGGCAGGCGCTGCAACATGCCGGGCTGTTGCGCACCCTGGCCGGGAAACACCAGCAGGCTGCTCATGCCACGCACTCCTGGACGCACCAGGGATCGAGCACCAACTGTGCACCACCGGCCTGCTTGAGCAGGACCCGGCGCGCCGTGCCCGCCCACTCCGCCAACGCCACCGCGCCCAGCGGGGTTTGCAGTTGCAGGTCAACGCGACAGAACGGGTTGTCGAGTTGCTGCAGCAGGTCAGCGGCCTGATCACGCGACAGCGCTTGCGGCGCGCGCAGAATCAAATCCAGGTCGCTCTGTTGGTGCAGGGTCGGCAAGCCGGTGGCCAACTCGAAACCGGCACTACCGCTGACACCCCAGGACCATCCCGATACCTTCAGCGACGGCCGCAGGTAATGCAGCGCCTGCAAGGCCGGCCAGTCTTGCCCGCAGACTTCAATATCGATAAGGGCTTCGGGGCGCACACGGCGCTCGACCAGCGACCGTGGCAGCAACGTGGCGAAACGCTGCTCACGCAAAGCTCCGCGCACACCTACCGGAATCTGATCCGGTGTCGTCAACGCCCGACGGACCACCACCGGTTGGCCGAGACCGAGCGCCTCGCCCACCCAGGCCGGCGCATCCTCCGGCAACTGCGTCGGGGTCAACCCCCAGAGCAGGTCGTGGGGCATGAAGTCGTCGTCAGCGCGCATCGCGGCTCACCACTGCTCGCGCAACAGTTGCCGGACCCGGCTCGACGCCGCCCGGTTACTCGCGCCCAGGCGTCCACTCAAGTCCGGACCTTGGGTCGCCACATCGTGGATGGCCTCGACCAGACAGTCTTCCACCCGCGCCAAATCGCCCGCCGTAGGCTGTTCGATCTGCTCCACGCCCAGGGTTTTCCACAGCAGCCCCAGACTGGCGTAGCTGTCGATGTCATAGGCCATCGGCGGCACACTGGCGGCCAGCGCCTCCAGCTCTTCGACGCTGCGCAAGGTCACCCGCGCCGCCGAGGCCTTGCCCATGGCATGCACCATCACCCCCGGATCGCGCAGGGCGATCAGCCGATTGGCCTGATAACCGTGGGCGAGGAACGCCCCGGACATCGCCTTGCCCACCAGCAGCGCGATCACCGCATGCCCCGCCAGGCGGGCGCGGGCATAACTGTCCGCCGCACCGGCCAGGGCCTGGTGAATTCCCAGGGCCTCCTCGCGACGGCCATAAGCCTGGCTCGGCACATCGACAATGGCGATCAGGGCACGCTTGGTCGCACGCCCGCTGTCGGCCTCGACCACCTCGTCCACGGCCTTGGCCAGGCCCCAGCCTTCCAGCAGCCCGACCTCGCCGTTGCGGGCGCGGACAAACCGATTTTCCGGATCGGCCACTACCGCCAGAAAGCGCACCGGCTGATCACCGAGTTGGCCGTCGGCGACTTTCAATGAGGGCGGTAGGCCGGACACTTCAACAGCATCCGCCGCCAGCGCCTGGAACCAGTGCAAACCGCGCAGGGAATAAGCGCTCATGGGCGATCTCCTTGGAAAAGACGGCGTACCGTGGTCGGATCGATTTGGGGTCCGGCATCCAGTTCGGCCAGCCGTTGCAGGTACCAGTCCGCCTGCCGACTGCGCTGCACGGCGGGCAATCCGGCCTCCAGCAAGGCGGCGACCTGTTGCTGGATCAGCGCCACATCGTCGGCCACATAGCGATCCACCAAGCCGCTGGCGAAACGCTGCTCGCCACCGGTCAGGCTCCAGATAAACGGCCGGTCACGGGAGTCGTACTCGTCCAGCCCCGCTTCCTGCTCGATCACCTGCGGGCCGTTGAGACCCAGCCGGGCCTCCTGGGTCACCAGCAGATAACTGCACAGCGCCGCCGCGATGGACATGCCGCCAAAACAGCCGACGCTGCCCGCCACCACGCCGATCACCGGCTGATAGCGGCGCAGGTCGACAATCGCCGCGTGGATATCGGCGATGGCCGCCAACCCCAGATTGGCCTCCTGCAAACGCACGCCGCCGGTTTCCAGCAGCAACACGGCGCGCGTCGGAATGCCGTTGCGGTTGTCTTCAGCGGCCAGTTCCAGGGCACCGGCGATTTTCGCGCCGCCCACTTCACCGAGACTGCCGCCCTGGAACGCACCTTCGATGGCGGCGATCACCACCGGCAAGCCGTCGATGCTGCCCTTGGCGATCACCACGCCGTCGTCGGCCTGGGGCACCACGCCCTGGCGTTCGAGCCAGGGCGACATGACCCGGGCAAACGGGTCGAGCAATTCGCGAAAACTGCCACGATCGAGCAAGGCCCGGGCCCGCTGCCGGGCACCGAGTTCGACGAAGCTGTGCTTGTGCAACAAACGCTCGCTGTCAGTCATGGCTGATCTCCTCGAAACCTTGTTCCAGGCGCAAGCGGACTACACCGGGGGTGGCACCGAAATCATGGATGTCGATGGCCAGCGCGGGCGGCAACTGGCCGTCGAACAGGCGCTCGAACAGGTGTTGCCAGCGAGCGGAACTGCCATTCACCGAGGTCGTCACCTGGATCGACAAGGTGCCGGGATGACCGGGCTCCAGCAGCACTTCCAGGTCACCCGAGCCGACGCAGCCCACCAGCGCGCGCCCTTTGGGCGGTTGCCCGGCGGGAAATTCAAAGGACAATTTTTCCATCACAAGGCTTCCTGTTCGAGGCGGTCGATCAGCAGGCAGGCGGCGAGCAGATCCGCCGCGCCTCCCGGTGAAGCGTTCATCGCCAAAAGCTGTTGATCCAATTCATGCAGGCAGCGCCGTCCGGCCAGGCTGGCGCTACCGCCCGCCTCCAGCACGGCGCGGGCGCCCTGTTGCATGGCCTGCAAGCCCGGCACGCCGGCGCGGTAAAGCACGCAGGTGTCGACCAGTGTGGTCATGATCGCGAGCAAGGCATCCAGCCGGGCGTTCTGTTCGCCGTGGCCGGCGAGCCGGCTACGCTGGAGTTGCGGTAGACCGAGGCGGGTCACCGCCGGGAAACCCAGTTGCGCCTCCTCACGGGCACCGCGAGCGCCGTAGCGTTGCGCGACCTGGCTGCCGTGGCTGGTGCTGTTGGGCGCGTAACGGTCTTCCAGCAAGGCCAGGCGCGCGGCGCGCAGGGTCAGGGCATTGGCGCTGATGGAGCGAGGATCCAGCGCGGCGGCCGCCACCAACAGCCCCAAGGCCCAGATCGCCCCGCGATGGGTATTCACCCCGCCAGTAGTCTCCAGCATCGCTTGCTCACCTTCGCGACCGATGCGGCCCAAGGCTTCACGTAACTCCCTGTAGGAGCGAGCTTGCTCGCGATGGGCATCAACGATAACGCGGGGAACCTGATACCCCACGGTGCCTGGACCACCCTCGCGAGCAAGCCCGCTCCTACAGGGGTCGGTGTTTTCCGTCACCTTGCCGACGGTATCCATGCCTTGCGCCGCTTCGGCCATTTCCTTGAACATCGGCCACAGCGACAACGCCGAGGCATGCATCAGGCCCAGATGCAGATCAGTGTGTGCACCATTACCGCGGCGATCCACCAACGCCGGCTTGGGCGACAGGTCGGCTTCGTCGATCAGCGCTTCCACCGCCAAGTCCGCCAGGCGCTCGGCCAGGGACAGGGGTTGGGCTTGCAGATTGAAGGCGTGCATTTACCAGCTCCTGAATTTGGCGGGCGGGTTGTAGAGGCCACCCGACCACTCCACCAGATCGGCAACGCTCTTGGCCGCCAACAACTCGCGGCTGGCATCGGTACGCCGGATACCCAGGTCTTCAGGCAAGGCGATCAACCCCTCGCGACGCATCCGCAAGGTGTCCTTGGGGTTGTGCCGCAAGCCAATGGCCGTGACACCGGCCACGGCGGCGATCATCGCCTGGCGCTCTTCGAGGGATCGCGCCTTGTACAGGTAGGCGATACCCTCTTCGGTCAGCAAATGGGTCACGTCGTCGCCGTAGATCATGATCGGCGCCAGCGGCATCCCGCTTTTCTTCGCCACCTCCACGGCATCGAGGGTTTCAACGAAGGTCGGTTTGCCGCCCTCCTGGAACGTCTCGACCATCTGCACCACCAGCTTCTTGCCGCGTTCGAGCAGGGCTTCGGGCGCATCGCCGGTGTCGAGGCGCATATCGAGCCAGGCCGGAGTGCCATGGCGACGGCCGCGCGGGTCATGCCCCATGTTCGGTGCCCCACCGAAACCGGCCAGGCGGCCACGGGTCACGGTGGACGAATGACCGTCGCCGTCGACCTGCAAGGTCGCGCCGATAAACAGGTCCACCGCATACTGCCCGGCCAACTGGCAGAACATCCGGTTCGAGCGCAACGAGCCGTCGCGCCCGGTGAAGAACACATCCGGCCGGGCCGCGATGTAGTTTTCCATCCCCAGTTCGGTGCCGAAGCAATGCACGCTTTCGACCCAGCCGCTTTCGATGGCGGGAATCAGGGTCGGGTGCGGGTTGAGCGTCCAGTTGCGACAGATCTTGCCTTTCAGCCCCAGGGATTCACCGTAGGTCGGCAGGATCAGCTCGATGGCGGCGGTGTTGAAACCAATCCCGTGATTGAGGGACTGCACATTGTGTTTTTCGTAGATCCCACGAATCGCCATCATCGCCATCAGCACATGCACCGGCTTGATATGACGCGGGTCACGGGTGAACAGCGGCTCGATATAGAAGGGTTTGTCAGCCACCACCACGAAGTCGACCCAGGACGCGGGAATATCCACCCGGGGCAACTCGCTGATGTCATCGACCAACTGGTTGACCTGGACAATCACGATCCCATCGCTGAACGCTGCCGGCTCGATCAGTGCCGGGGTGTCTTCGGTGCTGGCACCGGTGTAGATATTGCCGGCGCGGTCGGCCATGAAACCGGCGCTGAGCACGACGTTGGGAATCAGGTCCACCACCAGGCGCGCATAGAGTTCGATGTAGGTGTGAATGGCGCCGATTTCCAGCAGGCCGTCTTCCAGCAGTTGGCTGATGCGCAGGCTCTGGGTGCCGGCAAAGGAGAAGTCCAGCTTGCGGGCGATGCCGCGCTCGAACAGGTCCAGGTGCTCGGCGCGACCGACGCTGGGCATGATCATGTGCAAGTCGTGGAGCTTGGCCGGATCGGCTTTCACCAGGGAGCGGGAGAGGAAATCCGCCTGCTTCTGGTTATTGCCCTCCAGCACCACCCGGTCGCCCGGCATGATCAGGGCTTCGAGGGCGGCGACAATCTTGTCGGTCGGTAGCACCACGCCATCGGCGAGGGCGCGCACCTGATCGAGACGCCGCTGCTTTTCGCCGCGCCGCCGCGTCCAGCGCGAATCGGGGGATATTGTTGTTGTCATGACCACTCCACGGGTTCGCTTTCGTGGAGTGAACAGTAGGAGTGAATCGGCAAGGCATCAATCAAGCCCACCGACGGATCGTTACGCTCAGGGTAATGGTTGTTTCAGATTGGGACGCGTGACGCTTGGTGAAAGGTCCCAATAAGGGACCAGAACCTTTTGTCGGATAGTTACGTCGACCTGTCAATTCTGACAGTAGACCACCCGCCATTTGCAGCGCCCAATCAGATTGCGCTGTGATCTCCAATGTCCGGCTCCACGGGCAGGGTCAAAAGCGCCAGTGAGCGGAGAAACAAAGATGAAGAATCTGGATGATTTCACCGACTTCGAAGATGGAGAAAGGCACGGCTGGGAAAATGATATTGGATCTCTAGATGGGATACTCAAAACGGAAGAAGGCCAGGAAGGCTCGACGAATACTTTCTGGTCCGGCAAGCTGCAATCGAGACAACCCCCAGACCCGTTTCAGGCCTCTCTCGCCAAGATGTTTACCCTTCCTGGCGAAGAGCAGCAGAGCGGGTTCCTTTTCACATCCTTCAAATACCGCGTTCACCCGCCGGAGCCGGGGGAAGCAACAGAGATCGCGGTCACGGTTACAGCTCACGTATCGCTGGGCCATACCAATTTTTTTATAGATGGGCGCACTCCACAGGGCAAGTGGCTCCAAAGTGATCCAATCAAAGTTAGCTACTACAATAGCCGGACCCATGTCTTGATCGGTACGCGTGGCGCGTCTGGGGCCGCTGTGTCCCGTAAGATAGACATCGATGACATCAAGGTTGTGCAAATTCCCAATCAATAGAAAGTTACGCCGAGTCCGGGTTGTCAGGCCAACCCGGACTCCAGCACCAAGCGCTCCAACCCCAGCAGATCCGGGACCTTCGCCACCCACTCGCCGACCTGTACCGCCGCCTTCTCCAACGGGCACAGCGGCACATCGACAAAGCTCAACTGGCTGTCGAGCTTGTACGAACGCGGAATCCCCTGGATCACCAGCGCGATGAACTTCAACTCCGGTCGTCCGCCCAGGGCATTGAGCACCACGATCCGCGCCCGATCGCCCACCGCCAGCGGACAGCCGCACGCCGCTTCAAAGCTGATCAGCGGCAATTGCCGATCACGCCACGTCACCTGCCGCAGGTACCACGGCGGCGCATCGCTCGCCGGCTCGCCACGCTGGTAGTCGATCAACTCCGCCACCGCGACATTGGGCAACAGCAGGTAACGGTCCGCCAACGGCAGCATCAGCCCCGTCAGGCTGCTGGAGCTGTGCTCATGCATGAAGCTGACTCCAATAGGCGATGCTTTCCAGCAACGCCGACTCCTGGTACGGCTTGCCCAGGTACTCGTTGACGCCAATGGCCATGGCCCGGTCGCGGTGTTTCTGGCCGGTACGGGAGGTGATCATGATGATCGGCAGGTCCTTGAGGCGCTCATCGTTGCGAATCCGCGTCGCCACCTCGAAACCGTCCATGCGCGGCATTTCGATATCCAGCAACATCAGGTCCGGCGTGTGCTCCTCCAGCAACGTCATCGCATCCACCCCATCCTTGGCCGTCAGCACGTTCATGCCGTTGCGCTCCAACAGGCGGCTGGTGACCTTGCGCACCGTGACCGAGTCGTCCACCACCATGACCAGGGTCGGGCGCAACGGCGTGGCGTCGACGCCGACAGCACTGGACACCGGCTGCACCGGGGCCCGCGCCAAGGCGCCGCGCAAATGGGCGAGCAAGTCAAGAATCAGGACCACGCGACCGTCGCCGAGGATGGTCGCCCCCGACAGCCCCGGCACCGCGGCGAACTGCGGCCCCAGGCTCTTGACCACGATTTCCCGCGAGCCCGCCAGTGCATCCACTTGCAGCGCCACCCGCTGATCGTTGCAGTGCACCAGCAAGACCGGCAGCGGCAGGTTCTGGCCGAGCAACTTCGGCTGGCCCACGGTCTGCAACAGCTCACCGAGATAGCGCAATTCGTAGGTCTGCCCGGCGTACTCGTAGCGCGGCGGATCGAGTTGGTAATAGCTTTCCAGCTCACCCGGCAATACGCGCACCAGCCCTTCGACGGTGTTCAACGGTATCGCATATTGCTCCTCGGCGCATTGCACCATCAGCGCACGGTTCACCGAAACGCTGAACGGCAGGCGGATCTGGAAGTGCACGCCCTGCCCGGGGATGGAATCGATACGCATGGTGCCGCCCAGTTGCCGCACCTCTTCGTGAACCACGTCCATGCCCACGCCGCGCCCGGAAATCTGGGTGATCTTTTCCGCGGTGGAAAAGCCCGGTTGCAGGATGAACTGCAACACATCGCGATCGCTGATTGGCATGTCCGGCTCCAGCAAGCCGCGCTTGATCGCCTTGCGCCGCACCGCTTCGAGCGGCACCCCGGCGCCGTCGTCACGGATATCGAAGACGATGTCGCCACCTTCGTGGGACAGGTCCAGGGTAATCAGCCCCTGCTCCGGCTTACCGGCGGCGCGACGGCCTTCGGCACTTTCCAGGCCGTGGTCGACGGCGTTGCGCAGCATGTGCTCCAGAGGCGCGACCATGCGCTCCAGCACCGTGCGGTCCATCTCGCCCTCGGCATTGCCGACCACGAAATCGACCTCCTTGCCCAACTCCCCCGCCACCTGCCGCACGACGCGCTTGAGGCGCGGCACCAGGCGCTCGAACGGCACCATGCGCGTGCGCATCAGGCCTTCCTGCAACTGAGTGTTGACCCGCGCCTGTTGCGCCAGCAGGTTTTCCGCATCCTGGTTGCGCCCGGCCAGGGTCTCCTTGAGGTCCAGCAGGTCGGAGGCGGATTCGAACAAGGCCCGTGACAATTGCTGCAGTTGCGAATGCCGGTCCATTTCCAACGGGTCGAATTCCTCATAACCCAGGCGCTCGGCCTCCACCTGCTGGCGACTGAGAATACGGCCCTGGGTCTCGGTATCGAGGCGACGCAACTGGTCGCGCATGCGCTCGATGGTGGTCTCCATTTCGTTGAGCGCGACCCTGGCGTCGTTGACCTGCTGCTCGATACGGCCACGGAAGATCGAGGTTTCAGCCGCCAGGTTGACCAGGTCTTCGAGCACGTCCGCCGAGACCTTGACCATATCCTGGGCCGCCCGCTCGGCTTCCGCCGCCGTCGGCGCTTCGGCTTTAGGCGCTGCCTGCGGGACAGCCGGAGTCGTGTCCGGCAGATTGACCGGCGACTGTCGGCCAAATGCCTGGATATCCTGGATCAGCGCATCGGCCGGCAGCACCGGCTGCTCGGCACGCACCGCATCGAGCATCTGCGCCAGGCGATCGTGGCCGGCCTGCAACAATTCGAACAGCTCCGGTCCCGGTTGCAGCAGGCCCGCCGACAGCCCTTCGTAGAGAAACTCCAGTTCATGGGCCAGGTCGCCAATCGGCACGATTTCCACCATGCGCGCGCTGCCCTTGAGGGTGTGCAGGTCGCGCAGCAGGGTTTCCACTTCCTGGCGATTCGCCGGCTCGGCCTGCCAGCGCAGCAAGGCCGCACCGGAGCTTTCGAGGATGTCGAAACCTTCTTCGAGGAAGATCTCCAACAACTCCGGGTCGTTGCCGGTGACGGACGCTTCGACGGCTTCGCTGACGTCCAGCGGCGCGCTGCTGCCCTGGCGGAACAGGCGCAAGCTCTCGATCAGGGCACTCGGATCGCCCAGGGGTTGATGCCCCTGGAGCTGGTCCAGCAGGACGGCCAGGCGGTCGTGGCTTTTCTGCAACAGCAGCGCCAGCTCGGGCGAGTGGCTGTAGCGCCGGTCGACCAGCCCTTCATAAAGATTTTCCAGCTCGTGGGCCAGATCGCCCACCGGGCCGATCTCGGCCATCCGCGCGCCGCCCTTGAGGGTGTGCAGGTCCCGTTGCAGGGACAGCAGCGGCGCGGCGTTGTCCGGTTCGCCGAGCCAGCGCTGCAAGGCCAGCCCGGCGCTGTCGAGGATATCCGCCGCCTCTTCGAGGAAGATCACGACGATCTCGTCGTCCAGGTCCACCTCTTCTTCCAGCGCCTGGCTGGCTTCGGCAGTGGCGGCACCCAGTTCGGCGATGCTCAGGGCACGGCTGCCGTCGGTCTTGATCAGGCCGGTGGCGGACGGGTCGAGGGCCTCGTCCAGCAGCTCGCGCAGCGCCTGGACCCGCACCGGCTGCGCCTTGATCTCCTGGCCGGCGGCCAGTTCATCGAGCATGTTGATCAGCGCTTCATGGGCGTTCTGCGCCTCATGGAAAAACCGCTCGCTGACCGCCAGGCTGCTTTCTTCGACAGCGCCGTACAGGTCCAGCAAGGCTTCGCAGAGTTCGTCCACCGGGTGCAGGTCGGCACCGTGGGCGCCCTGGCCAAGGGTGGTCAGTTCGTCCAGCAGGTCGTTGAGCTCCTGGCGCTCGCCCGGGTGCTGCTGCCAACGCAACAGCAGGTTTTCCGCGTCCAGCAGGATGTCCATGCCCTGGGCCAGGAAGTTGTTGATCAGTTGCGGATCACGTTTGGTGCCGCTGGAAACACTGAGCACGGACTCAAGCCGGGCCGCGAGCAGGGCCTCGGCACGCGAGATCAGTTCCGCGGCGCCATCGATGGCCGCCAGCGGGTCATCCGCCAGTTGTTTCAAGCCCTGATGCAACAGCACCTCGGCCTCCAGCAGCAACTCCACCTCGTCCAGGTCCAGCGGCAACAAGTGCGCCTTGAACTCACGCACCAGATGGTAAAACGGCGCCACCAGTTCGGCGATCGGCCGCACGCCCGCCACGTAGGCGCTGCCCTTGAGGGTGTGCAAGGCCCTTTGCAGTTCGTCGCCGGCGACTATCGGCAGGTGTTCGGTGGCCTCTTCAAGAAAGTGATTGAGGCTATCCAGGTGCGTCTCGGCCTCGTTGCGGAAAATCTCCAGCAACTGCCGGTCGATGGACTCATCCGCGGTTTCGCCGGCCTCCCCGCTCCCAGCCTCGCCCACACTCGCCAGCTCATGGGCGCGGGCGGCCAACAGGTCGACATCGTCGCGCTGACGCTGGGCATGTTCGGCGAACTCGCCGACCAGTTCCGGCAACACCCGCAGCACATCGTCGAGCAACTGGCGGACCTGCGCGTCGGCCTCGACGCTGTGTTCGAGCACACGGTTGAGCAGGTTCTCCACGGCCCAGGCCAGTTCGCCCAGCACCAGCGCGCGCACCATCCGGCCGCTGCCCTTGAGCGTGTGGAAGGCGCGACGCAACTCGGTCAGGGCCGATTTGCTCGCGGGATTCGCCACCCAGCGCGGCAGGTATTCCTGCAGCACATCGAGCACTTCCGCGCACTCTTCGAGGAACACCTCACGCAATTCTTCGTCCACCGGTGCCTCGTCGCCCGGCGGCGGCAGCAGGCTGCCCGGAACCTGGCGGGCCGGCGGGTTGAGGACGGACACGGGATTGGCCAGGACAGCGGCCAGGGACTGCACTACCTGCGGATTGTCCAGTGCCTGCAAGTCCTGCATGACCAGGGCTTCGTTGGGGCTCAGGACCTCGTCGAGCACCGGCACATCCTGTTCGGCGGGAGTGTAGCCAAGGGCATCAAGGCTTTCCTCGGCCATATCCAGCACCCGTTCCCCCGGGGCCTCGTGATCTTCGCCGAGGCGCTCCAGGTAGTATTCGATACTGGTCAAGGCATCGGCCAGCCGGTCAAGTTGCTGCCAGGAAGGCGGTTGCGGGTCTTGCAGCAGATGGTCGTGAATATAGCGATTGCAGGTCTCCAGCAGGCTCGCGGCCCGGCCAAGGGGAATCATCGACAAGGCGCCACGGACCTGGGTCAGCAGCTCGGGCAAGGCCTGCAGGCGCTCGCGGTCCCAGTCGGCATCGATGTACTCGATGATCAGGTCCTTGGCCTGTTGCAGGCAGATCCGCGATTCCTTGAGCACCAACTGGTGGATCTGGGTCAGGTCGGTGGTGGGCAGGCGGCTTTCCTCGCGGCTTTCCGGTTCCACGGTGCCGATCATCCCGGCCAGGGTCGCCTCGACGTAGAGCAAGGCCCCGGCGACGTCCATCAACACCGCATCATTCGGTTCGCGCTGGCCCTGGACCAGGCTCAGGACCACTGCCGTCTGGTCGATGATGACCTTGCGCGGCTGGCCGAAGCCGAGCACCGCCAGGGTATCGGCGATCTGCCGCAAGGGCGCCAGCAGGCTGGACAGTTCGTCGGTGTGCTGGCGGTCGCCGCGCACGAACAGGTCCAGCCGCTCCTTGACCCGCACCAGTTCCTCGCACAGCGCCGCGACCACCGAACGCATGGCATCGCGGCCCGGGCCGGCCAGAAGCGCCCGCTCCTCGTCGACCACGGCGGTGTCGGGCAGGGCCTCATCGAGGCCATAACGCTCTTTCAGGACGAGCATCTGCGCCGTCGGCTGGCGGGCCTTGGCGATATAGAACAACAGGCTCTTGAGCAATTCTTCCGGTGCCGGCTGGTTGATCCCGGCGATGCCCTGTTCCAGCAGGCGCTTGAGTTCCTTGTCGGAGTCCTTGAGCAGGCTGCGCAGGGCCGGGCTGTTGGCGATGGCCCCGGCGAGCATGCCCTCGACCAGTGCCGAAGCAACTTGCCAGAGCGCCCCCAACGGGGCTTCCAGGCACAAGCTTTCAAGGCGGGTGAAGACCTTGGCCATGTAGCCGAGGTTGGTTTCGTCGTCCTGTTCGCGCAACAAGCCGACCAGCGCGGTCTGCAACATCTGCCGCAGCTTGCGCAACAGCGCCGGCAGTTCCGGCGGGGTCAATTGTGCCAGGCTCGCCTCGTCCAGTGGCGGCACCTGCGGCAGGGTCGGGCTGAACAGGCTGGTTTCCGACAACAGGCTTTCGCCCCGGGCGCTACGCAGGTCGTTGAGCAACGGCAGCACCACCAGCGGCAGATCACGCCGCGCACTGTGGACCCGGTCCAGGTACAGCGGCATCTGGCCGAGGGCCTGGTGCAGCAGCTTGAGCGCTTCCGGCAGATCGACCACCCGTCCCTGTTGTACGGCCAACGCCAGGGCTTCGGTTTCTTCGGCGAGCAGGGCCGCGCCGTAGAACTCGACCATCTGCAGGCTGCCGTGGACCTGATGAATGCATTCCAGGCATTCGGCGATGTCCTGGGCGGCGTGCGTCGACTCATCGAACGCATCCAGGGCCTGGCGCGCCTGCTTCAGGGTGTCGGCGATTTCGCCCTTGACCCATTCGAGGGCCACATAGTCGTGCTGATCGCTCATGACGACTCCACTAACGGGTTTCACGCGCATCTTGCGCCGCGGGCAAGGTAAAGCCGGAGACCGAACGCCGCAGTTGGCTGGCCATTTTCGCCAGGTTGCCGATGCTCTCGGCGGTGGCGGTCGAACCGGACGAGGTCTGC
>JACXTT010004236.1_pt1 | contig 21389 bp, 21 predicted proteins | sample 9270951 | NCBI WGS metagenome assembly JACXTT01 (sample SAMN15532306, study PRJNA645909) | rock metagenome | isolation source: weathered quartz diorite | place: Puerto Rico | collected 2017-06-21
CTGTGCAGCCGGCTGCGCCGCGGCATCCTGTACAACGTGGCGCGCCGCCTGAAGTGCAACAAGCTGGCGCTGGGCCACCACCGCGACGACATGCTGCAGACCTTCTTCCTCAACATGTTTTTCGGCGGCAAGCTCAAGGGCATGCCGCCCAAGCTGGCCAGCGACAACGGCGAATTCATCGTGATCCGCCCCCTGGCGTATGTGGCCGAGAAGGACTTGATCCGCTGGGCCGCGCACCGCCAGTTCCCCATCATCCCGTGCACACTGTGCGGCAGCCAGACCAACCTGCAGCGCGTGCAGATCGGCAACCTGCTGCGCGACTGGGAAAAACAATACCCCGGCCGCCTGGAAACCATGTTCACCGCGCTGCAAAACGTGGTGCCCTCACACCTGATGGACCACCAGCAGTACGACTTCAGGAACATCCAGGCCACGGGTGTGGAAGACGAGAACGGCGACAAGGCCTTTGACGCCGAAGAGTTCCCCACCCCCACGCCGTCGGGCCTGCCGGCATTGCAGGTGGTCGCGCTGTAATGCACGCTGCAGCCCGCACCTGGCTCACTGCGGGCGCCGTGGCGCTCACGCTGCTGCTGGGCGGCTGTGCGTTGCCGCGCATGATAGACAGCGATGTGCAGAGCTTTACCGGCAGTGCACCCGCCCTACAGGGCGCCACCTACCGCTTTGAACGCCTGCCCTCCCAGCAGGGCGATGGTGTGGCACGCAACCAGCTGGAGGCAACCGCAGAACAGGCCCTGACCCAGGCTGGCCTGAACCGCGATGACGCCCAGCCCCGCTACCTGATCCAGGTCGCGTTGCAGATCGATGTGCTGGCCCGTTACCCGCAACACCCGGCGCGCGAGCATGGCTTGTTTGGCGGCTTTGGCATGGGCGGTGGTGTCGGCATCGGCACCGGTTCGCTGTTCCTGCTGATGGAGCCCCCGTGGTACCGGCACACCGTGCACCTGGTGTTGCGCGAACGGACCAGCGGCCAGGTCGCCTATGAAACCGGTGCCGTGTTCGAAGGCCCCTGGTCCGACACCGCCAACCTGCTGCCCGTCCTGTTCGAGGCCGCACTGCGCGACTACCCCACGCCCCCGGCCGGCCCACGCAAGGTCGTGATTGAGCTGCCGCGCGGCGGCGCGACTGCACCATGACAAGTGCCACCCGCATCATTGCCGTGCGCCACGGCGAGACCGCCTGGAATGTGGACACCCGCATCCAGGGCCAGCTCGACATCGGCCTGAACCCGCGTGGCCAGTGGCAAGCCGAACAGCTGGGACGCGCGCTGGCCGACGAACCCATCACCCGCATCTACTCCAGCGATTTGTCACGTGCCCACACCACGGCACAGGCCATCGCCCGCTACCAGCCCCAGGGCAGCGGCCAAGCGGTGCACCCCCATAGCGGCCTGCGCGAGCGTGCCTTTGGCATCTTCGAAGGCCAGACCTATGCCGACATCGAGGCCCGCTGGCCCGAGGATTCACGCCGCTGGCGCCAACGCGAACCCGACTTCGCCCCGCCCGGTGGCGAAACGCCGGTGCAGGTACGCGAGCGCGTGCAACACACCGTCAATGCGCTGGCCCAACACCATTTGGGCGAATTGATCGTGCTGGTGGCCCACGGTGGCGTGCTGGACATGCTGTACCGCATCGCCACCCAGCAGGACGTACGCGCGCCGCGCACCTGGGAGCTGGGCAATGCCGCCATCAACCGCCTGCTGTGGACGCCCGAAGCACTGACCCTGGTGGGCTGGGCCGACACGCGCCACCTGGACGATGCCGTGCTCGACGAGAAAAGCGCCTGACAGAGTCTGTTTAGGGCATGCGCTGGCGGTAGGCCTCCACCCAGGGCCAAAGTTCCGCCGCCGGCATGGGCTTGGCAATGAAGTACCCCTGCGCCAGGTCGCAACCACTGGCGCGCAGGAAATCCCAATCGGCCTGGTCTTCCACGCCCTCGGCCACGATCTTCATGCCCAACTCCTGGGCCAGACGCACACTGGCATTGAAAATGGCGCGCACGTTTTCGATACGGTGCGCTCCGTGCACAAAGCTGCGGTCGATCTTGAGTTCATCGAACGGCAAATCCCGCAATTGCGCCAGCGACGAGTGACCGGTGCCGAAATCGTCAATCGACAGGCGAAAGCGCTTCAGCCGCAGCCGGGTCAGTATCTCCAGCGTAGCGCGCAGATCGTGCATCAAACGGCTCTCGGTCACTTCCAGCACCAGCGCACCGGGCTCCACCCCGGCTGCGCAGGCATGGGTCCAGACCTTGTCGGGAAAGTCCAGTGCGGTCAAGTTGTCCATGGACACATTCACCGCCACCTGCAACGCCAGTCCCTGCTGCTTCCACAACGCCATATCGCGCAAGGCCTGCACCAGCACCTGCGTAGTCAACTGGTGAATCAGGCCATGCGCCTCGGCGATGCCGATAAACGCGTCGGGATATACCAGGCCATCTTGCGGATGGTTCCAGCGCACCAGGGACTCCACCCCCACCACCGCACCCGTAGCCACAGCGACCTTGGGCTGGTAGTGGTTGCACAACTCGCCGCGTTCCAGCGCCTGGCGCAGGGCCTCGCCGCTATAGGTTCTTGATGCTGGTTGCGGGGTTCCCACAATCGGTACCGTCCACCGCTCCAGCAAGCTCGCCAGACTGCCGGGCACCACCGGTTTTTGCAGGCTGCCAAGCACCACGATGTGGTGCGCCTCCACCAGTTTGCGCACCGACTGCAGCGTGCGTTCGTCCTCGCCGCTGACCAACACCAGGCTACCGGCATAGCCGTGCTCCACCAGCTTGCGCACAAACTCCACGCCGTCCATACCGGGCATATTGAGGTCACAAAATATCAGTTGCGGTGTCTGCTGCGGCGTATCCACCAGGCGCAGGGCCGCAGGGCCGTTGTCACAGGTCTCCACCTCGTTAAAGCCCTGCTGGCGCAGCAAATGGGCCAGCAGCTTGAGCATGAGAGGCTCGTCATCCAGCACCAGGATTTTGATGTTTTCAGGGATGTGCATTGCGTACCACCGAAACCGACCGTCGCGCGCAGGTACCACCAGCACAACCCGGACGCGGTTTTTTTGCTGATCTGGTTGGCGGCCATTGGGGGCGGGACGGACTCATGCCAGACCTCCAGTGACTTCCGTATCGCCCGACTGCAACCCATACGCTGCCAGCAAAGCGTCCACACGTTGCACTTCCTGCGCAAAAAGCTCGCAAAGGGGTTGCCAGTTCGCAGCAGAGGGCTGCGCGGCGACGGCTTCCAGGTCGGCACACACGGTCCCCAGGGGGATGGCCCCCACCGAACGGGCAGCCGACTTGAGCTTGTGCGTCGCAGCCGACAGGCGCGCCCCGTCCAGCGCATTGCAGGCCTCCACGATACCGGGGGCAGCCTGGGCCAAACTACGGCGAAATTCCTGCAAGAAATGTGAAATGAACGCTTCATCGTTACCCACCAGGTCACGCAACACCTGAACATTCAGGCTGCTGTGCACCGGTCCTGAAGCCTGCACCGCGGCGGGTACCTCCACGCGCTTGGCGGGTGGCAGCCATTTCTCCAGCATGGCCTCCAACTCGGCCAGCGGCACAGGCTTGCGCAAGAAGTCATCCATGCCAACTTGACGACAAGTCTCGGCTTCGCTTTTAAAGGCATTGGCGGTCAGCGCGATGATGGGTATGCGCGGCACTGGTTCGGCTTTGGAAACCGCCTCGGCCTCCTGCGCGCGTATCGCAGCGCAAAGCTGGTAACCGTCCATGCCGGGCATGTGCAAATCAGTCAGGATCAGCGCATAGTCACCACTCTGCCAACGGTACAGCGCATGCAAGCCATCGCCAGTCACGTCGGCCGTCAGGCCCAGCAGCGCGAATTGCTGGATGATGACTTTCTGGTTCATGGCGTTGTCCTCCGCCACCAGGATGAGCCGGCCTTGCCGGCGGGCTTCTTCGCGTGACGGTGCGCCAGCCGGCACGACACGGTGTGCCGGCGCTGGCGCATCACCGTCTTCGTCCTCCTCCTGTGCACGGCCTGCCGCAATGGCCACCGAACGCAGCAGGGCTGCGCGGGTCAGCACATTGCCATCCACGGTCACCCGGTCGGCATCCACACGGTGGGGGTAACGGTCCGGCCCGCGGCCTATCACCACAAAACGCGCATCAATGGCAGGATTCAGCGCGGCCAGGTCCCGCAACCTATCGACCGTGGGTGGCTGGTGAGAACCGGCGTTGATGACCCAGACCCACAGGCCGGGCGCCAGTGTGGGCGCAATAGTGCGCAGGCCCTCCAGGTCCGCTACGGATTGGGTGTGCGCCTGGGCATCGACCAGATAGGCCCGCAAATCGCTGGCAATTTCTCCGCCACCTCCGTCCTCGACCACCAGGCACGCCAGCCCCGCAACCAGCGAAGGCAGCTTCTGCCCATCATCCGGGCTGGCCAGCACCGTGAACGGCAAGTGCAGCACGAAACGCGAGCCCAGGCCCGGTGTGCTTTGCACACGCATGGAGCCACCCATCAGATCCGCCAACTTGTGTGAAATGGCCAGCCCCAGGCCAGTGCCGCCAAAACGCCGTGTGGTGGAAGAGTCTGCCTGGTTGAACGCGGTAAACAGGCGCGCGAGGGTTGTTTCGTTCATGCCGATACCGTTGTCAATGACGTGGAACTCGATGTGGGCCCGGTCTTGCTGCACGCGCGCCAGCACGGCCCGCACCAGCACCTTGCCAACACGCCGCGTGCCGCCCGAAAATTTGACCGCGTTGTTGATCAGGTTGGTCAGCACCTGGCGCAAACGCAGGCTGTCACCCGCCACGCACTCCGGAATCGTCGGGTCGGTGAACAGGGTCAATTCCACGTTCTGCTTCTCGGCCAGCCGGTTCAGCATGACGCAGACCTTTTCCACCACTTCGGTCACCGACAGGGGCTGAGCCTCGATTTCCAGGCGCCCGGCCTCGATCTTGGAGAAATCCAGGATGTCATCAATGATGGTCAGCAGCGAGAAGGCGGACTCGCGGATCATCTCCAGCATTTCCATCTGGTGCGTCTTCAGGCTGGAGCGTGCCAGCACCTCGATCATCCCGATCACGCCGTTCATGGGGGTGCGGATTTCGTGGCTCATCGCGGCCAAGAAATCAGACTTGGCCTGGGTCGCGGCGTCGGCCGCCTTGCGGGCCCGCTCCAGGTCTTCGTTTCGGTCCTGCTCACGGGCATTTGCATGTGCCAATTCGGCATACAGACGCCCGTTTTCCAGTAGCAGCACCAGGAGAACAAAGGACGCGGCCAGCAGTCCGTAGACCCGCCCCCCGTAAAACCCCAGGTCGAAGCGCGCGCCGTTGAGGACGGCGGCCAATCCAATGTCGAACAACCAGGCCATCAGCGACACCATCAGCCACAGGTCCAGCACACTGTGCCTGCGCCCGCGCCACAGTGCGGCCAGCGCGACCAGCGAAAGCGCCCAGGTACAGGCCGCCACCAGGAACTTGCCCGAATCATCCCGGTTGCCGCGCATGATCACCGGCAGGGCTTCGTGCCCCACTGTGGTGAACAACACCAGAACACCACACAGGGTCAGCGTCGCCAGCAGGGCCGCCGCCGTGGCCACACGCCCCGGCATCGGCCACACTCCGGGCGCAGCCGCCTTCAGGCGCACATAGACCAGCACAAACAACGGAAAACCGCCGTGCCACAGGAAATACAACCATGCCGTGGTTTGCGGACCTGCGCCCAGCCCCCCGCCGGGTGCGAACAGGCCAGGAAAACTCAGTAGATGGGCCGTCGCCATCAGCGCACTGAAGAGGTAGCCACTGGCCAGTACCAGCAAGGCCCGCGTGCGCAAAAAACTGTAATGCCCCAACAACAACACCGCCGTGATGAAGTCATTGGTAATCAGCGCGGACTGGTAGATCGGAATGAAGGCCGGCACCTGCGGCAGCGCCACGCGGGCAAACGGTGCCGCCACCAGAAAGACCAGCAGGGAGACTCCCGCCGTGTACGCAGCCAGACGCCAATGTCGGGAATCCGCCGGCCTCGCCGACAAAAAAGCCGACGCACGAGACGGCAGGTCCATCTGCAATGTTGAAGACATAGCCCAGGCAGCCTCCCACTGCTCGCACCTTCGCCCACCGCCCGCGCCTTTGTCCCGGAACTTGGCAGCAGCTATTCATGCCATGTGCATGGCCTTCCAACGCATTCAGCTTAGTCCCAAACGGTCATGCAATCAAGGGAGGCCGGGCCGCTGCCACTAGGGTTGTCCCGCAATATGCAAAGCATTTGCTCGGTGAAAATAGGGCATGAGCAAAGTCATCGTTTTAGCCACCCCCATCTTCTTCCTGTTGATCGGCCTGGAGTTTCTCTGGAGTCGGCGTGCGGTGGCCCGTGTGCCCAGCACGCAGGCCTACCGCCTCAACGACATGGTCAACAGCATCAGTCTGGGCATCATCAGCCAGCTCAGTGATGTGGTCTTCCGCCTGCTGGGCATCGGTATTTACACCCTCGTGTTCCACGCGGTAGCGCTGTTCCCGAGTGCCGAACACTGGAACACCTGGTACGGCATTGCCGCCGCCGTGGTGCTGTACGACCTGTGCTACTACTGGTCGCACCGCATGGGGCACGAGGTAGCGGTGTTCTGGGCCGCCCATGTGGTGCACCACCAGAGCCAGCACTACAACCTGTCCACGGCCCTGCGCCAGACCTCCAGCGGCCCGCTGCTGGGCTGGATGTTTTATCTGCCCATGGCCGTCATCGGGGTCGATCCGGTGGCCTTCGCCATCGCCTCGCTGATCGACCTGCTCTACCAGTTCTGGGTGCACACCGAACAGGTCGGCAAGCTGGGCTGGTTCGACCGGGTGTTCTGCTCGCCCAGCAACCACCGCGTGCACCATGCCGTGAACGACCCGTATATCGACCGCAACTACGGCGGCATCCTCGTCATCTGGGACCGCCTGTTCGGCAGCTTCCAGGAAGAGCTGGCGGCCGAGCCCTGCGTCTACGGCACGCGCGGCCAGCTCAACAGCTGGGACCCGCTGTGGGCCAACCTGGAGGTCTACTGGGCGCTGGCCAAGGCCTCGTGGCATGCTGAACGCTGGAGCGACAAGCTGCGCGTCTGGTTCAAACCACCGGGCTGGCAGTCGGCCGATCTGGCTCGCAAGCACCCTTACCCGGCCTTCCGCATTGACCAACTGCCCACCTACAACCCGCCACTCACCGGCGCACAGCAGGGTTTTGCGGCCCTGCAGTTCGTGCTGGCGATTGGCGCGGTGCTGGTGTTCCTGTGGAACGCCGACGCCCTGCCCATGGCGGAAGCCTTGGTCTGGTGCGCCGCCATCACGGCCAGCATGTGGGCCCTGGGCCTGTTCATGCAGCAGCGTCTACACTGGCTGGAAGTGCTGGTGCTGCAAAGTGCGGTGCTGGCCACCGTGGGGGGGGCGTTAGGCATGCCCAACCTGTACCTGGTCTTCAAACCCATGGCCATGGTGGTTGCTATGGTTTTTGTAGCTTTCCGCGCAATGTCTGCGGGCGCCATACGCCGATTTGATGCACTTTTGCTGCTGGCCCTGCTGTTTTCGCTGGGGGGCGACGTGTTCCTGATGCTGCCGGGCGATTACTTCATCCCCGGACTGGCATCGTTCCTGGTCGCGCACTGCTTCTACATCACGCTGTTCCGCCAGGGCCAGCCCTGGTTCCCCAGCCGCACTGCGCTGTGCACCGTGCTGGGCTTTGGCGCCGTGATGTACGGCGTGCTCTGGAGCAGCCTGGGCGACCCCATCCTCAAGGGGGCCGTGGCCGCCTATGTGACAGTGATCTCGCTGATGGCGGCGCAGGCCCTAGGCCGCGTCACGCTGCTGGGTGACGCTGGCGCACGCTGGATGGGCGTGGGGGCCTGTGTCTTCATGGCCAGCGACACGCTGATTGCGATCAACAAGTTCCTCACCCCCGTACCGCTGGCCTCGCTGTGGATTCTGGCCACCTACTACACCGCGCAGATGCTCATCGTGCACCACAGCCGCTCAGCGGCAACACAACTCAGGTAGCATGCCCCTACCGAGGCCACAGGCCCCGGCCCCTACCACGGAGGAACACCATGGGACTACTCGATTCGGTTCTGGGCGTCGTCAGCAACGAGCTCAACCAGCAAGGCGGGCTGACGCAGATATTGGGCGGCCTGCTGGCCAATAACTCGGAACTCGGCGGCCTCGGCGGCCTGGTCGCCAAGGCCCAGCAGGCGGGCTTGGGTGACGTAGTCCAGTCCTGGATCGGGCATGGCCAGAACCTGCCTATTTCCGCGGACCAGATTTCCGCAATGCTGGGTAACGACACACTCGGCAATATCGCCAGCCAGTTGGGTGTCGACCCGACACAGGCATCCGGTCAACTGGCGCAGGTGCTGCCCGGCCTGATCGACAAGCTCACTCCGGGTGGCGTCGCCCCGGCAGGCGGCCTGGGCAATGCGGGTGATCTGATGGGCATGCTGGGTGGCCTGCTCAAGGGCTAACGAACCTGCCCCACCGTGTCAACGACGGCCTGCGGTGGGCCGTTGTGAAGCCAGCCCACAAGCCTTGCGGCCCTGGGTTGTTACCAACCCTTCACTCTTTGGAGCACCCTTCATGCTGAAAAAAATTCTGATTCTGGTCGCCATGCTGTATGCAGCGATGGCCTATGCCGCAGTGGACGTCAATAAAGCAACCGCCGCTGAACTCGACGGCATCAAAGGCATTGGTCCGGCCATTTCCGCCAAAATTCTGGAAGAACGCAAAAAAGGAAGCTTCAAGGACTGGACCGATTTCATTGACCGCGTCAAAGGCGTGGGCGAAGGCAACGCCGCCAAGTTCTCTGCCGACGGTTTGACCGTGGGCGGAGCCCCCTACAAGGGCGTGGCATCCGCTCCTGCCAAGGTGGCCCCTGCAGCCCCGGCTGCAGCAGCGCCCGCCGCAACAGCACCTGCTGCAAAAACGGAGGTAAAGGCGGATGCCAAGGTCGATGCAAAGGCTGAAGCCAAAGCCAAGAAGGATGCCGAAAAGCAGGCAAAGGAAGATGCCAAAAAGGCCAAGAAAGAAGCCGCAGCGGCAGCACCGAAAGCTGCGGCCAGCGCAGCCAAGAAATAAGTCACCAATCCTTGGGCCGGATGCACCGGCACCTGGCGAAAACAACCCGCTTCGGCGGGTTTGTTTTTTTGCGTCAGGCCTCGAACAGGCTGTCGTCCCGATCCTTGGGCGCCACACCCAGGTGGCGGTAGGCCGCCAGCGTGGCAATGCGCCCACGCGGCGTGCGCTGCAAATAGCCCTGCTGGATCAGGTAGGGTTCGATCACATCCTCGATGGTTTCACGCTCTTCGCCAATGCTGGCGGCGATGTTGTCCAGCCCCACCGGGCCGCCATCGAAACGGTGGATCACAGCCTCCAGCAGCTTGCGGTCCATCAGATCGAAGCCTTGCGGGTCCACGTCCAGCATGGCCAGCGCGCGGTTGGCCATATCCAGCGTGATCTGGCCCGTGCCTTTGACGTCGGCATAGTCGCGCACGCGGCGCAGCAGCCGGTTGGCAATGCGCGGCGTGCCACGCGAGCGGCGTGCAATTTCGAAGCCACCCTCGGCATCCATGGGCACATTCAATAACCCGGCACTGCGCTTGACAATACGCGCCAGCTCTTCGGACGTATAAAACTCCAGCCGCGCCACGATGCCGAAGCGGTCGCGCAGCGGGTTGGTCAGCATGCCGGCACGCGTGGTGGCGCCCACCAGCGTGAAAGGCTGCAGATCGAGCTTGATGGAGCGCGCGGCCGGGCCTTCGCCGATCATGATGTCGATCTTGTAGTCCTCCAGCGCGGGGTACAAAATTTCTTCCACCACTGGCGAGAGTCGGTGGATTTCGTCGATGAAGAGAACGTCGTTCTTTTCCAGGTTGGTCAGCAGCGCCGCCAGGTCCTTGGGTTTTTCGAGCACCGGGCCACTGGTTTGGCGCAGGTTCACACCCAGTTCATGGGCAATGATGTGCGAGAGCGTGGTCTTGCCCAGGCCGGGCGGGCCGAACAGCAGCACGTGGTCTAGCGCCTCGCTGCGCTTTTTGGCCGCACCGATGAAGATCTCCAACTGCTCGCGCACCTTGGCCTGACCCACATACTCGTCCAGGAGTTTGGGGCGCAGCGCGCGCTCCAGCGCCTCTTCGTTGGGGGACACCGGGGCGGCGGACACCATGCGCAGGGCCGGTGCGGGGGAAAAATCGTCGGTCTGGATACTCACGCGCCTACTATAGCCTGCGCACTGCCAGACCTGCAGGGGACTGGACGCCATTCAAGAACGCACGCCAAAATGCCGATAGCAGCAGCAAACCCTTCTGCCCAGTTGCGGGAGCCCCTGGTCCTGCACGTTTGCGAGGCGTTGCCACCCATGAAGCCTACACCGTCTCTTTTATCTGCATTGCCATTGCTGCTGGCCGTGGCACTGGGCTGGGGCATGGCTCGCGCGGCAGAGCCGGCCAACAACGGCAAGCCTGCAGCCACCAAGAAAGCAGACGATGCGGAACCCCCTTCTGCCACCCCCAAGGAAATGGCCGACAAGGTGCGTGAGGCCCTGGGTGCCAGCATCAATCCGCAAAAGAAACTGACCTTGGTCATCAATGGCAAGGCCGTCGCCACGGCCGCCGGGCAAGGCAGTCCGGCGCCGCAAAGCAGCCGCGCCGCCCAGCGCGCACGTGCCGCAGCCCTGGAAAAAGCCCAGCACGAACCGCACGGTGAGTGGAGCTATGGCGGCGACACCGGCCCCCAGTCCTGGGCCCGGCTCAAGCCCGAATTCAACCTCTGCGCCCTGGGCAAACGCCAGTCGCCCATCAATATCGAGGACGGCAACACCCTGGTCGGGCCGGCCGAGCCGGTGCAGTTCAACTACACCCCCAGCAACGGCACCGTGGTCAACAACGGCCATACCATCCAGGTCGATGTGCAGGGGGAAAACGCCATCGTCGTGCGCGGCGTACGCTACAAGCTGCTGCAGTTCCACTTCCACACGCCTTCGGAAGAGCAGATCAATTCCCAGCGCTATGCCATGGTGGCGCACCTGGTGCACAAGAGCGACGAGGGGCAGCTGGCCGTGGTGGCCGTGCTGCTGGCCCCCGGCGTCGCCAACCCGCTGATCGACAAGGTCTGGACCTATATGCCGCTGGACACTGGCGACCAGGTGCGCATGCCGCGCGAACTGCTCAACCTCAACGAACTGCTGCCCGCCGACCAGCGCTACTACCAGTTCATGGGCTCGCTGACCACGCCGCCATGCTCGGAGAACGTGCTGTGGATGGTGTTCAAGCAGCCCATGCAGATCAGCCGGGCGCAGTACCGCCTGTTCACCCAGCTCTATGCCAACAACGCCCGGCCGGTGCAGGCCCTCAACGGCAGACCGGTGCGGGAAGCGCAGTAATTGCTACTGTTTTGATAGCTGTTCGCACACATCCGGTGCGGGCTACCGCCCTAAAACATTTCAAATTTTGAAAAAAATACGGGGACTGGCTACTTCGCCAAAGCCTTCAACGCCAGCTTGATGCCCTCGCTCACACCCACGTCCTTGGGCAACGCTTTGAGCGCGGCAGCGGCTTCCTTGTCGCTGTAGCCCAGCGCCAGCAGCGCCTGCAGGATATCGTTCTGCGCGTCGTTGGCACCGCCCAGCGGGGCAGCGATGTCGGCACCGAGCTTGCCCTTGAGTTCCAGCAGCAGGCGTTCCGCCGTCTTCTTGCCGATGCCCGGCACCTTGATCAGGCGCCCCGCCTCCTGCGTGGTCACGGCCTGGGCCAGGTCGCCCACGGACAGGCCCGACAGGATGGACAGTGCGGTGCGCGGGCCTACACCCGAAATCTTGATCAGTTCGCGAAACGCCTCGCGCTCGGTACCGCTGCCAAAGCCGTAGAGAATCTGCGCGTCTTCGCGCACCACAAAGTGCGTCAGCAGGCTGACCTTTTGCCCCTCCGCCGGCAGGTTGTAGAAGGTGCTCATGGGCACCTGCACCTCGTAGCCCACACCACCGCAGTCCACGATGACCTGCGGGGGATTCTTGTCGCTGAGGATGCCGGTGAGTTTGCCTATCATTTTGTGCCTATCATGCGTGGTTGGTCGTACGACCCTTGAGGAATTATCAGCTTGATTCTCAGACACCTTTTCAGCCCGCTGAACAACACCCGCCTGTCGCACCTGTGCGGCCCCACGGATGAGCATCTGCGCACCATCGAGATCGCGCTGGACGTGCGCATTGCCCACCGGCACGAGCAGTTCAAGGTCGAAGGCCCCAAGGCCAAGGCACAGCGCGCGATGGACATGCTGCAGGCGATGTACGAGATCGCCGCGCGCCCCATCACACCCGCCACCGTGCAGCTGATGCTCTCGGGCGACGGCTCCGCAGAGGGTGCAGACGGCCCCAGCCTGGCCACGCGGCGCGCCGACCTCAAGCCCCGCACACAGAACCAGGCGCTGTACCTGGACAACATCGCCGAGTTCGACATCACCTTCGGCATCGGCCCGGCCGGCACCGGCAAAACCTACCTCGCCGTGGCCGCTGCGGTGGACGCCTTGCAGCGCAGCGCGGTGCAGCGCATTGTGCTGACGCGCCCGGCCGTGGAAGCCGGTGAGCGCCTGGGCTTTCTGCCGGGCGATCTGAACCAGAAGGTGGACCCCTACCTGCGCCCGCTGTACGACGCCCTGTACGACCTGATGGGTTACGACCAGGTGCACAAGGCCTTCGAACGCCAACAGCTGGAAATTGCGCCACTGGCCTTCATGCGCGGGCGCACGCTGAACAACGCGTTTGTGATCCTGGACGAGGCGCAGAACACCACGCCCGAGCAGATGAAGATGTTTTTGACGCGCGTGGGTTTTGGCACCAAGACCGTGATCACCGGCGACCTGACCCAGATCGACCTGCCCAAGGCGCAGATGAGCGGGCTGGTGGAGGCCGAGCGCATCCTGCGCCGCACACCGGGCATCGCGATCACGCGCCTGACCAGCTTGGATATCGTGCGCCATCCGCTGGTGGCCCGCATTGTGGACGCCTACGACGCCGCGCGGCTGGAAGACCTGCCGCGCATCACCCCCGCACTGGCCATCCCGGAGCCCGAAGCCGACCTGCCGCGCGTGGGCCTGCCCAAAACCCGCGCCCCCAAATCTGCTATTGCGAAAGCCCGCTGATGCTGCCTGAACTCACCCTCTCCCTGCAATTCGGCAAGTTCAAGGACGCCGACAAACACCGCGCTGCGCTGCCGCGCCACAAGGTGATCCGCTGGATCCGCAACACGCTGGAGGTGAACGGCGAAATCACCGTGCGCATTGTCGACGCCGAAGAAGGCCAGGCACTGAACCGCGAGTACCGCCACAAGGACTACGCCACCAATGTGCTGACTTTTGATTACACGCAGGAGCCGGTGGTCACCGCCGACCTGGTGCTGTGTGCGCCGGTGATCGGCAAAGAGGCGAAAGAGCAGAAGAAAACGCTGGAAGAACATTACGCCCACATGATCGTGCACGGCACGCTGCATGCGCAGGGCTGGGACCATGAACTGGACGAGGACGCCGAAGTGATGGAGCTGCGCGAGACCGAGATCCTGGCGCGGCTGGGATACCCCAACCCCTACTGAACGCTCCTTCCCACAGGGGTTTGCACCATGCCACGCCCGTCCATTGCTTGCCAAGCCCACCGGGCTTTCCGCCTGCGCCACGGAATAACTGCCTGCTTGGCTGGGTTACTGCTCACCCTGTGGGCTGGCATGGCCACGGCACAGGAGGCCGATGATGCGACCCAGTCCCCTCCCGCCATTCAGGTCCTGCTCAATCAAGCGCAGCAGTACGAGCAAAGTGCCGACGCGTGGGAAGGAGGCTGGCAAGCCGCGCTGCGCTACTGCGAAGCCGCACGTTTGGGCAGTACCGAGGCCCAGTACCGGCTGGGCATGCTGATGGCCTTTGGGCGCGGCGTACCGGAAAGCCAGGAACTGGCCGCCGCCCTGTTCTCTGTCGCCGCCTCGCAAGGCCATGTGCAGGCCCAGAATATGCTCGAAACGGTACGTCTTCGCAGCCACCAGTTGCCCCCATGCGTGCTGGAGGATGTGCCCCCACCCCGGAGGAACGATGTCCCGTTCCTGGACGCCACCCATGGCAGTCTGGCCCGCAAACTCGCCAGCCTGCCCCCTAACCGCCGCTGGATTCTGGACCTGGTCGGCACCCAGGCCCGCTGGAATGCCATAGACCCCCAACTGGTACTGAGCATCATCGCCGCCGAATCCGACTTTGAAACCAGCGCCACCTCCTCCAAATCCGCCATGGGGCTGATGCAGCTCATCCCCGAAACAGCGGAGCGTTTCAATGTGCGCAATGCCTACAACGCCACCCAGAATGTGCGCGGAGGACTGAGCTATGTGCGCTGGCTGCTTTCGTATTACCAGGGCGATGTCCGGCTGATGCTGGCGGCCTACAACGCAGGAGAGAAGGCCGTAGACCGGTACAAAGGCGTGCCGCCCTACAAGGAGACGCGTGCCTACGTGCAAAAAGTCATGGCCCTATACGGCCACCACACCCACCCCTTTGACAACCAGGCGGGCAAGATTTCCCCGCTGCTGAGCCAGCGCCGCTAAGTCTGTACTGGCGCAACCCGCATCGGTATGGTCACCGGCCCGTCGTTGACCAGTTCCACCTGCATGTCGGCGGCAAAGATGCCGGTCTGCACCACCGGGTGCGCAGTACGCGCCTGGGCCACAAAGTAGTCGTACAGACGGCGCCCCTCGTCGGGCGCCGCCGCATTGGTGAAGCTGGGGCGGTTGCCGCCCGTGGTGTCCGCCGCCAGCGTGAACTGGCTGACGACCAACAGCCCGCCTTGCGTGCCCGCGCCATCCAGGTCCTGCACACTCAGGTTCATCTTGCCCTGGGCGTCGCTGAAGATGCGCAACTTCAAAAGTTTGGCCAGCAGTTTGTCGCTCTGGGTCTCGGTATCGCCCTGTTCGGCACACACCAACACCAGCAGGCCTCGGTCAATTTTTCCTACGGTTTCCCCAGCAACCACCACGCAGGCACGCCGCACCCGTTGAACCAGTGCCAGCATCGCGGGCCTAGGCCAGTGTCACGCGGGCGAACTTGCGCTTGCCAACCTGCAGCACGTAGGTGCCGGCGGCGAGCTTCAGGCCCTTGTCGCTGACCACGGTGCTGTCAATGCGTACACCGCCGCCGTCGATCAGCCGGTTGCCTTCGCCGCTGGAGGCTGCCAGACCGGCCGACTTGAGCAAAGCGCCTATGCCGATCGCTGCGCCACCATCGCCCAGAGGCAGACTGATCTCCGTGATTTCGTCCGGGATACCGCCCTTGCTGCGGTTGATGAAGTCCTGCTCGGCCGCATCGGCGGCGGCGGTGCTGTGGAAGCGCGCGGTGATTTCCTTGGCCAGCGCGACCTTGGCGTCCTTGGGGTTGCGGCCCCCGTCCACCTCGGCCTTGAGCGCGGCAATCTGGGCCTCGGACTGGAAGCTCAGCAACGTGTACCACTTCCACATCAGCACGTCGGAGATGGACAGCACCTTGGCGAACATGGTGTTGGGGTCTTCCGAGATGCCGATGTAGTTGTTCTTGCTCTTGGACATCTTCTCGACGCCGTCCAGGCCTTCGAGCAGCGGCATGGTCAAAATGCACTGCGGCTCCTGGCCGTATTCGGCCTGTAGGGTGCGGCCCATCAGCAGGTTGAACTTCTGGTCGGTGCCGCCCAGCTCCAGGTCGCTCTTGAGGGCCACGCTGTCGTAGCCCTGCATCAGCGGGTAGAGGAATTCATGCACGGCAATCGGCGTGCCGGCGGTGTAGCGCTGGTGGAAGTCGTTGCGCTCCATCATGCGCGCCACGGTGTAGCGGCTGGCGAGCTGGATCATGCCGCGCGCGCCCAGCGGGTCGCTCCATTCGCTGTTGTAGCGGATCTCGGTCTTGCTCGGGTCCAGTACCAGGCTGGCCTGGCGGTAGTAGGTCTCGGCGTTGACCTTGATCTGCTCGGCCGTCAGCGGCGGGCGCGTGCTGTTGCGGCCACTGGGGTCGCCAATCATGCTGGTGAAGTCGCCAATCAAAAAAATTACCGTGTGGCCCAGATCCTGCAACTGGCGCATCTTGTTGAGCACCACGGTGTGGCCGATGTGGATGTCCGGCGCGGTCGGGTCCAGGCCCAGCTTGATGCGCAGCGGCACCCCGGTGGCCTCGGATTTGGCCAGTTTTTGGACCCATTCGTCTTGTGGGATCAGTTCATCGCAGCCGCGCAGGCTGACCGCCAGGGCCTCGCGGACACGGTCGGTTACAACAAATGGGGAGCTGGAGGCTTGATTCATAAGGGTTTTTATCGATGTGGCACTGCAGCGGGCCGTTATACTGCTGGCTCCCTCCTGCAATCGCCATCGATTGCCAGCGGCTGGATTTTAGTCGCGCCGCCCCCAACCCACGGAGCCCCCTATAGTGATCCACGGACTGACCCAAGCCGCCGAGTCGTTGTTGACCTTTGCGGCCGAGCTCGCCCGCCGCCATCCCCGCCGTGTTACTGCCGTACTGGCCGCCCTGATGCTGGGGGGCACCGGCGCGACCTTTGCCGTCGCCAATTTGGCCCCCGACGCGGCCGACTTGCCGGTACACACCGTGGTGGAAAGTGTGCAAACTCTGCCATTGCAGGAACAGATCGACGCGCTGCAAACCCGCACCTTGCGCCTGTACCGCTCGGACGTCACCCGCTCCACCGACACGGCAGACAACCTGCTCAAACGCCTGGGCGTCTTTGACCCACAAGCAGCGGCCTTTCTGCGCACCGACATGCAAGTGCAGCAAACCCTGCTGGGCCGCGTAGGCCGCAATGTGACGGTGGAGGTCGATGCCCACCAGGCACTGGTCGGCCTGACGGCCCGCTGGAGCCCCGACGACGACGGCATGTTCAAACGCCTCAGCGTGCTGAAGACGGCCGATGGCTTTCAGTCCAAGCTCGAAACCCTGCCGTTGGCGGCCTCCTCGCGCCTGGCCGGCGGAGTGATTGCCTCATCCCTGTTTGCTGCCACCGACGAAGCCCGTATCCCGGACTCCATCGCCATCCAGTTGGCCGAGATTTTTTCCGGCGACATTGATTTCCACCGCGCCCTGCGCAGGGGCGACCACTTCTCCGTGGTCTACGAAACCCTGGAAGGCGACGGCGAGCCACTGCGCGCCGGCCGTGTGCTGAGCGCCGAGTTTGTCAACGCCGGCAAGGCCTACCAGGCCATGTGGTTCCAGGAGCCCGCCGGCACCGCCACGGCGGCCACCCACTCCCTGACCAAGGGCGGCTACTACACCCTGGCCGGCGAAAGCCTGCACCGCGCCTACCTGGCCTCGCCGCTGGAGTTTTCCCGCGTGACCAGTGGCTTTGCCATGCGCTTCCACCCCATCCTGCAAACCTGGCGCGCCCATACCGGCGTGGACTACGGTGCCACCACCGGCACTCCGGTGCGTGTCGTGGGTGATGGCGTGGTGGAATTTGCTGGCGTACAAAACGGCTATGGCAATGTGATCATGGTCCGGCACAACAACAGCGATACCACGGTCTACGCCCACCTGAGTCGCATCAATGTGCAGCGCGGTGCGCACGTCACCCAGGGCCAGCACATCGGCGCCGTGGGCGCCACCGGCTGGGCCACGGGACCGCACCTGCACTTCGAATTTCGTATCAACGGCGTGTTCCGCGACCCGCTGACCATCGTCCGCCAGAGCGAAACGGTCCCGGTGGCCGCTGCTGCGCGCCCGCTGTTCAACAAGGCCTCTGCGGAAGTCCGGGCCCAGCTCACGGCCGCAGCCACCATGCTGTCCGGCAACACCCAGTAAACGACGGAACATTTCAGCCTTGTCCGAGCTCTACATCGGCCTGATGTCCGGCACCTCGCTGGATGGCGTGGACGGTGTGCTGGCGGACTTTGCCGGCCCCCGCCCCCAGGTGCTGGCACACGCCAGCCAACCGCTGCCCATGGCACTGCGCCATGAACTGCTGGCCCTGAACAGCCCCACCGACAACGAGTTACACCGGGCGGCCCTGGCGGCCAATGGCCTGGTCGCGGTCTACGCCGATGTGGTGCACCAACTCCTGCAACAGTGCAATCTGGATGCCGCCGCCGTACGCGCCGTAGGGGCGCACGGCCAAACCGTGCGGCATCGCCCCCGGGAATTTGATGGCACAGGCTACACGCTGCAACTCAACCAACCGGCGTTGCTGGCCGAACGCTGCGGCATCGACGTGGTGGCGGACTTCCGCAGCCGCGATGTCGCCGCCGGCGGCCAGGGCGCCCCCCTGGTGCCGCCCTTCCACCAGGCTTTCTTCGCCGCGCACGGCACACCGCTGGCGGTCCTCAATATCGGTGGCATTTCCAACCTGACACTGACGGATGGCGCACGGCCCGAGACCTTGCGCGGCTTTGACTGCGGACCGGGCAATGCCCTGATGGACGCCTGGTGCATGGCCCATACCGGAGCCCCGTACGACGACCAGGGCCGCTGGGCAGCGACCGGCACCGTACACCCCGGTCTGTTGGCGCGCATGCTGCAGGAGCCCTTCTTTGCCAAGGCTCCGCCCAAGAGCACGGGGCGCGACCTGTTCAATGGGCCGTGGCTGTCTGCCCAATTGCTGGGCATGGAGGCACTGCCCGCGCAAGACGTGCAGGCCACCCTGACGGCCTTGACGGCACAGGCCTGTGCGCACAGCCTGTTGCAGCAAGGACCGGACTGTCAAACCCTGATTGTGTGTGGCGGTGGCGCGTTGAACACGCATCTGATGGCGTGCCTATCGCAGGCCCTGCCCGGCTGCCAGGTGGTGTCGTCGCAGGCCTACGGCCTGCCACCGCTGCAAGTGGAAGCCACGGCCTTTGCCTGGCTCGCCCGCCAGGCGATTTTGCGCACGCCAGCCAGCGTGCCAAAAGTAACGGGCGCCCAAGGCGCCCGCATTCTGGGTGCAATTTATCCGGCTTGAGTCGACTTACGGGTTCAGGTCGAGAATGACGAGCCACAACCGCAGGTGGTCGTGGCGTTGGGGTTCTTGATCACAAACTGCGCGCCCTGCAGGTCTTCCTTGTAGTCGATCTCGGCGCCCACCAGGTACTGGTAGCTCATCGCATCGATCAACAGGGACACGCCATTTTTGGTCATGGTGGTGTCGTCTTCGTTGGTGATTTCATCGAAGGTGAAACCGTATTGGAAGCCAGAGCAGCCGCCGCCCTGCACAAACACGCGCAGCTTGAGGTCGGGGTTGCCTTCTTCCGCAATCAAATCCGCCACCTTGGCCGCCGCGCTGTCGGTAAACAGGATGGGGGCGGGCATTTCGGTCTGGACGTTTTCAGCAACTGCGCTCATAGGGGACTCCGGTCATGGAAGAAACGGCTGCAATAGTACAGCAATCCGCTCGGGAATTCTTTTACTGGTTATTTGCCGCCAGTTTCAGTGTGGGTTTGTCCTCTTCACCCAGAATGGGACGCAACTGGCCGGCAATCAGGGCGCCTTGGTGCATTTCCAGCGCGGCATACTGCACATCGCCTTCGATGCGAGCCTTGGGCTGCAACTCCAGCATCAGGCGGGCGTGAACCGGGCCTTTGACACTGCCATTGATGATGATGTGGTCGGCGACAACCTCGCCCGTCACCTTGGCCGATTCAGAAATCACCAGAATGCTTGCCAATTCAGCGTTGGCACGTATGTTTCCACTCACATCGCCATCCACCCGCAAGCCGTCGGCAAAGGTGATGTCACCGGTGATCTGGCTGCCCTCGGCAATCAGACTCTTGATGGGGGGCTGCTTTTTCTTGTTGAACATGATGCTCCTCGTTGAGGCCTTACAACTTGACGGACTGCGTTGCCCTGACGACAGCGCCATCCATTACCCTGGCTAATACACCTTTGACCACCACCTGCTCCGGCAGCTCCAATTCGCCTTCCAGGCGGCCATATTGCCGCACCTTGATGGGCTGCGGCCCACCGGGCAGGGCCGACGACCAAGGCTTGCCGTTGAGGGTGCCGCTGAACGACACCTCCAGGCGGCCATTGAACTCCGGCGCATTCTTGTTGGCCTGAATCACCAGTACCTGCCATTTTAACTTGGCGGCCCCCAGCATTTCTGCCTGCAGGCCCCGGATGGCCACGCCATCCGTGCCAGCCGAGGGAATGAGTTTCTCAAAAAAGCCCAGATCATCGCGTAGGCTGCGGTTGTCAGCCTCGAGCTGCTTGACCTGCTCCATCAGCCGCTCATGCGAAGCCTTCTCGGTGGTCACCAGGGTTCCTGCCGTATTGGCCACGGACTGGGCTTGGTCACGCTCTTCCTTGACCTTGGCCAGTTCGGCCTGGGCCTCCGCCAGTTCGGTGCGCAGGTGCAACGCCTCTTCCTTGGAACCCTTTTCCAGCCCAGCAATGTCCTTGCCGAATTCGAAGGCCCACAGGCCGATGGCCGCGCAAAATCCCAGCACGATGGCCAGCATGGCCCAGCGAAACGGCCAGGGCAGGGCACTGCGTACCGCCATGCGCGGGGCACTGATGGTCAAGCGGCGGCGAAGCAGGCGAAATCTCATGGAGCGCGAAGTCTAGCAGCCCAAAATGAAGAAGCCGCAAGGGTTTGCACCCTGGCGGCCTCTTCAATTGCAACGGAATGTTGCGGGCGATTAACGCTTGGAGAACTGCTTGCGACGGCGAGCGCCGTGGAAGCCGACCTTCTTACGTTCGACTTCGCGCGCGTCACGCGTCACGAAGCCGGCCTGGCTCAATGCGGGCTTGAGGGCTGCATCGTAGTCAATCAAAGCACGGGTAATGCCGTGGCGGGTTGCACCCGCTTGACCGGACTCACCACCGCCAGCCACGTTGACCATGATGTCAAACGTTTCAACGTGGTTGGTCAGCAGCAGAGGCTGCTTGCAGATCATGATGGAGGTTTCGCGGCCAAAGAAATTCTGGATGTCTTTGCCGTTGACCGTGATCTTGCCGGTGCCTTTTTTCAGAAACACGCGGGCGACGCTGGATTTGCGACGGCCGGTGCCATTGTTCCATTCACCAATCATGAGAGCTCCTTAGATTTCCAACACTTTGGGTTGCTGGGCAGTGTGCGGGTTCTCGGCACCACCGTACACCTTGAGCTTCTTGCTCATGGCGTAGCCAAGAGGTCCCTTGGGCAGCAAGCCCTTGACGGCCTTTTCCAAGGCGCGGCCGGGATGCTTGGACTGCATGTCGCGGAAGTTCGTGGCTGTGATACCGCCGGGGTAACCGGAGTGGCGGTAGTACACCTTGTCCAGGGACTTGGCCCCTGTGACGCGCAGCTGGGCTGCATTGATGATGACGATGAAGTCACCGGTATCGACGTGAGGCGTGTAAATGGCCTTGTGTTTGCCGCGCAAACGGAGAGCAACTTCGCTGGCTACTCGTCCGAGGACCTTGTCGGTCGCGTC
>JACXTT010004237.1_pt1 | contig 21380 bp, 13 predicted proteins | sample 9270951 | NCBI WGS metagenome assembly JACXTT01 (sample SAMN15532306, study PRJNA645909) | rock metagenome | isolation source: weathered quartz diorite | place: Puerto Rico | collected 2017-06-21
GGGACGTACGTGAAAGATCGCGCCCCTGCATGAGGGAAACGCCTTCCAGCCGTGATCAAGTTTTTGGGTAATCTCCTCATCTGAGAGCGGGCGGAACTTGTTCACAATTTCCCCCGTGGCGGGATTAACACTTACCATCGTCATTAAACCGTTCAGGAAATTTACAGAACGTGCGCAAGCAGCGACTGGAGATCCGGCACCGAAAAATCGGGGGGGGCGTCGGAGGCCGGAGTAGCCCCGGATCCGTCCCTCCCGCTCATCCGTTGAACCCACACCGTCGACATCCCGCAGGTGCGGGCGGGAGCAATGTCGTGATAGAGGCTTTGGGCAGCATGCAAAATTTCTTGTGGAGGAACCCCCAGGCGCTCGATCGCCCGCTCAAAATTGTTTCTTGACGGTTTATACGACTTCACCTGTTGCGCGGTGATCACCTCATCGAACGGCGAGCCCAAAACCTTCGCCGTTCGGGCAAAAAGATCATCGTCGATATTTGAGATCACTGCAAGCCTGAAAGACTTTTTCAACGTACGGAGAGAATCAACCGTATCATTGAACGGCGTCCAGACGGGCAGAGAGACTTCCAGAGAGCGGGATTCATCCTCCGAGGGTTTGAAGCCGAACTTCTCGCCGAAGCGGGCAACGACCTGCTGCAACACCGATTTATACGGAATATAGGGTCCCGATTCGGCGGCCGATTCGAACGCGGCATAATTCTCCAAAACCTCCGCGTCCGGGATTTTTACACCATATCGCGTGAAAAGCGGCCTGAGGGTAGACAGGATCCCTGTTTCCCAATCGATGAGGGTCCCGTAGCAATCGAACGTAATGACGCGAAAATCCTTCATATGCGCGGAAGGCTTTCTCGGGTACGTTCACTGCGGACATTGCCCGTATTCAGGGTCGACTTCGGTTCAAACAGAAGAACGTGAACCTCATCGGCTGCGAAAGGTTTGTGCTCCACCCCGTGAGGGACGACAATCGCTTCCCCCTCGGAGAGGACAACCTGGCGATCTCGGAAGTTCATCGTCATCGACCCCTTCACGACCAGAAAAAGCTCATCCTCGGCGTCGTGATGATGCCACACAAAATCCCCCTTGAATTTCACCAGCTTCACATACTGGCCATTCAGCTCTGCGACGATCTGGGGGCTCCAGTAATCCTTGAACAAGCCAAACTTCTCAGCAAGATTGAATTTATTCATAGTGACCTTTCGTCCATTGAGTTCCGCAGATAGCATTGTAGGGACACCGTGGGCATTGTTGTGGGAGATCGGGAGTTGGTTGAAAGGGAAGAGCGGGATCGAGAATCTCATTAATAAGCGCGAACACGACCGGTTCCACGGCGGCATAGATTTCTGCGGGAGTTTGTTTTCCGTTACCCAATTTAACCTCGATCGAATCGTCGATATGCGAGTTCCCCAGAAAAAGATAGGCGGGCGTGATCGAACCAACCGGCCTCCCGGTAGAAACCGAGTGCAGAAGCATATACAGAGGAAGCTGGAAGGAACGTATAGCCTCATTCCAGGTCGACCTTTTCGCAGGATCCAGCTTATCGATTGCGATGTTCAGGGACTTTGACTCCTTCCCCGATTTATAGTCGAGGATCACGGGGGCCCCATCCCGCGAATCGATCCTGTCGATCCTGCCGCTGAATCTCCGTCCCTTATAGGTGACGTGCAGATCTTTTTCAACCGCAGAAATCACCACCGTCTGATTCCGGGCGGCGGGGATCTGGTACTGGGACAGAAAAGCCCTCAGCTGACGATGAACCTGTATTTTCAGAAAATAGGCGGCTCCTGCGGCATCTTTCCCGTACTCGGCGTCAAAACAGCGGTCGACGACACTCTCAAGCTCCTCGCCGCTCAGCAGCTCGGGAGAAAGCTTTTTTCCCACAAGCGGCTGAAAATACTGCTTCAAAATCGAATGAACAAAACTCCCGACATCGGAAGAATCGATATCCTCGGAAACCTCAGCCTTCTCACGGAGCGAGAGCACATTCTGGTAATAAAATTTCAATGGGCAGTTGAGATACGTATTCAGAGTCGATGCGCTATAACGCAGCGACGTTTCGATAAATTCGACCATGGCGGGAGTTTTTTCGACCGGGGCGGGGCGGCTATTCGTCAGCCGCACCGCGTATTTTATCCGCTTCTCGAACCGTTCTGACGAGACATCCAGCTCCTCTTTCTGGAGTTTCCAGAGCAGCTTTTCCACAAAGCGGCTCTTCTCCCTCTTGCTCGATTCGGTGTAAAAGATATGGACCTCCCGTGCATTCTTTATAAGCAGATTGAAGAAATACTCGCCCACCTCCTCACGGTCGCGGGCCGTCTCCAGACCGAGCATCGTCCTCACCGGGTGAGGCAGGAGCAAATCCTGGGCGCCGGGGCCCGGGAGCACATCGTCATTGGCATCCAGAATATACACGGTATCGAACGAAACGTTCCGGGTTTCCAGCAGGCCCAGCACCTGCAGGCCGCGGAGAGGCGTGCCGGGGAAGGGAACCGTCTGGGAGGCTGCGGTGCAGCGCAGGAACGTCGAGTAGCCTTCGATACCCTCAAAGACCCTTTCGCCCACGAGCGATCGTGACACCTTGTCAAGGATCTCAATGAGAGATTCAGCGTAGGGACGGAACAGGGGATGTCTATTGGCCGTACTTTCCTCGAAAATATACCTCACGACGCCGGAACTTTTCTCGGCAAAATCCTTGATCGATTCGATCGTCAGGAACTTCCTCACCGTCCGGTCATGGATATTCTTGACATGATCACGCAGCTCCTCGGGCCTCACATCCCCGATGATGCCGCGGACGCGGGAGGCGGCCGCTTCCCAGACAGAAGGTTCGGCCTCGAGATCTTCGAGGGAAAACAGCTGCCGTCTTCCCGCCAGAAATTCCTCCAGAACATGAAAGGCGATGCGGGTAACATCCGACCTGTTCCGGAACCGGATATTTTTAGTATAGGGGTGAAGAACAAACTGCAAATAGGCGGTCCCTGAAAACTTGCCGTCTCGAGCTGAGGCGACAAGATCAAGCAGCCCGTTCAGGAAGCCGAGGACGGGCGTACGGGAGAGCGGATACCCGAGAGAAATATTGTAGCCCTCGTCCGGGATAACCGACAGCGCGTGATGAAGCAGTGGAAAAAGAGTTTCGGGGGACGGGAGTACGATCGCGGTCCGCTCATCGGGCGGTTGATTGACCCTTTCTTTCAGAATCGCCGCCAGAGCAAGCACCTGGCCGTGCGAATCGGGGGATTTGTAGAAGCTCACGAAAGGCTTTTCGGGCCGGACAGAGCTCTCGAACGATATCCCGAGGCGATCCAGCCTCTTCGTCAACCGCGGACCCTCCTGAAAGAACAGAGACACGTTCGGTCTCGAGGCGAGATGCCGGACGATATCGGCCTCCGTCTGGGCAAGGGAATAGAACCCGGCGAGGGCGATGAACTCATACGCCGAAAGATCAATATCGTCGAGATGATCAAAAACCTTTCGGTACATCATCGATCGTGTCACATACCCGAGCCGATCGAGCAACGCGTAGAATTCCGCATAATAAAAGCCGAGGGAATGGAATTTTGGAAACTCCACATACCGCAGCGCCTCGCCGACGCGCCGCGCATCCAGATTCGAGAGCATCACCTCTTCCAGTTCCGAAAGCACATTCAGCCCAACAGGCAGAAAATCGTCGAAGGAGCTGTAATGGCCGAGGGGCTGCTTGCCGCGCTGGTGAATATCGTAGAGAAGGGCGGCCGCATCCGCCGGTTCCAGAATTTCCGGGGAGTTTTTCAGAATGTCGGCATACAAAAAAGTGACAAACGTATTGAGCGCAAAAATCCTGGGGGGAAGAAACGGACGGCCGATCTTCTCTGCCAGCCGTTTTCGCAGGAAATGGGCGGGTCGCTTTCCGGGAAACACCACAATCGACCGCGAGAGTTTTTCCGGATCGGCGGGCAGAGAAATCACAAGCTCGTCAATAAGATCCCCCGACATGATCTTGGCAGAGTTCACCGGACGCTCCTCACCAGCTGAAGGTCGACGTAAGCCAGAGCCCCATAGACCTGTTTCCGCGGGTAGAGTTCACGGACCAGCTCCATATACCCCTTCACCTGTTCATCGTAATCAGACTGCTCGGCGCCCGTCTTATAATCGATGACCGTTACGGCCTCGGGATCGAGGACCATCCTGTCCATTCTATAGAGACGACCTTTCGGGCTCACGATCTCCTGTTCATTGAGAATTCTTCTCCCTTTGCCAGCTTCAAAGTATCTGCTCACCTCAGGCGTTTTCAAGAATCGTGACAGAACCGTCTTGAGAGATTCCTGATCAAAAGCGGCGTCTAGCGAAAGCGAGGCGAGGGCATCTGACAGCTGGGCGTCCGCGTCAACCAAAAACTGAATGCGGCCGAGAATAGCGTGAACAGCCTCGCCTCGTTGAACCTCGGCTCTACCGATCCACTCCTTGTCGGGAGACCCCGCGACTCCGCGGCTGCGGGGATACGCCAGGGGAACATGCGGGTCCGTTCCGGCTGCCGCCTGCGGCACAGGCGAAAGGCGGCCGGACGAAAAACCCCCACCGGGCAGGAAGAGTGACGGCGAAAGAGGTTTATCGGCCTTAACGCTCAGGACATACATCTCATCCCGCGCGCGGGTGAGCGCAACGTACAGTTTATTGAGGTCATCCACCTGTCGCAGCACTGTCCCCCTCGTATAGATCTCCTGAAGAAAATCCGAGCGGTCGGCCCAGGCTCTCGTAATCCTGAGCAGCCGTATGCCTTCAGGAGACTCCTCGATGAACAAATTATTCGTGAGGGGCTTGGCGTCGTAGAGGAGAACAATCAGCACGCGAAACCCGAGCCCTTTGGCCTTATGCACCGTCATCACCGTCACGGCATCCTCCCCGGCAGAGACGTCGATATTCCAAGAATCCTCGGGATCTGTGCCGGCGTAGAGGAGAAAATCCTTCAGGCTGTTCCTGCCAGAATCCTCGAAGTTCCTGATAACCTCCAGGAGTTTTATGACAGCTCCCTCCTCATGCGGAAATGACCGGGCAATATCGAATGCCGAGTAAACCTCCGAAACCAGATCATACAGCGGAAGATAGCCAACCAGAGAAAACAGGGATTCAAAGAACACGTTCCAGAGATCCGGATATTTTTCCCTGAAAAACGCGTAGAGAGGCTCCTCCGAGCCGGGACCGGAGCGGTGAGCGAAGACCAGATCCCGCACATCGCCGGTGAAACCCGCATGAGAGAGCGACGCGCCGAAAATTTTCCCTAAGACGAACGAAGCAAAGGAGAGATCATCGATCGGCGAGTCGAGGAACTTCAGCAACGCGAGCAATTCACCCGTGATCGTACGCGTGCGGATATCCAGGCTGCTGTGGGAAATGAAGCGGATCCCGGCTTCGTTCAGCCATCTGCTGGCCTCCACCACGTGATCGTTCTTAGGAGTGAGGATAGCGATATCCCGGTATGAATACCCTCTCTTACGGCAGTCGCGCAGAATTTCAAGAAACTTCCTCTTCTCGGGGGCCTCCGGTTCGTCCTCGGCATGCTCGAACGAGAACACCTCGACCCTCCCCTTGCCGTCAGAAGTCGGAAGAATCTGACTCTTAAAAGACGCGAGCCCGCTCAGGTCGGCGATTTCGGGCGAGATCTTCCGCGGCACAATCTCCTGAAACACATTTTCGGAAAACTTTACAACAGCCTCTTTGCTCCGGTAGTTGACCAGAAGAGGCATTCGGCGGCAGGCGACGGACGCAAACTCCTCCGCTTCAGACATCCGGCGCATAATCTGCCAGTCGGCGCCCCGGAAAGTAAAGATCGACTGCTTCGTATCGCCAACCAGGAAGAGGCTCCCGCGGGCTGCGAGCGAATTCTCAATCAGAGGGCGCAGGATAGCCCATTGAATGGGGGACGTATCCTGAAACTCATCGATGAGAAAATGATTGATCCGCTCGCCGAGCGAAAAATAGATTTCCGGGATCAGATCGGCGGAAAGCGAGTCGGCCAGCATCTTATTCGCCTCACCGATAAACACCTCTCCCCGGCGTCGTTTCACCTTCTCAATCATTTCACGCAAGATCTGAAGCGCCTCGACATAGGGGCGATAATACGCCTGGGACCGGGCGCCCACATAGCGTGACAGCAGGGATTTCAGCTCGTGAACCATACCCCGAAGCTTATCGGACCACGATTCGAACGACTCTCCCTTTGATTTCTTCAGGAGAGGGCGCTCCAGATCCAGCCGCAGAAGCCCGTCAAAATCTCTTGTTATAGCGCAGTCGACAATTTTTGAAAACCAGAGCTGCTTATCAAACCCTGACCGTGACGATTCAGCATCGATAGCGCGGACAAGCTCAACCGCCTCGGACTCGAGACTCTTGAGAGACGGCGCGTGAGGCGGAGGCGCCAGAACCTGGGGATGGGCGCTCACGAGCGTATACACATTCTTTACCATTTCGGCCAATTTTGCGTAGGGATTCCAGATGAACGCGGATTTTCCGGGCTGATTCTCGTTAATCAGCGTCACGAGCTGTTCAAGCAGCCCGCGTTTCGCGGCATCATGAGTGAGTTCCTGGGCAAGAAGTTCGAAGGCCTCATTGAGAATGGGGCCGGATTCCAGGGCGATAGCAAAATCCGGGCGGAGGCCGAAATCGAGTGCCGAAACCTTCATGATGCGTGCGAGGAAGCTGTCGATAGTCTGGACCTGCAAATCGGAATATTCATCGAGGATGCGGTCCACCAGAATACCGGCGCGGGACCTGATCGTCGATTCATCGGCATCGAGCAAGCCTCTGAACCAGGCAAGAACCTCCTTATCCCCGATGTGAGCTCTCTTCAGATTGCCCAGGATCCGTTGTTTCATCTCCTGGGCTGCGTTGTTTGTAAAAGTTATGGCAAGAATATTCCGGAGCCCGTTATTGGGGATATGTCCGGAGGCGAGAAGCTGGATGAAGCGGTGAGAGAGCGCGGTAGTCTTACCGCACCCGGCGGAAGCAGAAACGAGCGTAAAATCGGGGAGATGAAACTCCGAATCGACAGAAAACAGTTCGCTCATGGGAGAAAGGAATTCACAGCAAATATAGCAATTAAAACAAAAAATCGCCGGAAAGGCGATGCATGCTACTCGAAGGAATGCGGGACCGCAATGAACTCAGGCAGATCCAATATGCACGACATCATCCCCGAAGCGCTTTCTGAGTTTATCCACGGCGCTCAGCATATCAGACCGCCTGTCCAGGGAATCAAACAACGGCGTATTCGAGGAGTCAGTGAATCCGGAAAGTCCCACGCCGAGAAGTCGCACGGGAATCTTTCCGTTATAAGTTTTGGATAAAAGCCCGGTCACCGCCGCGAACACATCGGGATCATAATTTGTGGGACTGATCGTTTCCCGTCTCGTGTATGTTTTGAACGTGGTATATCGAAGCTTCAGAGACACGGTCTTCGCCCTCCACCCGAGTGAGCGGAGCCTCCGGCACACATCCTCCACGAGCGAAAAAAGTATTTTTTCCATTTCAGCAGATTCGGACAGATCTTTTGAGAAAGTCTCTTCCCTGCTGATGCTTTTTGCTCTATGGTCGGTATGTACGGTCTGGGATCCAGAGCCGAGGGCAGCGTTATAGAGTGACGGGCCGTAACTCCCCAGGGCTCTCTGCAACTCTGACGGTGTTGACGCCTGAAGGTCGGCAATTCTGGTGAAACCCCGCCGCCGGAGGACTTCGGTCGTCTTCGACCCCACGCCCGGAATCACCTCAACGGGCAACCGCGCCAGAAAATCCTTTTCGGTACCATGGGCAACAAAAATAGCTCCATCCGGCTTGACGGTATTGGCGGCGATCTTTGCCACAAGCTTATTTGACGCGAGGGCGATCGTACAGGGAAGCGAGAATTCTTCCGCAATGATCTTCTTCAGGAGGCTCATATAGCCGGGCAGGTCGTCATTATAGAGTCGTTCACACCCTGTGAAGTCCAGATACATCTCATCGATAGAGGCGCGCTCCACAACCGGAGCAATCTCCTGCATGCGGCGATAGAGCCGGCGGGAGTAGTCGGAATACGAGTCGTAGTGACCGGAAACGATGAGAGCGTGGGGGCAGAGACGGAGAGCCTGGCCGGCGGGCATCGCGGAACGGACGCCGAAGGCCCGCGCCTCATACGAGGCGGAAGCAACGACCCCTCGCCCGCCGGGGGTGCCGCCGACGATCACGGGCTTCCCGCGCAGCGAAGGATCTCTAATCCGTTCTACGGAGACAAAAAAGCAATCGAGGTCGAGATGAGCGATATATCTCAACCCGGCCATGGGGGAGGCTAATCCAGCTTCTTCTCGCCGTGCCCCTTATCCAGGTGGGCAATCTTTTGAGCTTCGGGAAAGAGCACCAGCGCCTTTTGAAACTGAGTATCGGAATCAAGCAGCACGGAGAACCACCCCTCATTCCCGAAGAAACTGCGGGCGACGTAGGCTTTTAACCGAGTTGCCATAAAGGGCGCGTCCTTCTTGAAGGATGCGTCATCGATCTTCACATCCTTCTTTTCGGCATACGCCCTGAACTCCTTCAGAAGGTCGTCGGAGATTCTGAAATCCCTGTGAAACGCACTCAAGTCCGAGCCAAACTTTGAGCGAAGAGAATTCCCCTCGCGGTCGAGATACGACGTTGCGAACGGGAAAAACAAATCCCGGCGAAGCAGATTCTTCGTAGGCTCAGACACCTCGGCAGGTTTCACCACATAATCGGGGGTAATCCCTCCGCCTCCATAGACGAGCCTGCCGCCATCGGTCTTAAACCGGGGCTTCAGCGAATCTGCACCTGATTTAGCATCCCGTTCGTGCTCGATATTATTTCCTTCCTCTTCCTTCCGGTCGAACGCTTCCTGGGCGTATTGCTCCTTATCCTTCCCGTTATAGGGCCGTTGAATCAGGCGCCCGCTCGGAGTATAGTAGCGCGCGATCGTGAGGCGGAGAGAAGATCCGTCAATGAAGTCCCACTGTCTCTGGACGAGACCTTTCCCGAAAGTCGTTTCACCCACAATGAGGCCCCGGTCCCAATCCTGGATAGCCCCGGCCACGATTTCGCTCGCGCTTGCCGAGCCATTGTTGACAAGGACGATCAGAGGAATCTTCTCATACGGGTCACCGGTCTTTGCCGCATAAGATTCTTCCATCTCGGCCCCTCTCGCCTTCGTGAACACGATGCGTTTCGGATGATCGGCAGGGCCGCCGTCGAGAAACAGATCGGCCATCTGAACGGCTTCGCCGAGGTATCCGCCGGGATTGCTGCGCAGATCCAGCACCAGACTCGTCATCCCCTGGGATTTAAGCGACTGCAGAGCGTCCTGAACCTCTTTATGAGTGGTAGCGCTGAAACGATTCACGCTGAGATAACCAACGCCGTCATTGAGCATAAACGCCACATCGACGCTATTAAGGGCGATGTTATCCCGTGTAATCTCGAACACCAGCGGATCCTTCGATCCTGAGCGAACAATCGTCACCCCGACCTTAGTGCCTTTGGGCCCGCGGAGCTTACCGGATGCCTGTGTCGTCGTCAGACCCACAGCTGAACTGTCATTGATCCGGACGATCCTGTCGTTCGCGAGAATACCCAGGCGGGCTGCGGGGCCGCCGCCCATTGGTTCGGAGACGGTGATAGTATCATTGAGCGCAATAATCTCGAGCCCCACGCCCTGGTAGGAACCCTGGAAGCGTTCCGCCTCCTGCTGGGTCGCTCTCGGGGGAAGGTAGGCGGAATGCGGGTCAAGCTGTGTCAGGACGCCGTTGATTGCGGCCTCATTCAGCTTCGGCAGATCGATATCGTCGACATAGAACTTCTGAGTGAGCGAAAGGACATCCTTATACTTGGCCAGCTGATCGAACAGATTATCGCTCGAAATCAGCCAGTTGGCGCCTGCTCCGATAAAAAGCGCTGCCGCCGAAATCGCAACTGATGCCCGCAGTGATACCCATCTTTTCATGAACAGACCTCAAAAAGTAACAAATCAGACGCCGCCTTCACCCCTGGCGTGAAGAGTAATGTGGGATGTTTCCCCCTCAGAAGCAAGCATGCGGCATATTCACATCACAGGCCCGGGTGCCTCCCCCGGGCGGTGCCCGTCACGTCTTTCCTGGCTATTTGACAAAAAGACCTCTGGGGAGGGAAACTGTGACCACACCTCCCCCAGAAAGAGTCGGAAACCGGAGAATCGACGAGTCTACTTCACGAACTTGTACCCTGCGGTATGCACAGTCAGGAGGTGTTTGGGGTTTTTATAATCCTCCTCAATTTTTTTCCTCAGGGAGAGAATAAAATTGTCCACCGTCCGGGTCGTGGGAAACGATTCATATCCCCAGACCTCATCCAGGAGCATATCCCGTGAAACCACATCGCCTTCATGACGGATGAGGAATTTCAGTACCTCAAATTCCTTTGAGGACAGCTTCAGAGCCTGATTCGAGCGCGAGGCCTCCAGACGTTTGAAATGAATATACACATCACCGAATGCATATTCCTCAAGATCTCTGGAAATCACCCCCGGGCGCCTGAGAAGAGCTCGGATACGCGAGAGCAGTTCCCGGAGGCTGAAGGGTTTCGTCACATAATCGTCTGCGCCGAGTTCCAGACCCAACACCTTATCCATTTCCTCCCTCTTACTCGTCAGCATAAGAATAGGCACATTATTTCCTTCGTTGCGGAGATCGCGGCAGATATCGGTGCCGTTTTTCTGGGGCAGCATGATATCGAGTATGATACAGCTAAGGTTTTCCCGTTTTGCCATCAGGAAGCCCTGCTCGCCGTCGGTGGCAACAAGAACCTCATAGTGCTCGTCGCACAGAGCTGATTCGAGCCCGCGGACAATGGCCGCGTCGTCCTCAATAATGAGAATCTTTCTCATGATGGTGGAAACGGTAATTTCATCGTAAAAATTGACCCTCCTCCGGGAGCGTCCGCCACCTCAATACTTCCTGAATGCGCATCGACGACATGCTTCACCACGGCGAGACCCAGCCCGGCACCGCCCGCACCGTGCGCAGCCCCCTGCGGCGTCCGGTAGAACGGGTCGAAGAGGCGGGCGCGCTGTTCGGGAGCGACCCCGATGCCGTTATCCTGAACACCGACAGCGGCGAAGCCGTCGAGACGAAAAGTCCTCACGGCGACATGTTTGCTGCCCGAGGAGTATTTGAGAGCATTCGAGAGAAGGTTCACAAGCGCTTCGGTAATAGCGTCGGGATCTGCGCGAAGGTGAAAGTCCTCGGGGGAAATCTGCAGATCGAAGGAGCACTTCTCCATCTTGATCTGGTAGCTCATCGAGCTGACCACTTTCCGGACGAGCCCGTTCAGTTCGATATTCTGAAAGTGGTACTCCTGAACCCCTTTTTCGACCTTGGCGAAATCCAGAACATTATTAATGAGCCGGGTGAGGCGTTCCGTTTCCCCCTCAATGATAGAGAGATACTCTCGCGCCTCCTTGCCGGAAAGAGATTTCTTCGTCCTGAGCAATTCGGCGAACATCTTTATGGACGTGAGAGGAGTCTTCAGATCATGCGACACGCTTGAAACAAAGTACGATTTCATCTGATTAAGCTCCTCGAGTCGCTGGGTCTCGGCCTGTTCCAGCAGAAGCGTCTGTTGCAGCTGGATTCGTTCGAGGCTGAGGGCGGCCTGAGCAGTGACCGCATTCATCAGGCTTATATCTTCGGCCGCGAAACGGGCCCCTCCCTTTTTCGCACCGAGAGCCAGAAAACCGAGGAAACCCTTCTCCTTGGATTGCATCGTGAAGACAGCGGCGATCCCCCAGCGGCGGAACATACCTTCGTCGGCAACTTCAAAGGGAACTCCGGGCTCGATGAGGTCTGGCAGGGCGACGGGCAGAGTGAGCGTCGTCTTCAGCTTTTCTGTTTCGAGGCGGAGTCCTCGTGTTTCGAGCAGGTCAAAATTCCGGTGTGCGAGAACTTTGAGCCGGTTACCCGGCTGGTGCGTTGTGAAGATCCCGATTCGCTCAAGATCCAGAAGGGACGTCGTGTGAGAAAGAAGAACATCCGCAAGGTGCCTGAGATCCGCTGCATCCCGTACATCCTTGATAAAATTCTCCTGAACATGCGGCAAGTCGGGAGGAATGCGCAGGAGACTTGTATCGACGAACTTCTGGACACGGTTTCGAAGAGGATTGAAGGCGAGGGCAACAAGGGCCCCGGTAACCGTCGAGACGGCGATAGACGATTGCACGGTCCAGGACGACAAAAGATTCGCAGTTGCCACGGCTATACCCACGTAAGGGATCACAAGAAGCACAAGAACAATCGTATAGACCGCGCTCCGGTTGAGCATGAGATCTATGTCCATGATCCGATGCTTCACAATCGAAGCGGTGAAGGAGGCGGGAACCAGCAGGAGAAAATATTTGAATCCCAGCTCAGAAATCCAGGGCTCGTAACCAAACGCTTTCGGAAGGACCCAAAACAGAATATAGGGCGCAGGACCTGCCGAGAGCCCCCACAGAACCCAGCGGAGCTTCATCCTTTCGGAGGCAGTTGCCGCCCTTGTAGACGAATAAATCACAATCCCTATGCCCAGGCTGAGAAGAAGAAAAGCGAGACCGTTCTGCACCATGTCAGCTTTCTCTGACATCCGGAAGCCCTCGACAGAATGATGAATCGCCGCATCCAGATAAAGAAACGACTGAACCGCGGCGGGAATGCACGCAGCAAGATAGAGCCATCCGATCCTTCGTGCCTGGCGTCGAACAGAGGGAAACACCAGCGTAAAATGCAAAAAGATCACGGGGATTAATGCGTAGGCCAGAAAGAAGGCGATACAGCAGGAATACCCTAACCACGCCGGACTCACACTATAGAGAGTCTTGTACCCGGCAAGAGTGGCTGCGACACACGTAGAAGTGACGTGAAAAATCAGAGCGGATCGATCCCCGAGGCGAAACAGGTAGACGAGAAACCCCAGGCCGAAGAAAACGATCAGCAACGCGATATCAGATGCAACGAAGAACCGCGAGTTATAGGGCACGAGCGCCACGCGGCTCGTCCCGCGATAGGGAAAAGCGACAGAAACAGTATCGCCGATTCGATTTGAGCTCAGGAAAAACTCGACTTCCTGAGAGCTTTTCAGGAAAACGCCGTTTATCAGACTGATCCGGGCAGAGCGGCTGCCATCCGGCAGGCCTGCTTTCTGGTTCAGATGAAGGATGGCTACGTAAAGAAAGAGGAGAAAGAAAACATCGATAGCGAGAATGGATTTCTTGAAACGCGGAAGGGAGCTATCGGCCATGGTGCGCCTTTGTGCGTTTGGGGGAATTCACTTCAGAAACGCGCTGAATTGTAGTGATTTCCGTCCCAAGAATCAACCGGATGACCTAGATGGAACCTACAAACATGCGTCTACGAGATCCTGATTGGAGGATTGATGGTCATTAGAAGGGTAGAGAATGGTTCGCGCTCTACGCTTAGCGCAACACGAACCGGGGTGAAAAACTGGGAGGGATCTGACTCGCGAAAAGCTACTTCACCAGCGTCATCGATTTAACCGCTTCAAAACTCCCGCTCCGGAACCTGTAAAAATACATCCCGCTCGGGAGATCCGACCCATCGAACACGACCTCATGTGCTCCGGGAGCGATTGCACCGTCCACAAGCGACTGCACTTCTCTCCCCAGAGAATCAAACACACGGATCTGCACATAATCCCCGGACGAATAAAATCTGATCCGGGTCGAGGGATTGAAGGGGTTGGGATAATTCTGCGCCAATCCCACTTCCGCGGGAACTGCGGGCTCGTTATCGATAATGGGAGTCTTCGGAGGCTGCAGTGGCCTCACAATCGGCAAAGTCTGAAAATTATGGAGCAGCACTGCATTCAGCTCCGCATCCGATACATGAAACCATTCCTTCAGAAGCGATGCATACACTGAGCGAAAATCATACTGCATCGGAATATTGTCGCTCACCGTCGCGGAGGCAGGGAGTGTCGGATTTGAGCCATAAATACCCCCAAGGATTCTCCTTCCGAAGACAAACAGAGGTGCAGCCGTCCCGTGATCCGTTCCGAGACTCGCATTCGACTTAATCCTTCTGCCAAATTCAGAAAAAGTCATCCCGATCACACGGTCATCCACCCGGAGCAGGCGCAGGTCATCAAGAAATGCCGTAATCGCCACCGAAAGTTTTGACAAAAGATTCGCGTGTGCGCCGGCGTCGGTCCCGGCGGTAGCGTCCACCTGACCCGAGTGAGTATCGAACCCACCGATATTCACCACATAAATCCGCGTCTTCAGCCCGCCGGCTATCAGCTGCGCCACGATCTTCAACTGATCCGCCAGGGAATTCTGACCCGGCGATGGATAGAGAATTGACTGATTCGCCGCCTTTGACGCCGCATTCTTGATCACCGTCGCATACTGTTGAGTCTGTTGAGCCACCTCCCTGAGGAAAGTCAGCTCATGCCCGGCGGGAGTATTCGGGGCCGTATCTATCCCGCCGCTCACCAACTGATAGAAGGACGTCGGGCTCGTCAGCGCCATACCCATAGAGACCGAGGGGCCCTGAAGGCCGCTCGTAACGACGGATCCGATCTGAATAGCGAGCGGATCAGGATTCACCGCATTCGGATATCCGTTCGGAAAATCGGGATACTCCTGGTCGAGATATCTTCCCAGCCAGCCCGTCGTGAGGACCGTGGCGGAATCTGATGCAGTCAGCCAGATATCTGTTGCCCGAAAATGGGAGAAATTGGGATTGGGGTAACCGACGCTCTGGACAACTGCGATCTGCCCGTGATTATACGAATTAAACAGGTCCACCATTGACGGATGGAGGCCGGTATGAGTATTCAGGCTCAAAACCTTATTCTCGCCGATCGCGATGTTGGGACGGGCATTCATCAGCGATGAATATTCATCCAGCGGGATCACCATATTCAGGCCGTCGTTCCCGCCATTCATCTGAATCAGCACGAGAACATGGTCTGATTCTTTTCCCGAGCCGACCAGAGTTTGGAGAAGAGGTCCTGCGCCATAGGCCCGCAGATGAAACCCCTTCAGCAAAAAGGGAATCGTCGATACGGGCACGGTTTTCTTTACAAAATCTCGCCTATTCATTTACACCCAGACTCATGCCAGTTGATATTCCGCCATATCCATCATGAAGGTCAGAAGCGCCTGAAGCTTTGACTTGATGGCGGCCTTCTTTGCAGGATCGCTCGGATTGCTCACATAATCGGTCCACTCGGCGGTCCATTCATAATCGGGCAGACCCGGGAGCAGAGTATCCCTCAAAAACTGATGCTGGTTCGCCGTAATTGTCACCGGGAAAAGCTGCGACGCAAACTCATCCACAATAATATTGGGATCCGACGGATCGGACACCTGATTGACAAAGGCGATCGGATCCGCCACAAGAGTAAAACTATTCTGGCGGTAACCGTTATTATTCAGCGTATCCGTAAACTGATTTCGTTTCGGAAGAGTATCGGAACTAATCCACAGCTCATAAAACTGCGGAGTCTGATAATAGGCGGCCCAGCCCGCCACATTTGGCGGATCTCCCACATCCAGCTGCATATTGGCCGCCTGGGTACGGATGTACTTCCAGTGGTTGTACTGAGCGGTAAGATTGCTCGAATCGGGAAAAACTATTCCCAGCTGCCGGCACATCCCCACCGTATGGTCGACGGGATTTTTAATCACGCACCCCACATTCACCGGATCGAAGAAATGCTGGCTTTTCAAGAGAGTCTGGAGAACGGGCTTAACATCGTAATTATTCGTCCGCAAAATGTTTGCAAGAGGCACGATAATATTTGCCTCGGTCGTATCATCGATCACATAATAGACAAACCAGCGGTAAAGCTTCCTGCACAAAAACTTGGCTGTTTCCTGCTGATTAAAAATCATCGTCAGAAGCGCGTCGATCTCCGCATTCCCCGTCGCATCGGTACTCCCCGTAATGACCGTATTCCCGTAATCCGAGGAAAACTGTTTATTGGTCGTATCGTGTCGGCTCAGCGTGAAATATGAATTCAGATTTGTCGAGTCGTCCCGCCACCCGGTGAGAACTTTGGCGGCGGCCTGAACATCCGCTTCAGTATAATTCGTATAATTCCCGGGAGCGATCTCGGGACCCTTGCCGATCGTAAAAAGTTCCTGAAGCTCACGGCCATAATTCTCGTTGGGGCTCGTCTTCGTATTCGTATTCCCATTCAGATACCTGAGCATCGCAGGATCGATCGTCACCAGCTTCGCCAGATTCTTGAAATTTCCCATAGCGCTCTGGCGCAAGAGCGCATTCTGCATGTAAGTGAACCGCGCGTCCGACACCACATCCATCTCGGACACAAAATGATTATGCCAGAACAGCGTCATCTTTTCGGTGAGGGAAATATTCTGGCCCAGCATAACGCCTATCCACCACGACTTAAACGAGCTCACCCGGGCCGAATTGGGATTTGTCCCGTCGGGGTTCAATTTCGCTGCATTCACCCATGTCTGACCGATGGGCACCGTCGTATCCGACGTACTCACATTCAGCGGAGGCGAGGGCGCGGAGGCGTCGGTGAGGAGAATCGTCATAATCTCATCGATCGACTTCGTCACCAGGCTATCCACGTCGCTCTTTCGGGCGCCGAACATCGTGCGACGCAACAAATGAGTAATCTGATCGCGGCTGGGATTAGAAATCGGGTCGAGCCCGGCATTAGTCCGGGTCAGCTTGGGAAGCGTCTTATTCGCAAACTCGCTGATCGCGGGTTTCTTATCCTGGGTGGGGGACAGGATACTTTCGGCGGTAAGAAAATCTCGTCTCTTCATCGCGGCGCTGTCGGTCCAAAGAAATCTATTCTTTAGAAACAACCTCCCTGAAAGGGTTTAAGGACAAAATACGTGATTTCAGACAAGAGTCAAGAGCCCGCGTGATTTTTCGGTCTGAAACCTCCGGAAACTGTTTTTCGGGCAAGATTTTCAAAAAAATTAAAAAGAATTTAATCTCCCAAGAACAAGTAAAACCGGGTGTGCGCGGCTTCCGGGATGGCGTTGTCTTTCCATGGGGGAATTGCTACTTTGATTACCATCATGAACGATTCACAAACTTCATGAAAAGAAGTCCTCTCATCCCGGTGCTCGTTCTTATTGCCCTCTGCACAAAAGTACACGCGCAGGAGATCGATTTCGGCATGTCCACCGTTCATGACGAGAACATTTTTGATATTTACACCCCATTCCCGGACCAAGTCACGGAACTTGAGCTCAGCGTTACGAAAGAATGGGATTTTTCGCAGAATACACTGGGCATGAGCTACGCGGGGTCGGGAGTTTTATTCTCGACTCTTCAGGAGCGCAACTACCACATCCACCTCCTGGCCCTCAGCACGTCGTACAGATTCCTGCGCGACAACGACGAATCGGACTCCCCCGATTCGACGCAGGACATTCTGCCGGGGCGGGCGGACAGTCTCGACCAGATCCTCTTTGCCTCCGCCGGGGGCGGTCAGCAATTTGACGGCGAATCGTTTTCCGAATATGACAACCGGGCCTTTCTCAGCACCATCGGGTTCCGGCAACCGATCGGAGAATGGACAAGCGCCACCCCGTCCTGGGCATTTACCTATCGGGAATACCCGAACCTCGACATCGTTACAAATTTTCAAAATGCGTTCAGGCTCGCGCTTCGCGGCGACACACCTGGCGGCACAACCTTCTCGTTGATTCCCGCTTTCGCCGTGAAAAACTACACGAACTCCTCGACATACGCCTACACTGTCAATGAGATTCACAACGTGGGACCTGCTGATACGACCATCGGAAACGGAAAGAGGCACGGCATCGGAAATGGCATCAGCGGAACCGAAATAACGCAGCGCACGAGAACATTCACGGCGGGCGACCCCTCGGTGCGGCAGTGGACCCTCTCCGCCGGCATTGAGCAAATGCTTCGTAGCGACGGAACACGTTTCTCGGCCACATACACACGCGTAGGAACGCCCTCGGCGGCGGCCCGCGCGATTCCGCAGCAACTCCGAAATGTCCTTGAAGTCAAGGGACTCACGTCGACCTCGCAAAACGAGATATATGACGACCGCTTCAGCTACTCAGCCAACGCGATTGAACTCCGCGCCGAACATCCTCTCCCCTATTCGCTCACGATAAACGCAGGGGCGGGTTTTCAGACAAAAACATATACCCTCCCCGCCATGGACCTCTCCGACACCGTGCAACTCGCCGACCGCCGGCTCGACGACCGGACGGAGATTTCCGTAGAAATCTCCCGGCCCATCGCACTCGGGTCAGGCATATTGAAACCTCAGGTTGACATCCATTACCTCCGGAACAAATCCAACGCGCCATTCTACGATTTCGAAAAAAAGACAATCCTGATGGGCATTGAATACAGCTTCTGACACGCGCCGGGACAACCCGGCGGTCCCCTGGATAATCGTCGGGATCATCGTCGTCGTCGCCCTCATCATCCGGCTCTTCCGGCTTGAGGAGAAGAGCCTCTGGAACGACGAAATGTTCACCTTTGACGTCGTGAGCGGAGGATTCGGTTCCATCCAGCAGATCCTTCTTGCAAAATACCATCATCCGCCCCTCTACTTCTACCTCGCCAAAATCAGCACACAGCTTTTCGGATCCACGGCCTGGGCCATTCGGCTACCGTCGGCAATCTTCGGGGCGCTCACGGCCGGGCTGATATACATAAGCCTTCCCGACATAAAAAAAATGGGAGGGCTTGCCGCGTCCATCCTCTGCACGGTCGCTCCCTTTCACATCGCATATTCGCAGGAAGGGAGGCCCTATGCAGTGGCCGGATTCCTCTGTCTTCTGAGCACACAGGCATTCATCGGACTGATGCAAAGACCCGGGCGATGGAGACAAATCTACTACATCACCTCCTCGACTGCGCTCCTCTACACGCATCATTGGGGAGTATTCGTCTTAATATCACACACAATCGCGCAAATAATAACCGCCAAGAAACTCAAAGGGCACGCCGTCACGGCCTGGATGGTCATCGGCCTCCTCTATCTGCCGGAATTCCTGGCCTTACGCGCACAGATCGCCGGCATCGGCGCGACGAGCTGGTTCTGGGCCGATCCCCCCGGGTTCGGTGAAATCTTTCACCTCGCGACAGCATTTTCCGGAACATATTTCACGGTGGCCTCCGGAACCTTTTCGCTCCCGGCCATCCTTCAGATCATCGGCACACTCTCGGTGGTGCTGCTCGTCTTAATCGCCGCGCTCAAGACGCTCGAAACAACCCCTGGGCGTCAGGTATACCTGGCCGCCCTCTGTGGGACCCTCATGATCCCCTGGATAATCTCCTTCATCAAACCGGAGATTTTCCTCTGGTACAGGTACACGGTCATCGCCTTCCCGATATTCTGTGTCATCGCCGGAGAAATTTCGGATTCGAGAACCATCGGGCTGAGCATCGTCAGCCGTTCGGTCCTCTTCGTACTCATCATAATCGGAGCGACCGGAACGGCGCAATACTATTCATGGCAAAAATCAAACATCAAAGACGTCTCGGAATACGTCACTGCAATCACCGCATCGGACGTCAAGATCGTCATCCGCCCAAAGACAGTTGCGCCCTTGCTGAACTACTACTATCACGGAAATGCCGTGCAGTATGACGAAGCATACCTTGAAACGCCGCTCGGGGGCATCGTGGACACGGCCGCCTCGTTTCTCTACATATCCCTTGACGTGCCGAACCAGATAAGAGACTACATGGACGGGCATTTTCTCAAAGCGGAGCAGCGGAGGTACCCTGGCGTGGCCCACATGGGCATCGTCGCGGGGGTATACAGACAAAAACCCTAAGACTTAGGCTGGGGGGCGGGCTTCACATCGAACCGGACAGTCTTCACCCACGTTCTCTTTTCTTTTTTCACAAAATCGAGATAAATCGCCTTGGCCACCACATACATCCAGAGCTGGCAGTAGCTGAAATACATCAGGAACGTAATCACAATATTGGCAAAAGTATCCTCCCGGTCGTACGACAGGGCGAGAAGAATTTCCAGCACAAACAGAATAATGCCCACGATCCACACCGCGGTATAGGGTCCCGGGAGGCTGATCGTCACCACATTAAACAGACCCAGCAGGAACAGAATATCGGACGACACGATAGCGACCAGGAACACGTAGTACAGCGAAAGCAGGTACAAGAGCTCGAACGCCAGAAACTTATTCTTGAAAGACCTTAATTCCCTCAAGAACTTAGTCCCTACGTAATTATTCCCCCGGACCCAGCGGGTTCGCTGCTTGATCCACACCTTCCACGATTCCGGCTCCTGTTCATACGTCAGCGAATAGGGCACAAATTTTATGCGCAACCCCTGCGTATAAATCCTGATGCTCAGTTCAGAATCCTCCGTGATAGCATCCTCGTCCCACCCGTGAAGTTTTTCCAGAAGGTCGCGGCGAATCACAAGATTGGTGCCGGGGAGAGTCGCCACCTTGAACATCTTCCACCTCCCGGCCTGAAGCATGGATTGAAAAGAAAGCGTCTCAATATTAATGAAGCGTGTAAGAAGATTCCGCTTCTTATTCACCGTCCGGAATTTTCCCAGCACCGCCCCCAGTGACTCATCCTGCAGGAGTTGCGCCATCAGATACTTCAGGGCATTCGGGTCGGGCGTATTATCCGCATCATAGACGGCGATGAAAGGGGCATCGGTCTGTCTCAGTCCCAAATTGAGAGCACGGGACTTGCCCTTCCCCCCCTCGCCTTTCGGCACATTATACAAGCGCACCCGCGAATCCTTCCGCACAAACTCTTCGACAATCTCGGCGGTTGAATCGGTCGAGCCGTCGTTAATAACGAGAATCTCCAGCCTGTGGGCGGGATAGTCGAGACGCGTCATCGCATCCAGCGTATAGGAGATCACCTTATCTTCGTTATGGGCGGGTATGAGCACGGACACGCGTGGAAAATCGAACGACATCCCATCCACAAGCTTCTTCTCCCTCATCGAGTTCCGGAAATGGAAAAACCCGGCGAGAGTCAGAACCAGCTGATAAAAAATCATGAACCAGATGAGAATAACGGAGAGGAGGAAAACGATACTGAGATCGAGTTCCAGGAGAGACTGTTCGGGCATCAGGCGGTAGACGTTCGGGAAATCCGGACGATCAGATAAAAAGTCATCAGGGCGGCGCCGCAGATCAGACCCAGACCGACGATAAACCACGAAGACCAGAAGCTCGTGATATCGACCCCGTAGGAGACCGTGGTCTCGAGAATGGCGACAACATCGTGTTGTCCCTGAGGGAGAGAAACGGTATAACGCCTGTGGCCCTCGACGGGTGTAGACTTCAGCTCATCCCCATCGACAATCACGGTGAAGGGGCGGTGGCTGAAAGAGGCATAGCAGCGT
>JACXTT010004238.1_pt1 | contig 21375 bp, 18 predicted proteins | sample 9270951 | NCBI WGS metagenome assembly JACXTT01 (sample SAMN15532306, study PRJNA645909) | rock metagenome | isolation source: weathered quartz diorite | place: Puerto Rico | collected 2017-06-21
TCGATACCGACCCAACGCCCACAGGCTTCGCCAGCCACGAGGTCGGGACGGTGCGCATGGGGAACGATGCGCGCACGTCAGTGTTGAACAGCCACTGCCAAGCACGCGAAGTACCCAACCTATTCGTGACGGACGGAAGCTGTTTCACGACGTTTCCCGAGAAAAACCCGACGCTGACCATCATGGCGCTGGCGGTACGCACGGCACGCTACATTACCGAGGGGGTAAGGAAGCGCGACCTCTAATCGGAGGCTCCTTCCGCTGCGGCTTCCACGTTCGAACTTGGCGTAAGAGCGTAGGCGCGTTGGAAGGTCTGCAGATGCCGCTACGTCGCCGACCGGCTTTGTCAATTGTCTGATGCGCCGCTGTCTGGTGTGCCTCTTGACAGATCTAACATCATTCTGATAATGAATGAGAACTCTCCACTGGAGGCGTTCAATGCGGGCTCGCGGGAGTGCAGCACTTGCGTTGCTGAGCATAGTTGTCTTTACAGCTCGGCTCTTCAGCCAGACAAACGTGGGCGCCATTGTCGGACAAGTGAGCGACCAAACGGGCGGCGCGATCCAGTCCGCGACGGTTATTCTCGTGAACCCCGCTACTAATGAAAAAATCGCGGTCCAGAGCAACGACCGGGGCGACTACATCTTCAACGGGGTTCGCCCTGCCACGTACACTATCTCGGCCTCGTCCGCCGGGTTCAAGACCGCCGTGCGCGAGAATATTGTCCTCCAGGTCGCCGAGAAGATCGCCGTCGATTTTACGCTCGTGCCGGGTGAGATAACGCAGAAGGTGGAAGTCCAGGCAGTTGCCCCATTGCTGCAGCCGGGCAGTTCGGATATCGGTACCGCTGTTAACACGCGAACCATTCTCGATCTACCCCTGGAAGGCCGCAACATATATATGTTGGTGGCGCTCGTCCCGGGTACGACACCAAATGAATCCTACGGTTTCGTGAGTGGCGGGAGCGCTAATCTGAGCGGCGGCCCGGGCATCGGGTTGAACCAGATCTCGATTAACGGCGGCCGAAATCTGCTGAATGAGTTCCTGTTGGACGACGTCCCCAACACCACGATGGGTTATAACGGCGTAGCCATTATTCCACCGCTAGACGCCGTGCAGGAATTCAACGTCATCACAAACGCACCGGGCGCGCGTTTTGGACGCACCGGCGGAGGCCTTACCACCGCCGTTACAAAGTCCGGCACGAACGCCTTTCACGGCGATGTGTGGGAGTTTCTGCGCAACGACAAGCTGGATGCCAACAATTTCTTCGCCAACAGCGCGGGCGCGGCTAAGCCACCGTTCCGGCAGAATCAGTTTGGCGGCACTGCCGGCGGCCCCATCATTCGCAATCGCACTTTTATCTTCGGTGCGTATGAAGGGCTGCGGCAAGCCACGGGCGGGCAGCAATTCTTGACCGTGCCCACCGATCTCCAAAAGAAAGGCGATTTCTCGCAAACTTTTCGTCAGGACGGAAGTCTGTATCAGATTTTTGATCCCTTTACCACAACTCAGGTCGCGAATGGCAGTTTTAGTCGGAGCCTGTTTCCCGGCAATGTCATCCCGCCCAGCCGGTGGGACCCGGTGGCTCAAAATCTTTTGCAATATTTTCCCGAGTCGAACCTGCCAGGCGATCCGGTCACGCACGCCAACAATTTTCTGAGCCAGGCAGGTTTCCATAACACGAGTGATCTTTACCTGTTTCGTGTGGATCACAACATCACGTCCAACCAAAGGATTTTTGCCCGAGTCAGTTATGACCGCCAGACTTATCAAGGCGGCAACGTATTAGGCAATATCGCTGATTTCAATTCCGATCCGTTCGGCAACCATCACAAGGGGCTGGCGCTTTCCTATACGAACGTTCTAAACAGTACGACGGTTCTCAACATTCGCTACGGCCTGCTGCGTGAGGAGCAGATCAATAATTCGCATTCGGCGGGTTTCGACGCCACCACGCTCGGGTTTCCCGCCTCGACGGTCGCTCAATACGAAGCCAAGATGTTTCCGCGATTCGATATTGCGGGCTACACTTCGCTTGGAACGCAGTTCTTCACGCTGGTGGACCGCGCCAATACGACGCACAGTCTGGCCGCCAACCTGTCGAAGGTCATTGGGCGACATTCCATCGAAGCCGGGATGGATCTGCGAGTGATTCAGGGGGCGTTATTTCAGGCCGGCTGGCCGAGCGGCCAGTTCACATTCGATCCGGGATTCACCAATGGGCCGGATCCGTTCGGAGGCGAAGGCAACGGCAACGGTTTTGCTTCCCTCCTGCTTGGAACATATGGGGGCGGTTTCGCTTCCTACGATCCGCACTGGCTCTTTTCGCAGCGATATTACTCGTTTTACGTGCAGGACGACATCAAAGTGAACCGCAAGCTCACTCTAAACGTCGGGCTACGCTGGGATTACGAGAGCCCGCTCGCTGACCGTTACAACCAGCTCAGCTTTGTGGATCTGAACGCCGCGGTGCCCCTCCAGAACGTCAAGCCTGTAGACGTCGGTCTTGGGCTTGGAATGCGGCCGCAGCCGCCGTTCAAGGGCGCGGTCGGCTTTCCGGGCGTGAACGGCGCTGGCAAGGGAGTCAGCATTCCAATTCACACCAACTTTGGACCCCGTATTGGCATCGCATACGCGATTAACAACAAGACAGTCATCCGGACTGGGTTCGGGATTCTCTATCCGGGCACCACGGCGGACAACAGTGGCAATTACCCGACGATTCAGGGGTTCAACCCGATTACCAGCCCGGTGGATGCGCCGGATGGTATCACTCCTTTTAACAATCCCGATCGCAGCGGACTGCTTAGCAATCCGTTTCCGAACGGGTTGCGGCAGACAGTAGGAAATAAGCTGGGGGCTCTCACCTCGGTTGGTGATAGCAATGTGGGGTTTCTCCGGAATGACAATCAGCCGTACGTGGAGCAGTGGAACTTCGGAGTGCAGCGCGAATTGCCCGGTAACCTGCTGATCGAAGCTGCATATGTGGGCGCGCATGGAGTACATTTGGAAGACTTTGCGGGCGCGAATTTCAACGTTTTGCCGGATCAATACCTGAGCCTCGGCAACGCGCTGTTCGATTCGCTGCCCAATCCCTTCTATGGCATCCTTCCGGCCAACTCAGCGCTCGGCGCGTCGAATACGATCACGCGCAAACAACTTTTGCTCCCGTATCCTTATTTCGGCAGCGTCACCGGCCAAGCTGGCCATATCGCCTCGTCCAGTTATCACGGTCTACAATTAAAGGCGCAAAAGCGGATGTCGAGCGGCTTGAGTGCTCTGGTTTCTTACTCTTTCTCGAAAGCCATTGATGATGCCTCCAGGACGGAAGGCGGCCAAAACGGAGCCGGCGGGCATCAGGACTTCAACAACCTCAGACTAGACCGCTCCATTTCTTCGTATGACCGATCTCAGGTTGCAAACGTGAGCTTGATCTACGAACTGCCCTTCGGTCGAGGCAGGCGGCTGTGGGGCAGCGTCAGCACTCCCGTGCTCAAACAACTCGTCAGCGGATGGCAGGTGGACACGATCTTCACTGCTGCCAAGGGCATTCCACTGATCATCGGCTGTGGGATCTGCGTCTTTCCTGCAACGCGGCCCGATCTGGTGGGCAACCCCAACCAAGGCGCCAGTGGATCGGCCCAAAGCCGGCTGAATAAATGGTTCAATACGGATGCATTCGCAGTGAACCAATCGTTCCACTACGGGGACGTCCCGCGCACGTTGCCGAATACGCGCGGCCCCGGCCAGGCCAATACCAATTTTTCGGTGATCAAAGACACCACGTTCTTCGAACGCTACAGGTTGCAGTTTCGCGCGGAGTTCTTCAACTTCTTCAACCGGACGGAATTTGGGTTGCCTGACACAGGCTTCGGTGATTCGACCTTCGGCGTGATCAGCAGTCAGGTCAACATCCCGAGGCAGATTCAGTTTGGCCTGAAGCTGTACTGGTAATCTGATGCTGTGATGCTCCGTGCTTGCAGGTTCCTGCTTGTTTTCTTGGCAGGCTGGATTGTGCTCTGCGCGGAAGATGCGAAAACGCTGCTAGGGAAGGCGCTCCAGGAGATCCAGCTAAATCGCTGGGAGCCGGCAACTGATGCGCTGGAGCACGCCATACGGCTGGATCCCGCTCTCGCGCTCGCGCACTATGATCTGGGCGTCTGCTACTTCGCGCAGGGCCGGTTCGATGACGCGCGGCGCGCCTTCAACGATGCGCGCCGCCTGAATCCCAATCATCGGTTCACTAGCTACTATCTGGCGCGCCTGGATCTCCTCGACGGTAACCTGGACCAGGCCATTCACGGTCTTTCAAACCTTGCCTGCACGCAGCCGGTGGCAGATGAACTCTATTACCTGGGTTCCGCGTATTTCCGGAAAGGCGAAATTCCATCGGCGATGCAATCTCTGGAAAAAGCCATCGCCTCTAAGCCGGAGGATTATCGCGCTCATTTTCTGCTGGCACGAGTTTACCGGAGCGCCGGTAAAGAACGAGCGGCTGCGCAACAGTTTGTCGCATCGGAGCAATTCCGCGACGCCGACCAGCAGAAAGCGCGCGACATCCGCGCTTGTCACAATGCTTTCGATGCGGGATCACAGAAGCAAGCGCTCGAACGTTGCCGGGAACTGCTGGACGGCACAGATCCCACAAAGTTAGTGAGCTTAGGGCTGGCGCTCGCCGAGCGGCAGCTTTACGATCTGGCGCTTCCGCCCTTCAGCAAAGCCGCACGGCTCGATCCAGAGAACTTCGAGCCCCACTACAATCTCGGTTTGACGTACTTCAAAATGAGGAACTATGCCGCCGGACGGCCGGCGCTTGAAGCTGCCGTTGGGCTGCGTCCGGAGTTCTTCGACGCCGTAGCCATGCTCGGCACTACGCTTTTTGCGCTGGGTGATGATTACGGCGCCGCTACGTATCTGCGGCACGCACATGAGCTGAAACCCGACAACGAGAAGATCAAGACGCTGCTTTTCGAGCAGTTGAAGGTCATAGCCCAGCAGCTGGCGTCCAGCAGAGACTACGCGCAGGCCCGCCCCTTTCTGGAGGAAGCTCTCCGGCTGAAGCCTGACGCCGCGGACCTGCATTTCACCTTTGCCCAAGTCGCGGCGGCGCTCGGTGACGGCGCGAAAGCAGAACGTGAAAGAGCTTTGGGAGAGTCGTACAGCCGCAGGCCCTGAAAGTGCGAGCGAACATCTCCATCTGGATCTTCGTCGCGGTGTCCAGAGCGGCCCAGCCGCAAACCGCCTCGGACCCGCGCGCGCGATTCGAGCAAACCAAACAGAAGGTAGAGCATGGCGAGTTCGGCAAAGCCGCTGAAGAACTGGAGCAACTGATCCAGATCGCCCCAAATGCACCTTTGCTCCACAATTTGCTGGGCTATTGCCGGCTACAGCAGGGTGATCGGGCCCACGCAATCCCGGAATTTCAACGCGCGATCGCTCTCAAGCCGGATTTCAAGCCGGCGCGCAAGAATCTTGGGGGAGCCTATTTGCTCGACGGAAAAATCTCGAATGCCGTCGACGAGTTCGCTGCCGTACTGCGGATCGACCCGGAGGATGGCGAAGTGCGGAAGACCGTTTTCGAGCTTGCGCGGGCGGCCTTTCAAAAACAGGATTATGCGGCCACCATCGAGCTGCTGGGCCTCCTGCAGCCGGGGAACTCGGCGCCCTATCACGAAATGCTCGGGTATAGCAGCTTCAAGACAGGCAACGTTGCCCGCGCCGTGGACGAGATCCAGAAGGCCATGGATCTCGACTCTCGCAATCAAGACTACGTTTTGGAATTGAGCGAAGTGTTTGTGGCGAACAACAACGGAGCCGCCGCGGTGACGCTTCTCCGTAGCGCCGCCAAGGTGTTCCCCAATTCGGCCCGGTTGTGGTTCGCACTCGGCGTGGCTCATCTGGTTGACGAAAACCGAACCTCCGCCGAAACGGCGCTGCGAAAAAGCCTGGAGCTCGATCCCAAGCTGGACCTTGCGCTGGTCGTCCTGGGCCAGGGATACAAAGAGACCGGCCAGTGGAACGAGCTGCTGGAGACTGCGGATCAGTTGATTCTGGTGAACGGATACAATCCCGCGGGCTACTACTTCAAAGCGCTGGCGCTACTCGAGTCTCCGTCGCGCGATGAGCCACAAATCGAATCGCTTCTGAAGAAATCGGTGTCGCTCAACCCAGAGGACCCCGGCCCCCACTACGAGTGGGCCAAGCTCCTCGCCAAGAAAGGAGAGAAGGACGAGGCTCTACGCGAGTTGGAAAGGCTCACGAAAGCCAGCCCCGAATTCGGTCCGGCTTACTATCAGCTCTTCCGGCTCTATCGTGACAACGGAGATCTGGAAAAAAGCAAGGAAGCCCGCGAGGCGCACGATCGAATTCAAGCCCAAGAGCGCGAGCAGCTAACCCGAAAGCTGCTGCTCGAAGTGCGCCAGCGAGACGGCGGCTCGTGATCTACCGGTGTGCCATCTTACTAGTGCTCATTGGTACGCCGGCGATGGCGGACGAGCAGGCCGGCAGCTATTTTCAGCGGGCGCTACAGGCGATTCGTGGCGGCCAATTCGCACAGGCGAAAATGGATGCCGAGGCCGGGTTGAAGATCGACCCGCGGTCTCCCGCGGGCTATGATCTATTGGGTATCGCGTTTGACGGTTTGGACAGGGGAGCCGAGGCCGAGAAGGCTTTCCGAGAGGCTCTCAGGTTAAACCCGCGCTTTCTTCCGGCGCGCAACGACCTCGCAAGGAGCCTCTACCGAACGGGCAAAGTTCAGCCCGCCGCACGTGAATTTGAAAGCGTGCTGCAGGTCGATCCTAAGAATTTCACCGCAAATTACAATCTGGGGCTGATCGCCCGGGATGCCAGAAAATTTGTGGGAGCGGCCCAATATCTGGAAGCGGCACGCGACGCGTCGCCCTCGGATGCATCCACGCTGTTCGCGCTGGCGGCGGCGTATCTCGGTGCGGGCCAGCCGGGCCGCGCCTCTTCAGTTTCGCGAGAACTCGTCGCGCTCAGCCCGGATGACCCGCAAATCCGTTTTTCGCTGGGATCGCTGCTGCTCGAGTGGAAGCAGTATGGCGAATCGGCCGAGCATCTGGAACGCGCGCGCGTGGCAGAGCCGAAAAACTTCGAGCTTCTGCACAATCTCGGGCAGGCTTATCTGCACTTGAAGAATTCAGCTAAATCCGAAGACGCGTTTTTGCAGGCCCTTTCCGTGCGTCCGGATGCCGTCGATACGCTCTATCAGCTGGCTGTGCTCTATGCCGATGAGGACCACCCCGATCAGGCGATTCAGGTGCTCGTGCGTGCACGCCAGTTGTCGCCGCAGCGGCCGGATGTTTTGCTGCTGCTTGGCAGAGAGGCTACCGATGAAGGTTTCTTGGATGACGCGGTCGATGTCCTCACAGATGCGGTGCGCCTTGACACGGGCAAGATCGAACCCCACCTGCTGCTCGGTGAAGCGCTTACAAGAAAGAAGCACTTCGAAGAAGCGCTCGCGCAATACCGAGTCGTTTCGCAGATTGCACCCTCGAATCCTCAGGCCTACGTGACCCTCGGCCGGACCTTCCTCTACATGCGGCGTTACCCCGATGCCGAAGAGGCGCTGCAGAAGGCGCTCTCGCTCGATCGCGCCAACGCCCAAGCCGCATACTACAGAGGACTCGTGGCCGCCGACAAGGCCGATTACAAAAGCGCCGGGCGCTGGTTCGAGCGGGCCCTCAGATCCGACCCCAAGTATTTTCCCGCCCTTTATGACATGGGAGTGAATTACATTCGCCAGGAGGATTACTCGGCCGCACGGGATTTTCTCGAAAGGGCAAAGATCGCCTCGCCTTCCTTCGCGCAGGTGTATTATAGGCTTTCGGGCATATACCGGCGCCTGAAAGATCCTGAGCGCGCGACACAGAACTTCGCCCTCTTCAAGAAATATGAGGAGCGCGATGAGCAGCGCCGGAACTACTATCCGCAGGGCGTACTAGAATTCGTCAAGCAGACGCAGGACCTCTCCGAACCTGAGCGTCTCGATCGGTATCGCCAGCAGCTCTTGCGCGCCGTCGAGATGAAGCCAGACGATCTTAACGTGCTCTTCATGTTAGCCCAGGTTTATTTCCGAACCGGGCAAGATCAGAAGGCTGCCGAAGCGATCGGGAAAATCACGTCGCTTCAGCCGGAGAGCGTGCAAATCCACCTTCGTTCCGCTTCTCTGCTGACCTCGTTCCACCGTTACCCCGATGCTTTAGTGCAGCTCCGGGACGCACTGGGGAAAGATTCACCCCATGGTGAAGCCCGGTTCGCCCTGGCTGCCCTTTATACTCGCATGGACCGGTGCCACGATGCACGCCAGGTGTTGGCGGCCGGCTCTGCGGATTCCGCCGCTTACCACAACCTATTGGGGCGTGTGCTGATCCAGGAAGGGGAGGCAGTTCGTGGACTCAGAGAACTAGAGCAGGCTCTTACCCTGCAACCCGAAACGGCTATTTATGCGCTCGATGTTCTCCTGGAAAAAGCGAGAGCCGGCAATTTCGAGGAGTCCCGGAAAATGCTGGATGCCTCGTTAGCGAAGTGGCCGGCCAACGGCAAGGTAAGGTTTGCCGAGGGATTGTGGCTCGAGCTGGCCTATCGCTTGAAAGACGCCGGCAACGCCTATCAACGCGCTACCGATCTCTCGTGGCAGTGGGAGGCCCCTTATCTGGGTCAGGGGCATGTGCACGCTTCGCTCGACGCAGTGGATCGCGCTGCAATGCTTTTCCCTTCCAGCCCATGGCCGCACTGGTTTAAAGCGCTGGCACAGCGAAAGGAGGCCGCCGGCTCCGAAACCGCCGAACTCGGCCGGGCACTGGAGTTAGCGGCCGCGCAGCCGGAAATCTATCCGGCGCTCGTTGCCGACGCGCTTCGGCAAAATGACTGTGCGGCCGCCGTTGGCATTTGGGCGCGCATGTCACCCCTTGGAATAGCGCCCCAACTCGACCCGTCTGGCTGGTGCGGGACGAAGCAGGCCGCAAATGCGCCCGTTCAGATGCTCGATCGCTATGCGGAGTGGAATATGCTCTTAGAGATGCTGCGTAACCGAACGGAGGATTGATGAAAAATTTTCTCTTTGTTGCCTGCTGTGGAATTCTGCTTGTGGGCGCGTCGAAGAAAGATGAAGCGCCGCACTGGCCCATGTTCCGCAAGCACCTGATCGATACGGGTGCCAACGAGTCGGCTGCCGTGGCTGACGTGAATCAGGACGGCAGACTCGACATCATTGCGGGCGAGAACTGGTTTGAAGCGCCGGATTGGAAGAAGCACCGCATGCGGGAGATCCCGTTCTTCGAGGGCTATATCGATGATCTAAGTAACTTCGCGCTCGACGTGAACGATGACGGCTATCCGGACGTGATCGCCTGCTCATGGTGGAGTAAAAAGCTGGCGTGGTACCAGAACCCGCGCCGACATGATGGCGAGCATACCGACACCCTATGGAAAGAGCACGTCATCGAGAGCGGTTTCAATTATGAGCTGATCCTGCTGGTCGACATCGACGGCGACGGTAAAGCGCAGGAGATTTTACCCAACTACGGCAGTACGGGCGAAATTGCCTGGCTTGAGCGCGCGAAGCCATTCTCGGAAGGTAGGTGGATTCGCCATCATGTTGGCGCCGTTCCGGGTGTAAACGGCTTGCACGGAATCGGGGCGGGCGATGTTAATGGCGATGGACGCCCGGACATCATCACTACGCGCGGGTGGTTCGAAGGCCCTGCCGACCCTAGGGCCGAAACGTGGAAGTTTCACCCGGAATTCTTCCTGGCACCGCCGGATGGCTTCGCCAGCCCGATTTATGTTTATGATGTGAACGGCGACGGCAAGCCGGATCTTATCTACGGAGCAGGCCACCGCTATGGTCTGTACTGGATGGAAAATCGGGGCGGCGGCAAATGGAAAGAACATCTGATTGATGACAGTTGGTCGCAGGTGCATCCACTCACCCTGGTCGACCTTGACAAAGACGGAAAGCTCGATATCCTCACCGGCAAGCGCTGTTTCGCCCATGAGGGTGACCCGGGGGCTTATGAGCCGCTGGGTTTGTATTGGTACCGGTGGTCACCGGAAAACGGCCAGTTCATCAAACATGTGATTGATTACGGCAGCAGGGCTGGCGGCGGAATCCAGATCATACCTGTCGACATCGACGGCGATGGGGATCTCGATCTTGTGGCTCCCGGCAAATCTGGATTGTTTCTGTTCGAGCAAATTGATTTCCCACGACAGAAGGCGCCGTAGAGGATCGGCCATCCGTCGCGGAAGGACCCGGTGGTCAACTCCTCGCCAAAGTCGGTGATCATTTCGTTGGCCGGTTTTGCTGGCTTGGAAACGCGCGTTAACTTGCGACCCGCAAGATTGACATTAGTGCATTCATAGTATACGATTCCATCCAAATCTTGTTAGAGCCAACCAACGGCACCTGGTTAGTGCTAGGATGTCGAGTCTTGCATCCCTGTGCTCTCCAACATAACGCTGAGACTCCATGCGTCAACCGCCTGCGAGCGGTGCGCGCAAATCGTACCAGTTCTTGCCTTCTATAATCGTTTCGTTATGGCTACTCTCTGGCGAACCACACACCGGCTTGGACTCGTAAGCCTGGTGCTTACGCCCTTCACCATGGCGGCGGATTGGACTACATTCGGTCACGACCCCCAGCGATCTGGTTGGGCATTCGAAGAAACAACGCTCAGCCCCGCGAACGTCTCCGGTCTCGAGCTGAAATGGAAATCGAAGCTGAAGAACGAGTCCTACAAGTTGTCGGCTTTAACGGCGCCGATCGTGGCATCCAACGTCTCGACAGCTCATGGTGTACGCAACGTTGTATACGTAGCGGGGATTACTGGAACTGTATTCGCGCTCGACGCGCAGACGGGAGTAGAATTATGGACCCACACTTTCCACTCGGTCGTCCTTCCTGGCAAGGGTGGATATCAGGGCACGTTCCTTTGTCCAAACGGAATCACGGCGACGCCGGTCGTTGATACCGGCACCAGTATTCTTTACTTGATCGCACCTAATGGAGCGCTCTACGGACTCGACCTTGGTGGAGGCAAGGTTCGCTATGGCCCGGTGCAGTTTGTGGCGCCGTTCTCAAAGAACTGGAGCTTGAACCTTGTGGACGGGACTATCTATACAGTGCTTACACAGGGATGCGGGGGCGGAATCTCCGGATTCTATTCCGCGGATGTTCGAAATCCGCACCATCCGTCTATCCGCCAAATGCTGCTGTCCAATACGGATACCTCGGGTATGTGGGGCCGGGGCGGACCGATTATCGGGAAAAATGGGCGGGTCTATGGTTCCACCGCTGACGGCAAATTCGACCCAATCACCGGCGATTACTCCAACAGTGTGGTTGCTGCATCGCTGCACGATCTTAGTCTGGTTGATTATTATCTACCGCCGAATTGGTCCTATCTGAATAGCCGTGACTTGGACCTGGGTGCATCGAGCCCCGTTTGGTTCGGCTGGAAGAATCGAAATCTCCTGGCGAGCGGAGCCAAAGAAGGTGTGGTATACCTTTTGGACGCGGACGCGCTTGGAGGAAACGATCATCAAACTACCCTGTTTACGTCTCCTAAGCTGGGTAATGATCGGAATGTCTGCTGTGAAGGCCTGGGCATCTGGGGCGGTCTTTCGACTGCGCGAGATGACGTAGGTCAAACCTGGCTGTTCGTGCCCATGGGGGGACCTCCTTCCATCAACGCACCGAAGTTCCCGAACACTAACGGAGATAATCAGCACGGTAGCATTATGGCTTTCAAGGTTGTTGCCGATCCGAAAACCCAAGGTCCGATGCTTGAGCCTGCCTGGGTCTCGGGAGATTTCAATCTGCCCGATCCGGTGGTCATTGCCAATGGCGTCGTATTCGCCCTCTCGACTGGAGAAAACGCTCACCAGGAGGGAGGAGAAGAGAAGCGATTTCTGAACACGCGGCCTGCTGTACTTTATGCACTTGATGCGAAGACCGGAAAGGAACTCTACAGCAGCCGAAATGCCATGACTGAGTGGGTTCACTTCAGCGGTCTGGCGCTCGCGGACGGGAGGATCTTCGCGGTAGATCACGACTCAACTGTTTACTGTTTTGGATTGAAAAGTAAGTAAGCCGCGCTCCGCTACATCCAATGTCTTCGAATCCAATCTGAAATGGGTGTATTTGGCCTTTACTGGTCACTAATGTGTCCGAACGGAAGACTCCTGTCGTGCCAGTAGCGTTCCCAACGAAAGCTATCCTTCGTCACAATCCGAATCCGGCAAGCTCATTTCATCGCATCCCGACACATCGTGCCGTAACTCCTGGATCACCGCAGGCCCGTTCGCCTTGTCTTCAGTCGCAGGAGATCTAAAGGCGTTTCCGTTTCTGGATAGTCCGTTTGCAGAAGTAGATGGCAGATTTTCACCCGATGGGCGCTGGATGGCTTACACCTCGACGGAATCGGGCCGAGGTGAGATCTATGTTCGTAGCTTTTCAGGTGAGCCTGTGGGGGCAGCACACAAAGGCAGCAGTACTGCTGGCAAGTGGCAGATCTCGAACGGTGGCGGCTCCTTGGGTAGGTGGCGGCGCGACGGGACGGAGCTGTTCTACCTAAGTGACGATATGAAAATGATGTTGGTGGAGGTCAAGGCAGGCTCGTCAACTTTCCACGCCGGATCACCGCATGCGCTGTTCGAGCTTCGAAGCCTCGGGGGCTTCTCCGGATTCGCATGTGCCTATGCTGTGGCGGACCACGGCCGCCGATTTCTTATTACCGTTGGCGTTGGGGAAGGTACTTCTGTGCCCATTACGGTCGTACTCAACTGGAACGTAGGGCGGAAGCCATGAGCCTCGTGAACGGGTGGCAACTCGCCGACACCATTACGACCGGCCTGCAAAACAGGCCTGAATCAGAGCAAAATGCAGTGGAACTACAGCGCTGCAACGCTGTCCAGCGCCTCAGGAACAGGCGCACAACAAGCTGGGAACAGGCCAAAGGCGGCGCGGGGCCTGATATGCGCCAGATTTCACAGCCGATCTTCCGGCTAACTGCAAGTACTGCAACAAAAGTGCTCTGTTAGTTCTCTGTTTTTCAGAAGGTTGACGTCGTTCAACGTACGCAGGCGATGTCCAAGTGACGCGGGCTCTGAAGGCTGGTGCGCGGGCCTACATCTTGAAAGGCCGCTTGGCGGGTGAGTTTTTGGAGACCATCCGCGCGGTGCATGCCGGCAAAAGCGAATTCCCCCGCAAGTCGCCGCCGATATCGCTGAGCACGCCGGCGAAAGCGGCCTGACGGAGCTCGAGATGGAGAGTACTAAAATACCGCTTTAAGAGCTCTGGTGCTCGGGATGTGTGCAGCCCCGAAATTCCGCAATCGCCGTATTGCCTCGATAACCAAAATGCTGAGTCATCCCTACATCGGATAGTGAATACGCCTCCACGGTCATTTTCTTCAAAGTCGGAAAAAACCGTTCCAGCTCTGTCGAAGGATCTTTCTCCTTGCCTGCCATCGTTGCAACCATCTGGTCCTTTTCACCGGCGCTACAATCAACGAACGCCTTGCCGAATCGCGCGCGGGTCCATTCGTCCACGGCGGTAAGCCCACTTTTCCACTTCATCTGTGTCTCAGGATCGGCGTAATGCAGCACGGTATCGATGTAGAAGCGCACACCTGCCGAATGTGCGCCGGGAGACTGGGAATCTGTAGGTATTATTATCTCGGCCAGTGCGTCGATGGCCCGATACTGCGAGTCCGAAAAGAAACGAGGTTTGTAGCCTTCGATTTCGACCACCGCAGAGGTTCCATGATCATGCTGAGCCGCTCCTTCGCGGGCGGCGACCAGTGTGGCGCCCAGCACCTTGAAGAGTTCGCGCCGCTCCATCATCCGAGTTCTCCCTTCTTCGCCCTCTCCGCCAAAGACTTACTCATGCGCCATGAAAGCGCAATGTTAGTGAGTGTCGGATTTTTCTCGGGATACGCGGCAAATACGGACGAGTCCCCGACGTAAAGGTTCGTTACATCGTGCGACTGTCCGACAGTATTTACGACGGAATACTTTGGATCCGTCCCCATTCTCAGTGTGCCAACCCAGTGGTTGTAATCGATCCCCAACTTGTCCGCAGTGATCTCGCGAGGGCGGGAATAGACCTCCCCTCTGGCAGCTTCAATAATCTCGACGCATGTCTCAACCATGTCTCTCGCCATCGCGATATCATTAGGCCCGTATTTGAGATGAACGCGCGGCAGCGGTAGTCCATGGCGATCTTTCCGTTCAGGATCCAAATCCACGTAGGTGCCGGGTGATGGCGCCAGCGAGCCCTGCATGTCCATAACTGCATGGCACACATTCAGGTCACGAAGGTCCCGCTTTAATTGTGAGCCATACCCCGGGACATCACGAATGGCCAGAGATTTCGGATTCAGGCCGGCGCCACACTGCACCTGGTATGTCATATCAAAGTCGCGGTGAGGCTTGTCCCAATGAAGACCGGTAAGAAGGCTATGGAAGTAGTCTGTGCCGTCATCGTTGGAAGCATCTCTGCTTCGCAACTCAGGAAATATCGCGACTACGTCAGTACCAAAATGGCTTGTCAGGTTCTTCCCGACTTGCCCGCTGCTGTTCGCGATGTTGTTGATAAGTAGATGCCGTGCTGTCTCGACCGTGCTGCAGGCGAGCACCAAGGCTTTACATTGCAGACTCACTGTCTGGCCGCTACTCGTGACATATTCGATACCGCGCACGCGCCGGTTTACGTTGTCCAAGACTATGCGCGTCATTGTCGATTCGGTGAATAGACTTAGATTGCCGGTGCGCATCGCAAGCGGAATAGGCGTATTGGCGGACGTATACTTTGAATCGATGTCGCAGCCATTCATGCACTGCCCACAATAATGGCAGGTGGCACGCCGTTTCCAGGCCGGATCGGTCGGGATTGCCTTCCGCTGCGTGACAAATTCCATCACTCGACCTTTTGCCTTGAGCCTTTCAACACCGCGTTTCAAGAGCATCTCGGGGCACCGCATTCGGACGGTTTTCTGGAAAACACCATCGGGCATGTTCCAGAGTCCGTCCCTGCTGCCGTAGACACCCATGAGTCGCTCGGCGCGATCATAGTATGGCGCGACTTCTTCGTAGGAGATCGGCCACCTCTTGAAATCTCCTGGACCGAATCGCAGACTATGACCCGCCCAGCACAATGAACGGCCTCCCACCGCTTTCAAAAGTCCATGGCCGGGCCGGTCTCCAACAGCTGTGAAATGATTTCGTTCGGAAAAATCAAGGACACTCGGGAACGGGCTCTTGTGACCTGCCTTCAGGCGCTGTTCCAACTGAGCATATGCGGAGCCGTGTCCGTTGTAATCAACCCCGGCACGGAGACTGCGTCCGGACTCAACGAGCGCGACTTTAAATCCAGCGTTAGCAAGAACGTACGTTGCGATGCCGCCCCCTGGCCCGCTGCCGACAACGCATATATCAAAAACCTGTTTAGGCATTCGTTTTTGCGACTTCCGCTTATTATGCACCAGGGCGAAAGAGTCAGTTTCAGACCTGTCTAAACATTCAATGAGCTCCACGATAACCAGAAGCGAGAATGTTAAGCAGGCAAGAACTGCCGTAAGTATCTCAGCGCGACACGGAAGCCTGTTTTGTACGCTTCCGGGAACTCGTCGCCTTCAAACGGATATCCATAGAGCGGATCTTCATGCTCGATGTTCATTGCGCCCTGATAGCCTGCGTCCATCAGAACCGTAAAGAACGCAGGCCAGTTGATGGATCCGTAGCCCGGCAGCCGGTATCGCCACCACGCCGCTCCGCTAACCGGATGAATGCCTGTCTTGCGCAGAACGGGCCAAAGGATTTCGGTGTCCTTCAAATGAACGTCATAGATCTTGTCCGCAAAATCGCGCGCCGTCTGGATCTCATCCATGAATTGCCTTACCAGGTGCGACGGGTCGTACTGGAGTCCGATATAGGGTGAGTTGTCGAACGCCTTAAAGAGCGCCTCATATCCTACCGGCCCTGTAGCGATGTTGGGCCCTTCCGGCCATGGTTCCCATAGGATCCGGACTTTATTCGCCTGACATGGCTGGAAATACTTCTGTTCGTATACACGTACGATCTCCGCAACCTGCTCACTCAAAGGCTTGCCGGGCACCGTTCCCGAGGAGGTGCCCACATATGGCGCCCCTAGTTTGCCGGCAAGCTCGATAACCCGAACGAAATACGAGTTGATTTGGGCTCTTTCCACCAGGTCGGGAGTGATGTGATTGGTAATGGCTCCGAGCACCGACAGGCGCAGTCTCGAACGCGATATCGATGTGCGCACCTTTTCAACGGCCGCCTCAGTAATCCGAGCGGCATCGAGACTTGTCCCGGGGTCCGCCCACAGCCCTATGCTGGTAAAACCTTCATCGCGAGCAAACTGAATGTTGGATTCAGTGAAGTTTCCAAGGATCCCCAGCTGTGGCTGCCAAGGTTTGCGCTGAGCGGACATTCGAGCCCGCGACGCGCCGAGCGCGACTGAAGCGAGCAGAGTGCGCCGTGTATGATTCATACAGAAACGTACAGGATAACTCACAGAGGCGTCATCGTGCGCGACAGGCATCAATACTAGAGATCGAAACCGCTTTCGTCGATGGCGGCGCTGCCGTTGGCAGTATTTCTTGCATTCTCCTCGCTTGCAGGGACAGCAGCTGCCCAGCCCGTTATGGTTATTATCAATCTGGCACCGACAAAGTGAACACCCGCAACGATGATCGACGAGGTGGCCACCCATCGCGTACTTCTGGGCAGCAATCGACGCGTCAACGCGCCACGGATCAGGCAATTCAAAAATGGATGTAGCGCCGCGGCATGGCTTTGTGCCCGAGAGTGCCTGGATTGCGCATTGCAAAGAGCTATTCGGCCCCGCTGCAGCCGGCACGTCACCTAACGAAAATCCGTGCCGGCCAGAAAACGTCGCGGCGATTAAGCAAGCATTCCGACGCTTCGGACTGCTCTAAACGATTAGCTTGGCCGTGCGCACGCCGCTTGACGCCGCGACTGTAATGCCCGCCATCAAAATACCCCGCTCCGTTCTGTCCGCCTCGACTTCGGGCTCGTAATCGCCGCCGTGGTTTTGCTTGCCATGTTGGTCGAAGGGTTTCTGGTCGAGCGCTGAACGCTCGGATGTACTGCCGGCGCTTGCGTTCAGGAAGCTTTAGCGCGAGGCTCTCCGCAGCCAGGATCCTTTCCAGATAAGACGTGATTGGTCCCAGAGTACTCGGGGCCAACCCTCGAGGCAAGCTGCGTCGTCGAACGAGCGCGCACTGGTGAGCTTGTGGCGTTCGTATGGCGCCTGGGCGAGATCCAGCGTCTTCTTGATCTGATTGACGGGCCAATGCAGTAAGAAACCTGCGCCGAAGGGGGGATTGAACTAATAGATTGTTCATATTGTGTTCCCATATGTAGCGGCGTAGTATTGAATCGCGTAGGCCCAGGGATTACGCCGGGGTCTGGCTGAATTGCGACTCGCGCAAGTAACGCCCCCCCGCTACCAGCGCACGCAGTTTCGCCCTAGTGACTTCGAGCGGCACGTGCTGGAAACCGCACTCCGAGGTTAGAAGGAGCCGTTCCGGCGGAAAACGAGCCAGAGCCGGTCCCGCCCGGCGAGCGATCTCCTCCACTGATTCGATCGCATCGCTGCGCTGGTCGATCACGCCTACAGCGAATTCACCCTTGAAATCCCACATATCCCACAGCATCATCATGTCGTAACTGAGGGTGCAGTGTTCGAGGCACACCTGGTCGAGCCGGACCACGCGGAATGCGGCGGCCAGATCCTGATAGCGGGCTGTGTAGGCGCGCTTGCGATAAGCGTTGCCGCAACAGACGTGCAAGCCGATTCTTACACCGAGACCGGCACTGGCCTGATTGAGGACTTCCGCGGCCCACACGGACTCTTCGGGAAAAGCAGTCCAGGCGGGCTCATCAAACTGAATCAATTCGCAGCCCGCACGCACCGCTTCCTTGAGCTGGTCATTCAACAGTGCGGCGTATGCTTCAGCTAGGTGTCGATCAGTCGGGTATAGGTCGGTTCGTGCATTATTCGAGAACTTGGCAAGCATGTGCGGTCCAGTGCATGTGAGCTTGACTTCGACACGGGCAGGAGCCGTGTCGCGCGCCACTCTCCAGTCTCGCGCCAGCTCGAAATGCGGGTTTTCAAGCCGGCTCACTACCTTGGCGATTTCGATGCCGAACCCCAGCGGCCCGTATTTGCGGTACTCCATTTCGGCAAAGCTCACGCCCTCGAGCCGCTTCTGAAAAAAGTAGTACATGTTTTCGCGGCGGCCCTCACCATCGGTGACCACGTCCAATCCGGCGGCCACTTGGTCACCCACAGCCCAGCGAATGAGTTCGTCGGCTTGCTTCCGGGTCAACGCGGGCTTCCTTAACGTATCGCCCGGCTGCTGGGGTCTGGGATAACTGCCGGTCACCGTCGTGCGGAGAATTTTGTTGCTCATAGCCTCCGATGACTTTAACACTACGGATTGGGAGTATCATCTCTGTGATTGGCAATCATTTTAGGTCGGAGTTCAGAGAATGAAGCTTGCAGGTCGCATCAGCATTGTGACGGGCGCGACACAGGGTATCGGAGCGGCTATCGCTCGCGAATTTGCGCGGGAGGGCGCCATTGTCGCCGCGCTGGATCGCAAGGCCGAAGTCGGGAAGGTATGTGAAGAAATCGGGCAAGCCGGCGGCAAAGCGTCGGCGCACGTCCTCGATATCACAGACCAGGAGGCGTACCGGAGCTGCGTGGAGCAGGTGGCATCGAAATTCGGGCACATCGATACGCTGGTCAACAACGCGGCGGTGTGCCGCGCCGGAGACATCCTGAGCGACACTCTTGAGCAATGGCGTGAAGTACAAAAAGTGAATCTGGAGGCAGTGTACTGGGGCTGCAAGCTGGTGGCTCCGCACATGGCACGGCAGCGTCAAGGCCGTATCGTTACGATTGCATCGATTCAGGCGATGGCCACCGATGGTGGCGCCGGTTCCTATGTCGCGGCAAAAGGCGCGCTGGTGAGCTTCACTAAGTCGCTGGCGGTCGAGCTCGCACCGTACGGCATTCTGGCCAACGCCATCGCTCCCGGCTTCATTCATACGCCGATGTCAATGGTGGATGGAGTAGATGAAACCGAGACGGAATTGTTCAAGCAGTGGTATGTCGGCAGGCGCAAGGTGCCGCTGGGGCGCGTAGGACAGCCGGAAGAGGTGGCCCGCGTCGCCGTGTTCCTGGCGTCAGACGATTCCTCATACGTGACCGGCCATACGCTGGTGGTAGATGGCGGACTGACCTCAACCTTTTGAATCCGGACCGAACGCCGTGACCTTGCCCGCCCAACTGAACATCGTCGCCGATTACCAGGATCTCTGCGGAGAATGTCCGGTTTGGGATGAACAGGCCGACGCGCTCTACGGGACCGATTGCGTGGGCCAGCGTTTCTATCGGTTCCAGCCGGCATCCCGCAAGCACGAAGGCCTTAAGTGGGGACTCGAGATAAACGGCTACCGTCTGAACCGGCAGCGGGGCTTCGGCATCACCATGCATACGATTACGACTGAACACGGGCGGTTTACGGCATCGACGCGTTCTGGTTGAGGTACCCTGGACCGAAGGGGACTTCCCGATGGTCTGGCGGTAGACGCCGAAGGTTTTCTCTGGTCCGCGCAGTGGTACGGAAGCTGCGTTACACGTTACGATCCTGAAGGACGAGTCGAGCAACGCGTCGCTACCCCGGCCAAACAGACGTCCAGCGTGGCTTTCGGCGGAAAGTACCTTACTGACATTTTCATCACCTCGGCGGCCCGGTCCGAGCCCATGTCGGTAATGCCGGCAGGCTACGACCCGTACGGCTTGTCTTTTGGTGGGCCGCTCTATCACCTGAATCTGGGGATACCGGGCAGACCGGAATTCCGGGGCCAACATTCTCTTTGAAGCGGTAGTGACCCCTTACGAGAACCGGAATTTCTCCACGGTTCGCTCGTTCAGATGCACCCCTAGCCCCGGACCATGCGGGACTGCAACTTTCCCGTCGTCGCCCACCTCGATACGCTCTTCCGTCATTTCCCACCGCAGGGGGGATTTGCTGGTGGAGTACTCGAGGAGCTCGTCGGCCCAGTGGTTCGCAAGAAAATGAAGATTGGCGGCGATCTCGATGTTGGTCTTGAAGCCGTGCGTTATGACCCGCTTGTGGCGCTCGCGGGCGGCCCGCGCCACTTTGCGGATTCCCGTGAAACCGCCCACCATCGTGATATCAGGCTGGCAAATCGACGCGCCGCCCCGGTCCATGGCCTCGATGAACTCATGGGCATGCGTCAATCCCAGGTCCCCCACTCCCAAAGGCAGCCCGGCCTCCGCCATCCGCGCATGGCCCTGGATGTCGTCCAGCGGCAACGGAGCCTCTAGGAACATCACGCTCACTTCTTTGAAAATAGGCACCATCCGCAGCCCTTCATCCGCCGTCTTGTATGAGAGCGCGGCGTCGATGATCATACCGCCAGTCTTTCCAAGCACGCGGCGCGCGGCCCGAAGCAGGCGGGCGGTTTGTTCCAGATCGTCTATCCACCAGGGATCAGCGGCGAACTTGATGTTACGAAGCTGCAGACGGTGCAGGGCATCCTCCACCTGCGCTTCGACGCCCGCCACCGTGCGGGCCATGGGATAAATCGTCCCATAAGCCTCAACGCGGTCGCGGCGCCCTCCGCCGAGCAGTTCCGCGATTGGCTTGTTCTCCAGTTGTCCTTTAATATCCCAGAGCGCGAGATCGATGCCGCCAATGGCGTGCATGACGAGGCCGCGCCGCCCGATATAGTCGGTGGCGTCGTACATCAACTGCCAAAGCTCTTCGGGATTCGACGGGTCCCGCCCGGTCAACAGCTCGCCGAGTCCGCGCGCGTGATTGTGCGCCGGAGCCGCGTGAATCAGGGCCTGAACGGCAGGTGCCAGCGATTCCACCTCCCCGATTCCCATGATGCCCTCGTCGGTTCGTACCCGGATAACGCAGTCGTCGTAAGACCCATCGAACAGACCGATGTTGGGATCTTCGACGCGCACGTGGATGGCTTCGATAGCAGTAATTTTCATGATGGCGTGAACCTTAGAATATCTCTCGCAACAACACTACGCTGTTCATTTTGCCTCCCCTTCCTGCGAGAGGAGGACCACGGCAATCAGTGCGGCCAAAATTCCCGCCACTTGTGTGCGTGTGAGCCGCTCGCCTAGCAGCATCCAGGCACCCGCTACCGTGACCAACGGATACAAATTGATCAGCGGCGTAACGACCGATGCCTTCCCGCCTTTTTCAAATGCCGCAAAACTCGTAAGCGCTCCTAGTCCGTTCAAAA